>Ga0102953_1000906_pt1 | contig 19433 bp, 18 predicted proteins | sample SalPon2A_C_D2_MG_FD_78509 | JGI IMG/M metagenome (GOLD analysis project Ga0102953, IMG submission 78509) | Soil microbial communities from South San Francisco under conditions of wetland restoration - Salt Pond MetaG R2A_C_D2_MG | ecosystem: Environmental > Terrestrial > Soil > Wetlands | place... | reverse complement strand
CTTTGCTACCATCCAACTGAGCTCGTTTTACTTTGACATTCTGAAGGACCGGCTCTATACGTCGCCTGTCCATTCGGTGCGGCGCCGGGCAGCACAGACCACGCTCTATCGTATTGCGGACGCGCTGGTCCGGGCGGTCGCTCCACTGATGTGCTTCACGGCGGAAGAAGTGTGGTCACACCTGCCTCAGGCAGAATCACGTGAGTCCAGCGTCCACCTGGCTCAATTCGTTCCTGCACCCAGCCTGCTCGATGAAGTTCCGGCAGCTTGCCGAGAAAAGCTTGAGAACTGGCCTCGACTGATTGAGGTGCGCGACGCTGCGCTCAAGGTGCTGGAAGCTGCACGGCGCGACGATTTAATCCACAGTCCGCTGGAGGCAAAGGTTATCCTGAGCGCCGACGAGAGTCTGCGTCCTCAGCTTGAGAAATATCGCGAAGACTGGCCCGGGCTCCTCATCGTCTCCCAGGTTGAGATTGCCCCCTATACTGCCGGTGGCGCCGATGAAAGCGCTTTGCCAGGTCTTCAGATCAGGATTGAGCGCGCTTCCGGGGAGAAATGCGCCCGCTGCTGGAATTACTCTGAGCAGGTCGGCAAGGATGAGGTTTATCCGGAGGTGTGCGAGCGTTGCCTGGCCGCTTTGCACGAAATTGAAGCAGAAGACGCTGAATAGACGGTCGCTCAGGCGCGGAAACCCCTTATCGGATAAACTGATTTATATGGCGGAACAATCCTCCCAAGCCATGGAATCTGCAGCCATGCCCGGGCACAATGCAAGGCGAATTCTCACCGTTCGCCGCATCATCTATGCGCTGATCGTTGTCCTGATTTTTGCGGCTGATCAGATCACCAAGCACATCGTGCAGCATTCCATTGCCCGCGGCGAGGTCATCACGATCATCCCGGGGTTCTTTAACCTGATTCATGCGGAGAACAGTGGCGTTGCATTCAGCCTGTTTTCCGGGGCGTCTTCTCCGTGGAAGCTGGTGCTGCTGATCGGTGTTTCTGTGGCTTTGCTGATCACTGTGGTAGTGGTCGCCCTGAAGAGCAGGCAGATGAATTGGCAAACGGGTGTGGGTTTGGCGCTGATTATAGGTGGGGCGTCTTCCAATTTGCTCGATCGGATTCGTTTCGGCGAGGTGGTCGACTTTCTTGATGTTTATTACCGGAGCTACCATTGGCCCACCTTCAACGTGGCGGATAGCGCCATTGTGGTGGGAGCTGGGCTCCTGCTTCTTGAGATTCTTTTTTCCAAATAGACCTTCATGGCAGAAAACGCGCCTCAGGACCGAGACCTGCGGGAATTTGTGGCGACGGCTGAAGATGCCGGTCGCAGGCTGGACGTTTTCCTGGCGGAGCAGATGCCGGACTGGAGCCGCAGCCAGTTGCAGCAACTCATCCGCTCGGGCCTTGCGAAGATTGACGGACAGCCCGTCAGAAAATCCGGTGAGAAGGTTGAAGCCGGCAGCCGCGTTAGCATTCTGGCCAAGCATGAGCCCCTCAACGCCTTTGCCGAAGATTTGCCACTCACCATCTTGTACGAGGATGACGACCTGGCGGTGGTGGACAAGTCGGCTGGAATGGCGGTCCATATTGGAGTGGGGACGAAATCCGGCACACTGGTGAACGCGCTTCTTTTCCACCTGGGCGAAAGCCTTTCTGCCGCTGGCGGCGAAATGCGGCCAGGGATTGTTCATCGGCTGGACAAGATGACTTCGGGGCTGATTGTCGTGGCCAAGAACGATGCCGCACATCGTGCGCTGGCCGACCAGTTCCGGGAGCGGACCGTCCACAAACATTACCAGACGCTTGTGCACGGGCACGTGGAGGCCGAACAGGGGAAGATCGACGCGGCGGTGGGGCGCGATCCCGTCAAGCGGGCGCGGATGAGGGTGGACGGCATCGGAGCGCGGGAAGCGCTGACGCTCTACCGGGTGGTGCGACGCTTCCATCATTTTACCCTGCTGGACGTGGAACCTCGAACCGGCAGGACCCACCAGATTCGCGTGCACTTCGCATATCTCCATCACCCGGTGGTGGGCGACAGGATGTACGGTGCACCCGCCAAGGTCAGGATGGGGTCGCAGGACCGTGCGACTCTTGACCGGAACTTTCTGCATGCGGCACAGATTGAGTTCACACATCCACGCAGTGGCGAGCCGGTGAGTTTTAAGGCTCCGCTGCCTCCCAGACTGGCGGCCTTTCTGGAGCTCCTTGAACAGCAGGACCGATGATTGGCGGCGCGGCCATGATATTTGTTCTCGTGCTGCTGAAAGCGCGGTAGGATAGGAAAATACCAGACTCTGGGGTAATGGCTACACGACAATGAGGAGGAAATAATGAAACGGTTACTGACGATGTCCTTCGGGTTGGCTGTGGTGCTGGCAGTGACGCTGCCTCTTCAGGCGGCGAATGCACGGGGCAAAACAGATATTCAGCTAAAAGGTAAGACGGTATCTATTGATTACGGGCGTCCTTCGCTTCACGGGCGGACGATTAAGGAAATGCTTGCCATGAAGAGTCCGACGGCCCCGTTCTGGCGGCTTGGGGCGGATTCATCCACAACCTTTGTGACCGGCGTTCCTCTCAAGTTCGGTAACAAGACGGTGCCGGCTGGGACTTACAGCCTGTGGGCGGAAATGCTTCCCCACAACAAGTGGGATCTTGTCTTCAACACCCAGCATGGACAGTGGGGAACGAGCCACGATCCTTCTAAGGACCTGGTCAAGGTGCCTCTTCAGGAAAGTAAAGCCAGTGATTCTGCCAACCTGGTGACGATCAAGCTGACGAAACATGGAATGGACGAAGGCCATTTTTCGGTGCAGTGGGGAGACCTGATGCTGGCAACAAACTTCAAAGGTAAGTAACCGCGTTCCCTGCATTTTGACAAGGCCGTAGCGCCGCCGGAAGGCGCATCGCTCGACATGGCGGCGCTAAAGCCGAACCTCAGTGGGACAATTTCCTTCCTTATCAGCAGACTTTCGCACATGCTGTCCGGAATTCACTGCGCCCCCTGCTCAAGCAGAAAAAAATGTGTGCCGTTGCCCGTCAGGAAGCCGACCGGATGATAGTTGGAGAGAATAAAGTGGTCGACTGGTGTTAAACCAAGCGCGCGCGGGTCGGCTGCCGGCCAGATGCTGTGGTAGGTGGCCAGTGAAAAGCCAAAATAGAAGACCCATTGAGGTGGATGAGCACGCAAGGCGGAAAGCGTCGCGTCATAATCCGGGGTCCGCATCATGCCGGGTTGCAGAAACGAATACGGCGTGGGATTTTGCCCACCTGTCAGAAAGTACACCATGGGCAGATAGGGGTAAACAAACAGGGAGTCGCCGGGTCTCACTCTGCTGCTTGCGAGTTTGATGATCGCCTGGTCTGAGGTGCCGGCTCGCAGCGGGCCGACGCGAGTCTCAATCACCGGCTCTGAAAATATGTGCAGCACTGAGTAACTGAGCGAAGCAATGGCCAGCGCAAGCACCAGCCCCGCCGAGGCGATCCGAAGGAACCTGCGCGTCAGGATTCGGCTAAGCAGATAGCCCGCCAGGACATAGAAAATGGGGACGATAAACAGCAGCTGATCAGCCGACCAGCGCGGGTAAGTTGAAATGACGAATCCGAAGGAGGCCAGCATCAGCAAAGTTGCCAGCTTTTCGGGCTGATCCATTTGCTTGCGCCGCAGGCGGCGCGCCAACCAGCCTGCGTAGACGGCCAGTGGAAGTACGACCGGCAACAGTACGGATAGGAACCCGGTAGCGCGCGCAATTAACGCAGAAGCGTTCGCGCCTGCCAGAATTGTACGCAGTCCGCCTGCTGCAAGGGCTCCATACCCATAAGGAACGGCGTTTGCGGCCGGGTAATGCGCGGAGGTCCAAAGCAGGTCCCGGAACATCGGAAGCAGCGCTCCCTGGAAAAGCAAGAGCCCACCCGCGAGCAGGGAAAAAGACGTGATTCCCACAAGGTAGGGGAGTGACTGGCGGCGCAACTCGCGAACCATGATCAGCCACACCCCCAGAAGGACAAGCAGTACCAGCAGAGAGGGCGTGATCCACGCAGCCACCGCTGCAGCTACTCCGGCTGCCAGAAAGGTGAGCGCGCGTGGATTCTCCGTTCCCGCAAACGCGAGTGCCACCGCAAGCAGCCCGAAGGCGCTGCTGTCCCAGCGGTGGTTGACATACATGCGGAACAACGGGCGGGTTTCCAAGGCAAAGAAGGTTGCGGCTGCGACCAGGGCAAAAATCCGCCCGGTTAAGCGAGCGGTGAGCCAGAAGACAAGTGCAGTTAAGATGGCGAGATCGAAAACGAGTGACAGCCTGGCATGTCGAAGCGTGGAACCCAGCAATCCCAAAATCCCAGCCTGAATCCAGAAGGTTCCAGGTCCTGTGAGGACGAAAAAGTCGCGATAAGGAACCTGCCCGTGCAGAATGCGTTCCGCACCGGCAAGGTAAATGCCTTCGTCAAGCGAGAGGAAAAAACGGTTTGCCCACAGCCACCAGACAGCCGCCCCCGCCACGACAAACACGGTTGCGGCCAGCAGCAAATCCTTGCGGGTGCTTTCTGCTTGTGCCTTTTCGTCGTTGGACATAGAGAAGGAGTGTACCTTTTTGAGACAGTTGGATGCAATGGAGGACTGCTTGTCCTGGACTGTCGCTATGAGTCGAGCGATGGGCGGGCAACTCTGAAATCCCCAAACCGCGACAATTGTCTTTTGTCAGTGGGATTGATTACTGCCGGTTCGCCGCAACGGATTTCGCTCCTTCACCTTTCGGAGCGTAGTAGCCGGGCCGGGTTCTCACAATATAGTGTTTCCTGTCACGGTGGTTGGTGAGCAGGATCTGGACCCGCCGGAACGTACCGTCTTTCTTGGCGTTTGTCGGGTAATAGCCAAAGGTATATTGGTTGCGGATGTCTCGGGCAATGGCCACGCAAATCGGTTCAACCTGATCAAGAGACCTGGGAAAGTAAGCCTTCCCGCCGGTGGCCTCAGCCAGTTGTTTCAGGACTCTTGCGGCGTGTTTGTCACCGCGTCCATGGATTTTGAACAGCCCTCCCGGATGCTCTTCGCCCAGCAGACCGATGCAGTAAATCACGGCGTTTGACTTCTGGGCTTGCCTTAGCAGATCGGCGAAGGAGTACCGGCTGGCGTTGTCCTCACCGTCGGTGATGACAAGCAGGGCTTTCTTGTCCCGATTGCCAAGCTTTAGATGGTCGAGTGAAGCGGAGACAGCATCATAGAGCGCTGTTCCACCGCGGGAATCGATCTTGGCCAGGGCTGCCTTGAGCTCACCCATGTTGCTGGCAAAATTTCCAGGTGTGTCCAGGTAGTATTCGTCATTGAAATTCACTACAAAAACCTGGTCGTCGGGATTGGACGTCTTCACAAAGGTGAGGGCCGCCTCATTCACGGCCGCTCGTTTGTCACGCATACTGCCGCTGTCATCAATGTCGATGCCCATGGTTACGGGTATGTCCGCATGGCTGAAGACCGAAATCTTCTGGGGGACGCCATCCTCCAGCACGCGAAAATCCTTTTTCGTCAGGTCGTTGATCATGCGCCCGTGCTTGTCAAGCACGGTGGCGTGAAGCACGACAAGATTAACGTTGACGTTAATCTTGTACTGGTCTCCCTTTTTCTGGGGGGCGGGTGTCGCTCCCTCTGCCGACGCTGCCTGCACCAGCAGGGGCGTGCACAAAAGCAAGGCAGCGAGGGTAGGAAGGATCAACCATGTGGGGGATTGTCGACGAGAGGCTAATTTCCTATTGGGTCGGAGCATAATATCCAGTCCGCGCATATACCTGAAGAGGCGGGAGGCCCCGCGGCGGATGAAGTTTAACTTTGATCCGACGCCAATGGCCGTCGCGCACGAGATTTGATGGTTTGTATCCAATGACATATTGATTCCGTAATTGAATTGAGATCTTTTCGGCGATGTCCGGCAATTCACTGGGATCCTCGACCGAAAACATCCTTCCGCCTGAAATATTGGCCAGTTCCGAAAGCAGCGAAGGACCGGCAGCTTCTTCAGGTGTTCGGTCGCGGTCAGCCAACGGCTCGAAAATTCCGATAGCGTAAATCTGCACATCAGATTCCTTGACGGCACGCTTAATGTCCCTCTCAGTATACCTGCTGTGGTTGTCCCCACCGTCAGAAATAACAAGCAGCGCCTTCCGGCTGGTATCTGTCTTCTGCATGCGGCTCAAACCCAGATAAATAGCGTCGAGCAGGGACGTCCTGCCACCCGCCTTCACAAAAAGCATCCTGTCGAGGATATTTTCGTAGTTGTCGGTAAAGGCGGACACCATGTACGGACGGTTGCTGAAGCTGATCAGCATAAACGTGTCCTCAGGGTTAGATGTCTTGAAAAACTCAAGGGCTGCCTCTTTCGACTTCTGTATCTTGTCAGACATCGAGCCGCTCGTGTCGAACACCATCCCAACGGATATGGGGGCATCTTCGGTGGTAAAAGACAATATCTTCTGCTTGACTTTGTCATCAAAGATTTCAAAATTATTCTTGGCAAGTCCGGTGACGATTCGATCATAGGGATCGGTTACAGTTACAGGGACGATCACCCTGTTAACATTCATCTGGATGGGCGTCGTGTCGATAGGAGAACGACGGATCTTTACATCCGGAACTTGATCCTTTGTGTCGGGATGAACTGCCGATTTGCCACCCGACGCGAAGCAGGCTGATGAAGCGCCTGCAATGGCCCAGAAGGCCAACAGAAGAATCAATAAAAGCCGGAATGCGCCCCTACTGCTGTTTTCGGGCATCCAGGCACCTTCCTTTGGGTCGCAGCCGGTTTCCGCCCCTCCGGTTGCTGTACTGCAGACTCGGCGTGACCTGCTTGCATTTTAGCACATGCGCGGGGGAGAATCACCCGGCCAAAACGATGCGGGACGCAACTGCTGAATGGTCTGTTTTGGCGTTGACAACACTTCCTGCCAGAACTGATAATGGGCGGTACACCGTCCTACCAGTCACCGTGAATGCGTGCGAACTGAGGCAAGACTCGATTCCGGCGTACAGGCATTAACTGTCCCGTGCTTTTCAGCCGATACTTAAAGGAGAATAAGGAGAATTATGAGCGCCAAGTATATCTTCGTGACCGGGGGAGTGGTGAGTTCTCTGGGCAAGGGACTTGCCGCAGCTTCGATCGGGTGCCTGCTGGAGGCCCGGGGGCTGAAGGTTAATCTTCTTAAGTTTGACCCTTACCTGAATGTAGACCCGGGCACCATGAGTCCCTTCCAGCACGGCGAGGTTTACGTCACTGACGACGGCGCAGAGACGGACCTGGACCTGGGCCACTATGAACGCTTCACCCATGCCCGTATGCGGCGCGAAAACAACTGTACGGCTGGGCGGATTTACGAAACCATCATTACGAAGGAGCGGCGGGGTGACTATCTTGGGAAGACGGTCCAGGTGATTCCACACGTCACCGATGAAATCAAGGCCGCTATCCGCAAGGTTGCTTCCGAAGTGGATGTCGCCATCGTGGAGATTGGCGGTACGGTGGGTGATATTGAGTCGCTCCCGTTTCTCGAAGCTATCCGCCAGATGCGGCAGGAGCAGGGACGCGAGAAAGTGGTTTTCGTTCACGTCACGCTGGTTCCCTACATCAATGCTTCCGGTGAGTTGAAGACCAAGCCCACGCAGCATTCGGTGAAGGAATTGCGCGAAATTGGTATCCAGCCAGATATCCTGCTCTGTCGCACGGACCGCTTTCTCCCGGCCGATATCAAGTCGAAGATTGCGCTGTTTTGCAGCGTCCAGAAGGATGCCGTGATCACCGCGAAGGATGTGGGCAATATTTACGAGGTGCCGATCGTTCTGGCAGGCGAGGGACTCGACACGCAGATTGTTCGCTGCCTGGGGATGGAGCCCGGGGAGTGTAATCTGAAGCCCTGGGGCACTCTTGTTGAACGCCTGCGGGGCCTTCAGGATGAGGTGTCGATTGCCATTGTCGGGAAATACGTTGAATTCCAGGAATCATATAAGAGTTTGAATGAGGCGCTCGTGCACGGCGGTCTGGCCAATAATGTGCGCGTGAACGTGGTGTGGCTTGAAGCAGAGGGTCTCGAAGGGGAGAACTGGGAAAATCAGCTTGAGGGTTTTGATGGCATCCTGGTTCCGGGCGGCTTCGGCAAGAGGGGCATCCCCGGCATGCTGCGGGGGATCACCTTTGCACGGACGCGGAAGGTTCCGTTCCTGGGTATTTGCCTGGGTATGCAGTGTGCCGTCATCGAGTACGCCCGCAACGTCTGCGGCCTGCAAGGGGCGGACAGTTCGGAGTTTGACCCTTCCACTCCGCACCGGGTGATCTATAAGTTGCGCGAGCTGCGCGGAATTGACGAGCTGGGAGGAACCATGCGGCTGGGCGCCTGGACGGCCAGGCTGAAACCGGATACGTTCGCGTATGAAGCTTATGGACAGGCGGAGATCTCTGAGCGGCACCGTCACCGGTATGAATTCAACCGGGAATACGAGGCTACTCTGGTGGCCAACGGGCTTGAGATTGCAGGCGAGACCCCGGACAGTACGTATGTGGAAATTGTCGAGGTCCGGGACCATCCCTGGTTTCTCGGGTGCCAGTTCCATCCGGAGTTCAAATCACGTCCGCTCGATCCGCATCCGTTGTTCAAGGCGTTCGTTGGAGCGTCACTTGCGCATCGCGGTAAGCGCTCCGCGAAACTGTCGGAGGCTTCACCTTCCCCCGGCCAACTGATTGAGGAGAGCACCCAACCCTCAAGCTAGGAGCTTGCCGGAGACGAGCCTGCGGTGACGCGGCTTTTGATTGCCTATGAAACGTCAGGTTCAAATTGGCAGGCTTAAACTTGCTCAGGGACGTCCACTTTTCTTAATTGCCGGCCCTTGCGTGATTGAAAGCCAGGCCCATGCATTGATGATGGCACGCCGGCTTGCTGCCACGGCAAGGCGGCTCGGTATCCCGTACATTTTCAAAGCTTCCTTCGACAAAGCTAATCGGACGTCCGCGTCGTCGTATCGCGGTCCGGGGCTAGATCGCGGCCTTGAGATTCTGGCGGCCATCCGAAAGCAGGTTGGGGTTCCAATCCTGACAGACATCCATGAGGCGAGCCAGGCTGCAGCGGCGGCGAAAGTCTGCGACGTGCTCCAGATTCCTGCCTTCCTTTGCCGGCAAACTGATCTGCTGGAGGCGGCGGGCCTTTCCGGCGCCGTTGTCAATATCAAAAAGGGTCAGTTCCTGTCGCCCTGGGACATGCGCTTTGCGGTGGAGAAGATTGAAAAAACAGGAAACCGCCGAATCGTTATTACGGAACGTGGAAGCTCGTTTGGATATAACAACCTGGTGGTAGACATGCGGGGCCTCGCCGTGATGCGGGCGTGGGGCTACCCTGTGGTGCTCGATTGCACTCATGCATTGCAGTTGCCGGGCGGCGAGGGCCGGCGCAGCGGTGGACAACCGGAGTTTATTGAAACGCTGGCGCGCGCGGGCGTTGCCGCCGGCGCCGACGGTATCTTTATGGAGGTTCACGACCGTCCAGAGCAGGCGTTGTCCGACGGTTCGTCAGCCTTGAATCTCCGGAGCTTCGGCAAGCTTGCCAGGAGGCTCAGAGACCTGGGGGTTTTTGTCCGGCGAATGCGGTAAGCTCCCTTTGAGGGGGCAGTCATTTTCGCCTCAATGGGGCAGGGAATGGCGCTGAATAAAGGATCCATTTCTCTGGCTGAATTGCCAGGTTATCGTTTCCAAATAGTTCCTTGAGTCGCTCCGCGGGTAGTTGATTAACTGAAGGTGAAGCGCGGTCCGGCCGCCGCGGCCAGCCGCAGCGAAGTCCGAGGCAGGCATTGGCAATCTCGTTGCAAAATTTGAAGATCCGGAACCAGGTTTACCTGTTGACGTTGCCGTTGATCCTGATTCTATTGGGGATTATCGGACTCTTTCTCTTCAGCTACTGGCAGGTCAGCCAGATCAATCAGTCCACCGAAAACAGCGAACTCTCCTCCCTGGGCACAGAATCGTTACTGCAGGGCGTCAACAAAATGGACGTCGTGGCCCGCGCTTACGTGTTGACGGGCCGGGAAGTGTTCCTCCGCGATTACGCAACAGCATGGCAGCTTGTCTCTCGGAATTTTGACAACTTGCGTGATTTGAACGCGCGCACGCCCTCGACGATGGCACAGCTGGAAAATCTTCAGAGGCAGGTCGAAGACTGGAAAAGCCAGGTGGCCGATCCGGCCATCGAACAGGTCAAGTCTGGGGCTAGGGGCTCTGAAGCGCCTGTAATGGAAAAGTGGTCCGGAGATATAGTTGCGATCCAGAAGGCGATCGGCAATTTTCGAGAGGAGAATCGAAGTCTTTCGTCAGCCAGCAGAAGTGCCCGCAAGCGGGATATCCACAGAGCTGTGGTGTGGGGCGTGGTGTTGGCGCTGGCGTTTGCCGTATTTTTGGTGCTCCTGGTCCATTTTGTCAGTCGCAGTATCTCCGAGCCCGTCCATCAGCTGATCCATGCATCGGATCGTCTCCGGCAGGGCGATTTCGATCCCATGCTGCCACAGGAGACGCGCAACGAATTCGGCCTGCTGTCCCGCAGTTTTCTGCAGATGGCTCATGCTTTGCGGCGGGACCGCGAGGAACTGTCTGCCCTCAAGCGTTTTTCCGAAGCTGTCACAGAGTGTACTTCAGAGAATGAGGTCTATGATCACATCCTGCATGCGTTCCGCGACCGCTTCCAGCCCCGGCAGGTCATCATCTTCAAACTGCGCGGGGAAGAAGATATTCTGGAAGTTGTTGCCTCACTCATTCCACTTCCTGAGGATGTTCGTGATTGGCCCGTCATTGAAGGAAAGCACAGCTGCAAGGCGGTCCGAATGGGACGGGCTTTCCGTGTAAACGACGTCACCGTGGAACCGTTGTGTCCCGGCAAATTCGCACTGCCAAGCGTGGGCAGTTACTACTGCGGACCCCTGATCGCAGGGGGGATTATTATCGGGGCTGTCCGGGTTGAGGGGGCGCCCGGCTTGTGGACGCCGGAACGTGAAAGCCTTCTCGAAAGCTACCTGAGTACGAGCGCTTCGGTGCTTTCCAATCTGCAGTTGCTCCAGACCATGCGGGAGCAGGCGAACATGGATCCCCTGACGAGTCTCTACAACCGCCGATTTTGTAAGGATTACGCGCGCAAATTGATGGCCATGGCCCGGCGCAAAGACACCCCTCTGGGTTTTATCATGATGGATCTCGACCATTTCAAGAAAATTAACGACGTCTTCGGGCACGAAGTGGGAGATCGCATTTTGAAGCAGTTTGCCAGAACGGTCACCCAGTCCATGCGGGAAACCAACCTGACCGCGCGGCTGGGCGGGGAAGAATTCGTGATTCTCCTGCCCGATACCGGGTCGAAAGCCTGCCAGGTGGTAGCCGAGCGCATTCGCAAAGCTGTTGCCCACATGAGCATGCCCCCGGTCAAGGGTACACAGGTTCCGCCCGTCACCGTCAGTCTGGGGATTGCCGTCTATCCCGAGCATGGCGCCACGCTGGAGGAAATGCTGCATGCCAGCGACCGCGCCCTCTATGAATCCAAACGGGCAGGGCGAAACCGCACCACCGTATTCGTAGAAGAAAAGGAAACGGCAGGATAGAAGGTAATACTGCTCTTCAGTCCTTTGCCTGGTCTGCTGTGGATTATTCGGTGCTGGGAAGTGTGCAGGATTCGGCGGGTTACTCTTCAGTTCCACCACCCACAGTTGGCTGCCAAGGCCCTTCCAGCAGTACGGCTTCTTCTTCGCCGGGCCATGGAGGCATAGTGACGCCGATTGCTTCGAGAGGGTCCTGCCCCGTACATCGGAACTGAAAACTTGTCCCCAGCGGAATACTAAGGCAGATTCCGGGATAAACCTCCACGACTTGTTCGTTCTCGCCCTGTTTGCGCCACATTTCCCCCTGGCCGGAGATGAAGAACCATATTTCCTCCACTGTCCGGTGAGTGACGGCTCGCGAGGTCCTGCCTGGCGCGAGTTGGAAGTGCGCCATCCCACCGGTCCTGAGCCCCAGCAGAATCCTCACATCTGAGCCATCCGGAGCAACCACGTTGCGATCTTTCGGAAGAATTTTCGTCTCGAAAGTTGACATAGGCACCCTTTGTTTCAAGTCCGGGACTTTACCAACCGCATCGGAAGCATGAATACATCTGCCACAAAGGTATGTCAAGGCTTGTCAGTTGTCCATGGCCAGGCCTGATGTCGAACCATACGGATTGCTGGGGCGTCTAAATGAACAAGGGGCGATTCACAAAGGCGTCATCAGTTTGGCGCGCCCGAGCACGCATTGTCTGGCGTGAGAAAGGAGGTGAGGTTATGAAAACAACTGCTCTTAGCGGATTGGTGCTGATGATTGCAGCTATGTTTGTGACAGTTCAATTTGGAGCCGTTACTGCCTTTGCCCGGCCCGACACAAACACGACGAGCTCGAAGGTGAAGAAGACTAAATCACACTATCACATGATGAAACTGCCGGGTTTGACAGCACCAGCGCATAGTAGGGCAAGACAAAAGGCCAGAAAAGAGGCCAAGAAGGCGGAAAAGGAAGCCCTGAATCGGCAACACTTTCTTGGAACAATCGCCAAAAAGAACGGCCACTATGTAATGACCGCTGGCATCCTCACGTTTAAATTGAACGATCAGGCCCAGGTTAGGAAATACGCGGGAAAGACAGTCAATATTACCGGGAAGCTTAACCCATATCAGAACAGGATCAATGTCCAGAATATAAAAACTGCAAGTGCCTGATCATCTGTGTGAATTCATACTTTCCATCTGAGGCCGGATGAGTTCCGGCCTTTTTTGTTTGCCGTGAAGCTTTCCGATATGACACCCGACTCCAGCATTGAACTGTTTTCAGCCAGAAAGTAGGCAGGCCAAACCGGCCGGCGGTGCAACCTCTCGCGCTGCCCATGTCGTCGTAATTAAAAGAGGGGCGATTAATCCAAGGGCTCTCCACACCAGATGCCTGTGATGACGTCTCTGAAATTCGAGCAAGGAGGTGAAGTGATGAAGGAAATTATTTTCAGCGGCCTGGTTATGGCGGTTGCGGCTTTCTTTGGGGTAGTAGGGTTTGCACCTTCAACAGCCTTTGCTCGATCAACAGCGGTAGCGCAAGTGGGACAGACTCAGAAAGGACCGCAAGTCAAATTGCCATCGAACTCGGGCATGGCTCCTTATAAGCAAGCCGAGGTATTTCTGGGCACTATCTCCAAGCAGAACGGTCGATATGTTCTGACCGCCGGGCAAATGACCTACAAACTCAACGACCAGGCAAAGATGAAGAAATATAATGGCAAGCAAGTCCAAATCACGGGCAAGCTTAATCCCAAGACCAATAAAATCCAGGTCTTGAAAATCAAGAAGCCCAGCTACTGATCAATTAGGCCCATGCATTTTTGAGGCCGGATACGTTCCGGCCTCTTCCTGCTTTCCCCAATACCCCCGCCTTTCAACCACGCGTCAATCTGCCATTCACCTGTGATATCATCCCTGATTTAAGTGGACAGGTAAACAATGAGCCTTGAAACCGGCAGAAGGGTTCTTGAGATTGAAGCGCGCGCTATCGCCGAGCTGATCGGGCGGTTGGACAGGCGTTTTGAGCTTGCGGTGGAAACCATCTTCGCGTGTCGGGGCCGACTGGTGGTGGCGGGCATGGGCAAGTCCGGCCTGGTGGGACAAAAGATCTCAGCCACGTTTTCCAGCACCGGGACGCCTTCATTCTTTTTGCATCCCGCCGAAGCCCTGCACGGTGACCTGGGCAGGCTGGTTCCGAATGACGTGCTGATGGCGCTTTCCTACAGCGGCGAGACGGAAGAACTCCTGCGATTGCTTGACACGGTCAAGCGCCTGGCAGTCCCTTTGATTGTATTGACGGGGATGCCGGCCTCCACACTCGCGCAGGCAAGCGATGTGGTGATCGACGTCAGCATCAGTAAGGAGGCCTGTCCGCTGGGTCTTGCTCCCACAGCATCAACCACGGCGATGCTGGCGCTGGGTGACGCACTGGCCATGGCTCTGCTGGAGCGGCGCGGATTTAAGGAAGAGGATTACGCCGCGCTGCACCCCGGCGGGGGATTGGGCGTTCGGCTGCGGCGGGTTGAAAACGTGATGCACACCGGCGACGAGATTCCGCATGTGCAACCGGACACCACGGTCCCCGACGTGATCTATGAGATCAGCAAGAAAAAGATGGGGCATACGGCGGTGGTGGATGCAGACGGCCGGCTGGCCGGGGTGATTTCAGATGGCGACCTGCGGCGTTTCTTGCAGCAGGAGGGTAGCCAAGCGCTTGAACGTTGCGCATCTGATCTGATGACACGCAGCCCTGTGACGATCGGGCGTAAGGAACTGGCGACGCGCGCCCTGAACGTGATGGAAGACCGGCGGATTACTTCACTGATGGTGGTGGATGACGCAGGACGCCTCGAAGGCGTCGTTCACATTCACGACCTGTGGAAAACCCAAATGTTCTAATGTTTCCGCTCCAGCTTTTCCGTGACAACCTGTGTTCAGAATCTGAGGAGGGAAATGCCACTTTCAATACAGCAGGTCCGGCGCCGGGCCCGCAAGATCAAGTTGTTGCTTCTCGACGTTGACGGCGTCATGACCGACGGTCGCATCTACTATGTTCCACGTCCCGGAGGAGGAATGTTTGAGACCAAGACCTTCCATTCCCGCGACGGCATCGGCATTCGCTACGCGCGTGAAGCCGGAATCAAGGTCGGCATCATCAGCGGACGCGGCTCCGATACCGTGCGGTACCGGGCAGCGGAGTTGAAGCTGGATTTTATCGAAGAGAACGTACTCAAGAAAATCCCGCCCTACGAGCGCATTCTGACGGCGGCGGGCGTGAAGGATGATGAAGTCTGCTTTGTGGGTGATGACCTGGTCGATCTTCCCATCCTGAAGCGCGTTGGACTGGCCGTCTGTGTTCAGAATGGCCACCCGTTCCTGCGCCGGCACGTACATTATGTGACCAAAGCACCTGGCGGGCTTGGGGCCATTCGTGAAACCATTGAGATTATTCTGGACGCTCAGGGCCAGTGGAAGCCTGTAGTGGCTCGCTACTTGCACGCGACGGAATAACGGTGGTGCCGCTGGTGTTCAAGCTGAACTTAGACCAGCGCAATGGCCCGTATTGGCGAGCCGGACCCCTGCCGGATCTTCAACGGCAGCGCAACGAATAGAAAGAAATCCGGAAGCTCGTCAAGGCGTGTGAGGTTCTCGATAATCAGAACTTCTTTTTCAAGCAGCACAGGGTGGACTGGGCGCGTGCCGAGCGCCGCGGGCGGGTCGGGCGAAAGAGAATCAACCCCGATAGCCGCCACGGATTTATGGACAAGGTATTCCGCGGCGTCCACGCTCACTCCGGGCCAGTCCTCCAGATAACGCCGGTTTTCCGGCGGCAATCCCCAGTGTTTTGACCATCCAAAATTGAAAAGGACGATGTCTCCTGCTTCGATGTGCCCATGCTGAGCTTCCCATTCCTGGATGAATTCCGCCGAAACGTAATCGCCTTCTTTTGACTCGCGGCAATCGACCCGCACCCCCCGGCCAATCAGATGCCCGGGGTCAATCTTCTCCACCGTCTTGCGTCCTTCCACTTTTCCATCACTCACAAAGTGCACCGGGGCATCCACGTGGGTTCCGTTGTGCTCGTGTACCTGGAGCTGGTAGCTGAGTGATCGGCCACCGAACTGGTAAGCACCCCAAAGGTTGTGGAAGAACTTTGAGTGGGTAGGGAAGTTTGGCATTTGTTCTTCGAGCGTCTGACTCAGGTCCACTACGCGGGCATGATGAAGGCTTGAAATCAAAGTTGACAGTTCCATAAGCGCAAGTCCTTTCAGATCGGACGATAGCGCGCTTCCCGCGGTCCGTCACTCGTGGTCGCCGACGTTGCGTGGACGGAAAGCCCTGGCTGCGAGTTTTGCGATGGTTTCTCGCGGCCCAAAACGCTGGACGAAGACTCCGAGCTTATTGAGGAGCCTCGGGACCACCAGGCCACCGCCCCCGTCAAGCGCCGTGAGGGCATCCTCGACCACTTCGTTTGGATCCTGCAGACCGCCGGGAAGGTTCCGCACGCCGTAATTGCCGGCTTCAAAAAAGTTGGTGCGAGTGCCGCCGGGGCACAGCGTCACCACGCGGATGCCTTTCGGACGGACTTCTTCGGCTAGACCCATTGAGAAACTGGTCACAAACGCCTTGGTGGCGGCGTAGGTGGCCGTGTAGGCCAATGGCTGGAAGCCTGCCGTGGAAGACACGTTGATGATCGCTCCGTCACCACGCTCTACCATGGGCGGCAGCAGCAAATAAGTCAGCTCGGCAAGCGTATTGACGTTCAGGCGGACCATGGCCATCTGGCGGTCGATCGGAAGTTTCCAGAATTCCCCCCGTGCTCCGAAAGCGGCATTGTTCACGAGCACACTGATGGAAAGGTTTCGTTTATTGAGGATGTCAACTAGCAGAGGAGCCGCGTCGCGTTGGCTCAGGTCTGCCACATTCACTTCCACTTCGATGGAGTGTTCTCGAACCAGGGTTGCGGCCAGCTGGTTCAACTTGCCCTCGGACCGTGCCGTCAGCACCAGGTTGTGGCCGCGCCGGGCAAACGCTCTCGCAAAGCATTCTCCAATGCCGCTGGACGCGCCGGAAATGAGGGTGTAGTGGTCGTCTGACATGGCTTTTTAAGAGCGGCGAGTATTTTTCAGCCTTGGACTCCGTGAGCTTCTGCGGGCGCGGCGCGGCAGATTTGCATAGTCAGGGTTGCGGTGGCGCGAGCCGCTGGCCATTAATTTTTCGGCTTCGGCCAGCGTTGCGATGCCACCGCGTGCTCCAACACGAGTACAATTCAGGCCCGCCATCGCGTTTGAAAAATCCAGGACTTTTTCGATGGGCCATTCCTGGAGCAGGCCGTAAGCAAAAGCCCCGTGGAAAATGTCACCTGCGCCCGTTGTGTCTACCGTCTCCACCACGAACCCGGGCGAGTAAAAGAATTGGCCACCGCTATAAACCAACGCGCCGTCGCGGCCGAGGGTCATTCCCGGAGCGTGAATCTTGTATTCCCTCGCCATGTATTCCAGCACCAGAAACGGATCGTTATGACCTGTCACGGCAGGCAGAAAATTCGCAGATGCAATGAGGTAGTCGATCAGCGGAAAGATCTGCTCCACTTTCTTGTAAACCGTATCGAGGTCCGCAACTACCGGAATCCCTGCCTTGCGGGCCCACTTGGCTGCCTGCGCGCAGGCAGCGGCATCACATCCGTCGAGGTGGAGGATTTTGGCCGAGGTGATAGCCTCAGGCTTCAATTCCCGGGGCGTCATCGCCAGTCGTTTGTCACGGTCCCAGAAGACGGTCCGTTCACCGGTAGCCTGGTCGACAATGATCAGTCCGAATTGAGTGGCGGCCCCGCGCACCACGCCGGCGTATTTGACATCAACGCCCTCTTCGCGAAGACTCTGCAACTGGAAGCGTCCGGCCTCGTCGCCGCCTACCTTTCCGATGTAGCGTGCCTGCAGACCCAGTCGCTGGCAAGCCACAAGGGCCGTGGCCATCTGGCCACCCGCCTGCCGGGAGAGCGATACCACGCGCTCCTTCCCGCCCAGCGGTGGAAACTCCCGGACCATCAGCACCGTATCCGTGGCATTCAGCCCCAAACCCACAATGTCGAACTTGCTTCGTCGCACCTTTTCCTCCAGCAGGAACAAAACACTGGATGCTATCGCCTATCGTCTTTTGCCTGCAACAAAATTCTGCGCCCGTCCATGTGGCGGCTTTTGGGAAAAGCTGTTGCACGCCCCCTTGCCAGTTTATGCAACAGTTCATCGATGGTGATTTACGATTCGAGTTCACCCGTGCATATGATATCTTGGAGGGTTGTTCTTTGTGTCCCGGACATTTATGCAGTGCGGCATCCGGTCATTGAAACGCGCCAGTCAGTATTCTTTTTGAAGGAGGCAGTATGGAAAAGGTGAGGGTGGGCATTATTGGATCTGCTTTTGTTTCGAACCTTCATGCGGAAGCCTTCCAGGAGGTCGGTGAAGCTGCACTCGTCGCGGCTTGCTCGCCGAAAAAGAACCATGTTGAGGAATTCGCCCGCAAGTGGAAAATTCCCCTCGCTGTCACGGATTACAGGAAGTTGATGGACCAGAAAGACGTGGATGTGGTTGTCGTGGGCATTCCTAATGACCTGCATCGTGAGGTTGTCGTAGCGGCGGCTGAAGCCGGCAAGCACGTCATTCTTGAAAAGCCCATCGCCCACACTCTGCAGGACGCGGATGCCATGATTGCAGCCTGCAAGAAGCACAACGTCAAGTTGATGTACGCGGAAACCATTTGTTTCTCGCCCAAGTACCTTCGCGCGAAAAAACTGGTTGAGGAGGGCGCCATCGGTGACCTTTATATGGCCAAACAGAGTGAAAAACACTCCGGGCCACACTCGGACTGGTTCTATGATGTCAACCGCTCGGGAGGTGGCGCGCTGATGGATATGGGCTGCCATGGCATCGAATGGACCCGCTGGCTCTATGGCAAGCCCAAGGTCAAAAGCGTGACGGCCCACTGCCAGCTTGTTTATCACAAAGGCCGAACCCGTGGCGATGACAATTCTCTGGTGATTGTTGAATTCGAGAACGGTGCCATCGCCGTCATTGAAGACAGTTGGGCCCGCCACGGCGGCATGGATGATCGTGCGGACCTTTATGGGACCGAAGGTGTGATCCACTGCGACCTGCTACGCGGCAGTTCTATGGAAACCTACAGTAAGAATGGCTACGGGTACGCGGTGGAAAAAGCCGGCGAGACTAAAGGCTGGACCTTTAGCGTCTTTGAGGAAGCCTTCCTTTATGGTTTTCCGCATGAGATGCGCCATTTTACACGCGCTTTGCTGGGAGAAGAGGAGCTACTGGAAAGTGGCGAAGACGGAAGAGCTACGCTTGAGATTATCTATGCGGCTTATGAATCCGCCGCGACCGGCAAGCGAATCACATGGCCTTATAACCCGCAGAATCCCGGCCAGATTCCGGTGAGTCCATGGTTGAACCGGTGAGTATTGCTTTGCGAATTCTGTTTGGCCAGTGATGTTTCATCCTGTTCGTGGATGATGGCCAGCCAGGGTTCGGTGGGAACGGAAAGCATGCCGACCGTGGTAGGCAAAATCCTTTGACATTCGAAAGGAAAAGTATTAAAAAGAAACCTACCGTAATATGTGTTGCGGGAACCTTGCAGCCACTCCATTGGCGCTGCAGTCCCACACCGCACGTGTTTTCCTATTTTGAATAAAGAACTTTTATGGAGGGACAAGGAGGCAGTGGAGTGAGTGAAATTATAGAAGGGCGAGGGCATCGAAGTTTCGAAGAAATCATGTCAGAGCCCGGCGTCTGGGCCACAACTCTCCAGGAGCTGGAGGAGCACAACCGCTATG
>Ga0102953_1000905_pt1 | contig 19446 bp, 18 predicted proteins | sample SalPon2A_C_D2_MG_FD_78509 | JGI IMG/M metagenome (GOLD analysis project Ga0102953, IMG submission 78509) | Soil microbial communities from South San Francisco under conditions of wetland restoration - Salt Pond MetaG R2A_C_D2_MG | ecosystem: Environmental > Terrestrial > Soil > Wetlands | place... | reverse complement strand
ACATCCACCGACAACGACCCCGTCGAGATCACCCCAGCCCCCAACGCCAACACCTGCTCCGCACCCAGACGCATCACCGCACCCTTACCGAACTGACGCTCGATGCTGCTGATGGCGAGGTTCAGGGCCTTCTCGCGTTCCTTGTCCATGATGGTGCTCCCTCCGCGCCCGGGGACTCCGGTCGGTCCTTCCGAATACCTTAAATACTAAGGGACGGGGGCGCGCCTTGACAAGAGGGGGCTGCCTAGCGCTGCCGGGCACGCCCCGCGGCGGCCCAGGGTTCTCCCCGGTGCACCGTGCGCCCACATCTCCTACGGTGGGCCCGAGTGGGGCCGGCGCCGCCGACGGCCGAGCCCGGGGGAGGTAGGACGATGGCCCGCAACACACGACCTGGGAAGACACACAACGCCACCGTCGGGCACGCCGTCGTGCTCGGCGCCAGCATGGCGGGCCTGGCGGCCGCGGCCGCGCTGGCCGCCAGCTGCGAGCGGGTAAGCATCGTCGAGCGCGACCCGCTCCCGGCCGCGGGCGAAGTGGCGGCCGACGCGCAGCGCCGCGGGGTGCCGCAGGGAAGGCACGTGCACTTCCTCATGGCAGGAGGGGTCGCCGCGCTCGAGACGCTGCTCCCGGGCATCACCCACGACTTCCGGGCAGCCGGCGCACGCCTGCTGGACGGGCGCGGCAACCACCGCGTGCTGGCCGGCGGGGGGCCCGTACGCCTGGACGCGTTGGACCCGTCCTGGGTGCTCGTGGCCGCCACCCGCCCGCTCATCGAGCGCGTCGTCCGGGAACGCGTCCGGGCGCTCGACAACGTGGCCGTCCAAGACGGCCTGCGCGCGCTCGGGTTGATGCCCTCCGACCGCGGACGCGCGGTCCGCGGCGTGCGCCTCGCGGCGGCGGCCCCGGGCGATGCCGACCAGAGGCTGGAGGCGGACCTGGTGGTGGACGCGACCGGTCGCGCCTCGCGCACGCCCCTCTGGCTGCAGGAGCTCGGCTACGAGCCACCGACCGTCCAGCGGCTGCCCATCGACGCCCGCTACACGACCCGCTTCTTCCAACGAGGGGACGAGGTCCCCGACGACCGCCACGGGATCATGATCGCGACGCTACCGGGCACCAACCGTCAGGGAGGAGCGCTCGTGGTCGAAGGCGACCGCTGGATGGTGTCCCTCATGGCCCTGGACGGCGACCAGGCACCCACCGACCTGGACGGTTTCAGAGCGTACGCACGCTCCCTCTGGGCGAGCGACATCTACGACCTGGTGGCGGCGGCCGAGCCGCTCGGCGACGCCGTCACGGGCGGGTTCCCGGCGAACGTTCGCCACCGCTACGACCGCCTGCGTCGCTTCCCCGGCCGGCTCGCCGTGCTCGGAGACGCGCTCTGCGCCACCAACCCCCACTTCGCGCGCGGCATGAACGTGGCGGCGTGCGAGGCCGTGGCGCTGCGGCGGGCGCTGGACCGGCACGGGCCGGTGGAGATCGGCCCGCGCTTGTTCCGCGCCACGCGCCCGCTCACGGACGCCTCGTGGACCTTCGTGACGGACAACGACCTGCTCGACCCCGACGTCGAAGGAGCGCGTACCCTGCGCTGGCGCCTCGTCACCGCCTACTCCACGCGCGTTACGAGGGCGGCGCACCACGACCCGGTCGTCGCCAGGGCATTCATGGACGTGTTCGGGGTGCGCAGACCGCCGACCAGCACGCTGCGGCCCGACCTCGTCGTGCGAACGTTGCTGGCGAGCCGGCGGCCGCGCCCTACCGCCGCTGCGGCACGCGCCGTCCGCGTCGAGCCCGGCGAGCCCGCGTCCTAGAGCACATCACGCCTAGGCGGCCAGCACCTGCCGCACCGCCTCGAGCACGCGGCGCGCGTCGGGCCGGTAGTGGTGCTCGATCGCGCTGAAGGGCGGGTAGGGCGCGTCCCAGCCGGCGACGCGCAGCACCGGCGCCTGCAGCGACCAGATGGCGTCCTCGGCGATGCGGGCCGCGACCTCGGCGCCGAAACCGCCGATCTTGCGCGCCTCGTAGACCACCACCGCCCGCCCCGTCTTCTCCACCGAGGCCAGCACGGTCTCGGCGTCGAACGGCACCAGCGTCTCCAGGTCGACGATCTCCAGCTCGACCCCCTCGCGGGCGGCCACCTCGGCGGCCTTGCGGCAGACCTCCACCATGCCGCCGTAGGCGATCAGCGTGGCGGCGTCGCCCTCGCGCACGACACGGGCCTTGCCCAGCTCCAGGACGTAATCCTCCTCGGGTACCTCGACCTTGACCGAGCGGTAGAGCTTGATCGCTTCCAGGAAGAACACCGGGTCCGGGTCGCGGATGGCGGCCAGCAGCAGCCCCTTGGCGCGGTACGGGTCGGACGGGATCACGACCTTGACCCCCGGCACGTGCGCCAGCACCGCCTCCGGCGAGTCGGCATGCTGCTCGGGCGTGTGGACGCCGCCGCCGTAGGGGGCGCGGATCACCATCGGCACCGTGAAGCGGCCGCGCGTGCGGTGGCGGTAGCGGCCGAGGTGCGAGAGGATCTGGTCGAGGGCCGGGTAGAGGAAGCCGGCGAACTGGATCTCGGCCACCGGCCGCATGCCCGCCAACGCCAGGCCGATGCCGTAGCCGACGATGCCCGCCTCGGCGAGCGGGGTGTCGAACACCCGCGCTTCGCCATGCCTGTCGCGCAACCCGTCGCTGATGCGGAAGACTCCGCCCATGCCGACGTCCTCGCCGAAGAGGAGCACGCGCGGGTCGGCCGTGAGCGCCAGGTCGAGCGCCTCGTTGATGGCCTTGACCATGGTGATGGCGCGCGCCCGCCCCTGAGCCACGCCGGCCTCCCGGGCCGCCTCAACCATGCTTGAGCACCTCCCAGGCGTGGCGCGCGTCGGGCGTCATGTCGGCGAAGACCTGCTCGACGATCTGCTGCGCCTGCGGCTCCGGCGCCGCGTCGGCCTCAGCGACCGCGGCCTGGAACTCCTCCCGTAGCTCGCTCCGGAGCGCTTCCTCGCGGGCGTCGTCCCAGGCACCCATCGCGCTCAGCGCGAGCCGTAGGCGCAGCACCGGGTCGCGCGCCTCCCAGGGCTTGCCCTCCTCCTCCAGGCGGTAACGGGCGGGGTCGTCGCTGGACGTGTGCGGCCCCACCCGGTAGGTCACCGCCTCGATGAGCGTCGGGCCCTCGCCGCGGCGCGCGCGCTCCACCGCCTCCCTGGCCGCATGCCATACCGCCGCCAGGTCGTTCCCGTCGACGACCACGCCGGGGATGCCGTACCCGGCGGCGCGCTCGGCGATGCGGGGGTTCTTCATCTGACGCTCGGTGGGCACGCTGATGGCCCAGCCGTTGTTCTCGGCCACCAGCACCATCGGCGCGTCGTACACGGCGGCGAAGTTGAGCGCCTCGTGGAAGTCCCCTTCGCTGCTCCCGCCGTCGCCGATGAAGGTCAGGGCCACCCAGTCCTCGTCCTGGTAGGCGCCGGCCGAGGCGATCCCGACCGCGTGGAGCAGCTGCGTGGCGATCGGGATGTAGAAGGGCAGCACGCGCAGCCCTTCCGGGAAGCGCCAGCCGGCCGGATCGGCGCGCCAGTAGAGGATGGCCTGGCTGAGGGGCAAGCCGTGGCTGATGGCGGCGCCCGTGTCGCGGTAGCTGGGCACGAGCCAGTCGGAGGGCTCCAGCGCCAGCACGGCGCCGACCTGAGCGGCTTCCTGGCCCCGGTACGGCGGGTATACGCCCAGCTTGCCCTGCCTCTGCAGGGTCATGGCCCGCTCATCGAACAAGCGGGCGCGCGCCACGGCCCGATACCCCTTCACCAGCTCGTCGGCGGTGAAAGGTAGCCCGTCGTCGGTGGCGCCGTCCTCCGCGATGAATCGCAACGGTTCCATGTCAACTCCCGGTCGCAAGAAGTGCGGTCGGCGCCGCCCGGGCGCACGGCCGCCACATCGGTGGTGTCACACGCAGGCTACCGCGGAACCGGGCGGGCTTCCACGTCATGGTTCGCAGCGCCATGCCGCACGGCGGGCCTGTCGCCCGATGCGGTCGAACGAGCGTTCGTTCCCCTATACTGCCTGCGTGACACGCCGACAGGAGATCCTGGACACCGCCGGCGACCTGTTCCAACGCCGCGGGTACCACGCCACCAGCATGCGCGAGATCGCCCGCAACGTGCGCCTCCAAGGCAGCAGCCTCTACGCCCACATCACCTCCAAGGAGGAGCTCCTGCAGGCCATCGTCGAGGAGGCGGCGGACGCCTTCCTGATGGAGGCCGCCGCGGTCGACCCCGCCCTGCCGCCGCCGGCGCGCATGCGCCGGCTGGTGGCCGGCCACCTGCGCGTCATGCGTGAGAAGCTGCCGCACGCCACGGTGTTCTTCCACGAGTGGGCTCACCTGCCGCCGGAGCTGCGCGTCGACCTGGTCGACCGCCGCGACGCCTACCAGGCGCACTTCCACGACACCGTCCTGGCGGGCGTGCGCGACGGCAGCTTCCACGTGGAGGACCCGGCCCTGGCCACGCTCTTCGTGCTGTCGGCTCTCAACTGGACCTACCAGTGGCTCGACCCGGAGGGGCGCCTCGCTCAGGGCCAGCTGGCGCAGCGCTACGCCGACATGGTCCTGGGCGCGCTCGGCGCCGGCGTGGACGCACGCGGGGGAGCGCACGACGAAGGAGGGAGTGAGCATGCCGCCTGAGGCAGGCCGGAGTGTGGAGGACGAGGAGCGTCTCGAGGCCTTCGAGGCCCGCATCGCGGGCGGGGAGAAGATCGAGCCGGGAGACTGGATGCCCGAGGCCTACCGCCGGCAGCTGGTGCGCATGATCAGCCAGCACGCCCACAGCGAGATCGTGGGCATGCTGCCCGAGGGCGCCTGGATCACGCGGGCCCCCAGCCTGCGGCGTAAGCTCATCCTCATCGCCAAGGTGCAGGACGAGGCCGGACACGGACAGTACCTCTACCACGCCGCCGAGACCCTCGGGGTCCCCCGCGAGGAGCTCATCGATGCCCTGCTGGAGGGGCGCGCCAAGTACTCCAGCGTCTTCAACTACCCCACCCTGACGTGGGCCGACGTAGGCATGATCGGCTGGCTGGTCGACGGCGCCGCCATCCGCAACCAGCTCATGCTGGCGCAGTGCTCGTACGGGCCCTACTCCCGGGCGATGGTCCGCATCTGCGCCGAGGAGACCTTCCACCACAAGCAGGGCAAGGAGATGGTGCTGCTCTACGCCCGGGGCAGCGCGTCGCAGCGCGCCATGGCCCAGGACGCGCTGGAGCGCTGGTGGTGGCCGTCGCTCATGATGCTGGGACCCCACGACAGCGACTCGCCCAACACGCCGCAGCTCGCCCGTTGGGGCATCAAGACCAAGACGAACGATCAGGTGCGCCGCGAGTACGTCGACGAACACGTCCCTGAGCTGCAGGGGGCGGGCCTCACCGTCCCCGACCCGGTCCTGCGCTTCGACGAAGCGAGCGGCCACTGGGTCCACGGCACCATCGATTGGGGCGAGTTCTGGCGCGTCGTCAAGGGGAACGGACCGGTGAACGCCGAGCGTCTGGCCGCGCGTCGGTCCGCGCACGAGGAGGGCCGCTGGGTGCGCGAGGCCATGGCCGCGTACGCCGCCCGCGCCACCGGTGCCGCCTCATGACGCCGGCGGAGACGAACGCCGCACCGGACACGCAGTGGCCGCGTTGGGAGGTCTTCAAGCAGGACGCCGAGGGCAAGCCGCACCAGGCGGTGGGCTCCGTCCACGCCGCGGACGCCGAGCACGCCCTGCTGATGGCGCGCAGCGTCCATGCGCGGCGGCCCGCGGCCGTGAGCCTGTGGGTCGCCCCGGCCGACGCCGTCCATGCCGTCACCGCCGAGCAGCTCGCCACGGACCCGGAAACGCCTGCGCCCTTCGGAGCCGGGGCGCGGCGCTTCCTCGTCTTCCGCAAGACCAGCCACCGCCGCTCCATGACCTTCGTCGAGCACGTCGGCGCGGTGACGGCCGCGGGACCGGAGGGGGCCGTTGCCGCCGCGCGGGAGACGTACCCGGAACCCCCGGCGCTGGCCTGGTGGGTGGTGCCCGCCGACCGCGTGACGGCCAGTCCCGAGGCCGAGGTCGCCGCCTGGTTCGAACCGGCCGGCACCAAGACCTACAAGCAGCAGTCCGAGTACGGCACCCTGGCCGCCGGGCACCGCAAGGGAGGGCGCCGGTGACGCTCTCTCCGGAGCTCCGAGCCGCGCTCGTGGAGCGCCTCACCGCCATGGCCGACGACGAGCTGGTGCTCGGCCACCGCGACTCCGAGTGGACGGGCCACGCGCCCATCCTGGAGGAGGACATCGCCCTCGCCAACATCGCCCAGGACGAGATCGGGCACGCCCTGTTATGGCTGGAGGCACGGCGCGAGCTCGACGGCAGCGACCCCGACGCGCTGGCCTACCGGCGCAGCGCGGGCGCCTGGCGCAACGCCCGCCTGCTGGAGCTCCCCAAGGGTGACTGGGCGTTCACCATGCTGCGCCAGTTCCTCTTCGACGTCTTCGAGACCGAGCTCCTGGCTCGGCTGCAGGCCTCGGCCTGCGCGAGCGTCGCCGAGGCCGCCGCCAAGGCCGCCAAGGAGGAGGTCTTCCACCTGCGCCACAGCGGCCTGTGGCTGCGGCGCCTGGCCGGCGGCACCGAGGAGTCGGCGACGAGGCTGCGCTCCGCCATGGACCGCGCCTGGCCGTACCTGCCGCAGCTCTGGCAGCCGCTCGCCGGCGATGCCGCGCTGACGGAGGCGGGCATCCTGCCCGACATGGCCGAGGTCGGCGCCGCCGCCCTGGAACGCGTGCGGGCGGCGCTGACGGGGTCGGGCCTCGAGCCGCCGGAGGTCCCGCCGAACCCCGGCGGCCGCGACCGCCACGGCGAGGACCTGGTGGCGCTGCTCATCGACATGCAGTCCGTCGCGCGCGCCGACCCGGAGGCGACGGCATGGTGAGCGCAGGATGGTGAGGAGCGCCCGCGCCTTGACGCCGGAGGCGGTGTGGACCGCCCTGCAGGACGTCGCCGACCCGGAGATCCCGGTGCTGTCGGTGGTGGAGCTGGGGATGGTCCGCGCCGTGGTGCTGGAGCCGCCGGCCGCGGGAGGGGCCGCCGGCGCCCGCGTACGTGTGGACGTCACGCCCACCTTCGCCGGCTGTCCCGCCTTCCACGCCATCTCAGAGGCGGTGCGCTCGCGCGTGAGCGAGCTGGGCGCGGCCGAGGTGGAGGTTCGCCGCGTGCTCTCCCCCGCCTGGTCGAGCGACGACATGACGGACACGGCCCGCACCAAGCTGAGGGCCTTCGGGCTGGCGCCGCCCGACCCCCATGGCGGCCTCCTGCTACCGGCGCTGGATGCGCCCGTCGCCTGCCCCCGCTGCGGCAGCTTCGACACCGAGCTCAAGAACGCCTTCGGCAGCGCGCTGTGCCGCGAGATCCACGCCTGCCGCGCATGCGGCGAGCCCTTCGAGCGCTTCAAGCCGCTGTAGAGCGGGGCGCCTCCGCCCGGGCCGGCCCGCCGCTGGAGCGGCGGGCGTCGGCGCGCCGTCACGACAGCACGTCAGCGCATCAGCGACAGGATCAACGCCGCGAAGCCGCCCGCGCTGACCGCGGCCAGGCGCATGGCCACCCGGAAGTTGCCGCCGACCTCGCGCTCGTCGAACGCGGCCGCCCAGCGCAGCATCCAGGCTCCCAGCAGCGCGAAGAACGCCAGCGCCAGCACGGCGGTGACGGCACCGCCTCGCCCCGCCAGCTCGGCCAGCATCACCGCGCCGCCCGCCGCCAGGAAGCCAACCGCCACCCGCAAGGCGCGGCGTGGCCCGAGCAACACGCTCAGCGTGCGGTCGCCGCGGCGACGGTCCTCCAGCGTCTGGTAGCTCTGCGTCACCACGTACAGCCCGACGATGACCAGCGCCGTGCTCAGCATGCCGAGCGCGCCCGTCGCCGTCCACAGGGGCCCGGCGGGTTCCGCCGCCAGCCACCCCAGGGCGAAGCCCACCGCCCCCTGCCCCAGCGCGATGGCGGCAAGCGCCCCGAGCGGGTGCGCCTTCAGCCGCACCGCCGGATGCGAGTAGGCGGCGAACACCAGGAAGAGCAGCAGCCACGCCAGCGTGAAGCGCCCGCCCACGGCCAGCGCCGGCGGCACGCCCAGCGCCTGCACGATCAGCGAGAAGGGCAGCAGGCCGGGCGTCACGCCGGGAGGCTCGAGCATCCCGCCGACCGGCCCCTCGTCGCGGTCGTAGTAGGAGTTGAAGGCGGTGGTGCCGCCGTAGAGGAACAGGTGCACGGCCACGTAGCCCACCCAGACGCGCCAGTCGCCGAGCCGGCCGCCGGCCAGCAGGACCCCCCACAGGTACACGGGGCTCAGCAGGACGTTGAAGGGCAGCCTCAGATGGCGCACGAACGGGTGGCGCCAGGGAGCGCCCAGGCGCGCCGTCATGCCGGGCCGCGGGGCCCGCTTCATCGGCGCGCACCCGTCGCCGGACCGCCCGTGGTGGCGGGCCCCTTCGCCGCGCCTTCGCGAGCAGGTTGGTCCCCGCCACCGGACGCGGCCTCCTCACGGCCGGCGCCGTCCGGCCATGCGGGCGATGCGGGCCTCGCCGCCGCCGGCACCCCGGCCTCCAGCCCGCGCATGGTGAAGCGGCGCGCGAACGGCCCCGCCGCCGGCGAGCGCAACCCCGCCCACACCAACGCCACGCGCAGGGCGTGGCGGTCGCCCCCGCGGCCGGCGGCCAGGTTGAACTCCGCCCTGGCGGCGGCAGCCGCCGCCGCCCCGAGGCGCGCCCCCTCATAGCCGGCCAGCGCCCGCTGCAGCGACCAGGCCGGCACGCGCGCCAGATGCGCTCCGGCGCGCACCGCCACCACCGTGGCGGCCAGCGCGGCCGCGTCCAGCCAACCGAGGTTCATCCCCTGACCGCCGAAGGGCGGCATCACGTGGGCGGCGTCGCCGGCGAGCGCCACCCGCCCCAGCGCCAGGCGACGCGCCAGCAGCGTGCCCACGCCGAAGGCGCTGACCATGTCGCAGGCGTCGGCGTCGATCCGCTCCCCGACGCGCCGCCACACCCAGCCGGACAGCCGCGCGGCCGCCGCGGCGCGCTCGGCGCCCGCCGGCTCCCCGACGGCCCCAGACCATCCCGCACGAGTATCGGCACCGCCCTCGGCGCCCTCGGCGAGCGCCGTCCCCCGCTCCACGGCCGCCACCCAGCGGCGCTTGCCTCCGGGCAACGGGAACGCCTCCACCACGCCGGCGCGCGTGAGGAAGATGGCGGCGTCCGACCCGAGGCCGGTCCCGTCGGGGAAGTCCCCCATCAGGAAGCGATCCTGGTGCTCGCGCGCCCGGACCGGGACGCTCAGGCGGCGCCGCACCGGGCTGTCGTGGCCGTCGCACGCCACCACCAGAGGCGCCTCCAGGCGGGCGCCTCCGTCGAGCGCGAGCCGCACCCGCTCCGGCCCCTGCTCGAGCCCCGTGACCACCGCACCCCGCCTCAGCGCGCCGGGGTCGAAACCGCGCAGGCACGCCTCCAGCGCTCGCTCGGCGTCGGGCTGCGGGAGGGTCAGCACGAAGCGGTACGGCGGAGGGCAGGCGTCGAAGGAGAGCGTGCCCAGGCGCCGCGATCCGGCGTAGGCGTGTCCGCGAGCCACCCGCACGCCCCGTTCCAGCAGCGCCGGCACCGCCCCCGTCGGCGTCAGCGCCTCGAGGGCGGGCGGGTGGATGCCGATCGACCGCGAGTGGCCGCTCGGCGCCTTCCGCCGCTCCAACACCGCCACCTGCACGCCCGCAGCGGCCAGCAGACACCCCACAGCCAGCCCTACCGGCCCGCCGCCGACGACCGCGACCTCGACCGCCTCGACCGGAGCCCCGGGCCGGCGCAGCGACGTCGCCGTCATGCGCGCGCCTCCGGCTCGTACAGCAACAGGCTCCGGAACGGCTCCAGGCGCTCGACCCGCCAGCCGCCCGGCGCCAGCCGCCCCAGCTCGCGCGGGCGGTAGGCGCGCCGTATCGACCGCAGACCGTCCGGCACCAGGAACGAGCCCGGGAACGCCAGCCACAGCGGCGTGAAGGCCGCGAACGCGAGATCGCTGCGGCGCACGTCGTTGTGGACCGCCAGGCGCTCGGTGACCGCGGCGCTCGCCTCCAGGAAGGCGACCAGCTCGCGCTCCCCGAGGTGATGGAGGACGTGGTTGGAGATCACGAGGTCGAAGCGCGCGCCCTCGGCCGCCAGCTCCGGCAGCGTCGCCTGCCGGAAGACGACCCCCGGCGGCGCCGGACGGGCCCGGGCGAAGGCGAGCGCGCGCGGGTCGGGGTCGATGGCGGTGACGGCCAGCGGAGCCCCCGCCGCCGCGGACCACGCCGCCAGCCGTCGCGCCACGTCCCCCCCGCCGCAACCGACGTCGAGCAGGCGCGTGCCCGGCGCGGCGCGCGGCAACAGGTGGCGCTCGAAGACGTGCCGCCAGCCCGCCAGCAGGCGGTTGAGCACGGCGAACTGCGCGTAGGTGGCGCGCAGGCGGCCGGGGTGGCAGTCCGGGTCCTCCATGGCCTCGCGCAGGTCGGCAGCGCGCCTGCGCAGCACCAGCGTCACGAGCGTCCCATGCGCGTGGCGTGCCCGCCCGCCTCAGGCCACCGCCAGCAGGCCGGCGTCGACCGTGAGGCCGGGACCGAAGGCCATCGCCACCACCGGCTCGCCCACGGCCGGCCGCGCCTCCAGCAGCTCCCGCAGGACGAACAGCACCGTCGCGCTGGACATGTTGCCGTAATCCCGGAGCACCGCCCGCGAGGCGTCGAGCGCCCCCTCGGGCAGCTCCAGAGCCTGCTGGACCCGGTCGAGGATGGCACGCCCGCCCGGATGCACTCCCCAGTGCCGCACCGCCGTCCGGGGCACGCCGGCACCCGCCAGCAGCGGCTCCACCACCTCTCGCGCGCGCTCGCCCACGATCTTGGGGACGTAGCTGGAGAGCACCATCTCGAAGCCGGTGTCGCCGATGGTCCAGGCCATGTCGTCCGCGCCTTCGCGCGCCACGGCGGCGGTGAAGCCGTCGAGCCGCAGACCGCCGGCGGTGGGCTCATGCGCGCTCACCACGGCGGCCGCTCCGCCGTCGGCGAAGACGGACGCCGCCAGCAGGTCGTCGAGGTCGCGACTGGGCTGCAGGTGCAGCGAGCACAGCTCCACCGCCGCTACCAGCACCACCGCGTCCGGATCCGCGAGGCAGAAGGCCCGCGCCATGCGCAGCGCCGGGAAGGCCGCGTAACAGCCCATGAAGCCGAGATGGTAGCGCTCCACGCCGGCCCGCAGGCCGAGCTCCTGCACGATGGCGAGGTCCGGCCCGGGCGCCACGAAGCCCGTGCAGGACACGGTTATGACGTGCGTGACGTCCTCGGCCCGGTACCGTACCGAGCGCGTCAGGGCGCGACCAGCGACCTCCGGGAAGAGCGCGAGCGCCTCGCGCGCGTAGCGGTCGTTACGCTCTGCGGTGCCCGGGTTGCGGAAGCCGTCCCCCTGCGACTCGCGGTAGAAGCCCCGGACGCCCCCCGGCGCGAAATCGGTGAGGACGCTGTGCCGCCGCGCGATGCCGGAGTGGCGGTAGATGCGGCTGAGCAGGTGGCGGGTGCGGCGATCGCCGCCCACCCACGCCTGCATCACCTCCAGCGCGGCCTCCTGCGGGTACGCCGTGCCCGGCACCGCCGTGGCCACGCCGTGCACGTAGACGGACATGCGTCATTATGCAGGCCGGTCGCGGCGGCGCCCGTATGGCGGCCGTCAGACCCCGCCACGACCCGCCACCGGTCGCGGTCGCGGGCCGTTCAGACCTTTCATGGCCGGCGCGGGCAAGATGGGGCTCATGGCACTGCCCCGTCGTCCTCACGGGCGGCGCCGGTTGCGGGCGGCCGCGCTGTTGGCGGCCTGGCTGCTCGTGACCGCCGCCGCGTCCGCCCTCGCCCAGGGCCAAGCAGGCCCCGGCGCCCCCTTCGTCGACACCAGCGGCCTCGACCTCGCCGAGAAGCGCGTCATCGACGTGTACAACCGGGTGGCGCCGTCGGTCGTCAACATCACGACCCAGGTGCTGCAACCGAGCTTCTTCTACGGCAGCGTGCCCGCGCAGGGCGCCGGCTCAGGCTTCGTCATCGACACCCGCGGACACATCCTCACCAACTACCACGTCATCGAGAACGCCCAGCGCATCGACGTGTCCTTCGGCAACGGCACCTCGCTGGCAGCCACCCTGGTCGGCAGCGACGCCCGCAACGACATGGCCGTCCTCGAGGTCGACGCTCCCCCCGCCAGCCTGCACCCGGTGACCTTCGGCGACTCGGGCGGCCTGCAGGTGGGCCAGCGCGCCATCGCCATCGGCAACCCCTTCGGCGAGTTCAGTCGCACCCTCACCACCGGCGTCGTCAGCGGTCTCGACCGCTCCATCCAGGGGCCGTCCGGTCTTCCCATCACCGGCATCATCCAGACCGACGCCGCCATCAACAAGGGCAACTCCGGGGGACCCCTGCTGGACAGCGCGGGCCGCGTCATCGGGATCACCAGCGCGCTCTTCAGCCCCTCGGGGACGAACGCCGGCGTGGGCTTCGCGCTGCCCGTCGCCACGGTCAAGCGCGTCCTGCCGGCGTTGTTGAAGCAAGGCCACTACCCGCACCCCTACCTGGGCGTGAAGTACGCCCACACCGTCACGCCGGCGCTCGACCAGGCGCTGACCCTCGGCAGCGACCACGGCCTGCTGCTGGTCCAGCTGGTGAGCGGCAGCCCGCTCGATCGTGCGGGCCTCCGCGGCGCGCAGCGGCAGGCGGTCGTGGGCAACCGCATCTTCTACGTCGGCGGCGACGTGCTGCTGAAGGTCGACGACCACGTCGTGAGCGGCCTGGGCGACCTCAAGGCCTACCTCGAGGACCACTACCGCGTCGGCGACGCCGTGACGCTCACCTACCTTCGCGGCGGCGGCCAGCGCACCGCGCGCCTCACGCTCGCCGAGGAGCCGCAGTAGGTCGCCCGCGGACGGCGCGCATCCACGTCGTCGGCCGGCCCCGAGGGAGCCGGCCGCGGCACGCGTGCCCAGGTGTCTGCGCTACAAGGGGTAGCCGTCGGCGTCGAGCGCGGCCTGCGCCGCGTCGCGCCGCAGCGCGATCAGGTCGACGCCGTGATCGGGGAGGTAGGCCATCACGCGGTCCGTCGCGTCGCTCCCATCGGGGATGCGCCGCAGGCCCTCGAGCGTGAGGGTGCGGGCGCGGTCGACGGCGGCGAGCGCGTAGAGGCGGGCGAGCAGCGCCGCCACCTCACCGCGTTTGCCGCCCTGCAAGCGCTCCGCGCGCAGAAGCGCCGAATCGGCGAGGTAGACCAGGCCGACCAGGTCGGCGGCGTGGCCCATCAGCTCCTGCTCGTGCTCGAGCTCCTGCATGTAGGTCGTGGCGCCCAGGCCCGCGACCGCCAGGGTGGCGCGCTTCAGGTTCTCGACCGCCAGCACGGCGTCGGCCAGGGCCGCCGGCGCCTCGACGTCCTCGAGCGGCTCGCCGGTCAGGGCCTCCTGGGCCGGGCCCAGCAGGTCGAGGTCGCCGCGCATGGCGCGCTTGAGAAGCTGCTCCACCGTGAGCAGACGGTTGATCTCGTTGGTGCCCTCGAAGATGCGGTTGATGCGGCTGTTGCGGTAACCGAGCTCGATGGGGTAGTCCGCGGAGAAGCCGTAGCCGCCGTAGGTCTGCAGCGCCTCGTCCACGACGTCGTCCAGGATCTCGCTGCCGAAGACCTTGATGATGCTGTCCTCGACCACGTACTCGTTGAGCGCACGCGACTGCGCGGGCCCGTCCTCGACGCCCTCGAGCACGCTGTCCATGTCGCCGGCGAGCCGGTAGACGGCGCTCTCCAGGGCGAAGCCGTCCGCCGCCATGCGCCCCAGCTTGTCCCGGATGAGGCCGAAGCTGGCGATCGGGACGCCGAACTGCTCGCGCTCCTGGGCGTAGGTAGCGGCGTAGCCGAGGAACGTCTTCACGCCGCCCACGGCGCCGACCGCGAGCTTGAAGCGACCGATGTTGAGCGTCCCCAGCGCGATGTGAGCGCCCTTGCCGACCTCCCCGAGGAGGTTCTCCTTGGGCACGCGCGCGTCCTCCAGGATCACCTGGCAGGTCGACGAGCCCTTGATCCCCATCTTCTTCTCCTCGGGCGCCACGCTGAGCCCCGGGGTGTCGCGCTCCACCAGGAAGGCGCTGAACTTGTCGCCGTCGACCTGGGCGAACACCGTGAACAGGTCGGCGAAACCGGCGTTCGTGATCCACATCTTGGTGCCGCTCAGGACGTAGGCGTCGCCGTCGAGAACGGCACGCGTCTTGGCGGCCAGGGAGTCCGACCCGCCGCCGGGCTCGGTGAGGCAGTAGGCGGCGATCCACTCGCCGCTCGCCAGCTTGGGCAGGTAGCGGCGCTTCTGGTCCTCGTTGCCGAAGTAGACCAGCGGCAGCGTGCCGATGCCGCTGTGCGCGCCCAGCGTGATGTTGAACGAGCCCGAGCGCGCCAGCGCCTCGGTGACCACGGTGGATGCCACCTTGCTGGCTCCCAGGCCACCGTAGGCCTCCGGGATCTCCACGCCGAGGAGACCCTGCTCGCCGGCCCGCGCCATCACCTTGCGGCTGAGCTCGTAAGAGAGGTGCTCGAGCTCGTCGAACACCGGCTCGATCTCGCGCTCCACGAAGGTGCGCGCGGTGCCGGCCATGAGGCGCAGCTCCTCGTCGAGGTCCTCGGGGATGAACACGGCCCCGGGGTCGCCACGCTCGATCAGGAAGGCGGCGCCGGTGGCGGCGCGGACGGTCTTCTCGGCACTGGACATGGGCTCTCCTCCCGCCGGGCACGCCAGGCGTGACGCCCCGCCGCGCTTCGGGTGTCCCCAAGTATAGTGCCGAGTTGTACTCGGTTCAATCTTTCGTCCCTTGACGCCCTACAGGGCATGTAGTATTACTACGAACAATTGCGGAATCGGGCTGCCCAAACGTGGATGGGAGCGGTGAGCGTGGCGGTCGGTCGTAGTTGAGCTACAAGCACACGCTCTCCCCGCACCCCATGGAGGTGCCATGATCGCCACGCCGGCCGATCTGCTCAAGCGCGTACGCGACAGGAGCCCCACGCTGTCGCCGTCCGAGCGGCGCGTCGCCGAGCTGGCGCTGGGGCGGCCGGACGAGCTCATCTACGCTCCGCTTGCGGTCGTTGCCAGGCAGGCCGGGGTCAGCGAGCCCACGGTGGTGCGGTTCTGCCGCTCGGTCGGTTGCACCGGTTTCCAGGACTTCAAGCTGCAGCTCGCGCAGAGCATGGCCAGCCATTTCCCATACGCCGACCTCCCCATCGACGCCGACGCCGGCGTGGTCGACTACGCCACGAAGGTGTTCGACGCCACCCTCGACACGCTCGTCCGACTCCGACGCGACCTGGACGTCGCCGCCGTCGAGGCCGCGGTCGAGTACCTCACGGCGGCGCGCAAGATCGAGTTCTACGGGCTGGGAGCGTCCGGCTCCGTTGCGCAAGACGCCCAGCACAAGTTCTTCCGGCTGCCGGTGCCCTGCGTGTCCTACAGCGATCCACACATGCAGACGATGTCCGCCGCGGCCCTCGGGCAGGGCGATGTCGTCGTCGCGATCTCGCACACGGGACGTACGCGCGAGCTGCTCGAGAGCGCGGAGGTGGCCAGGCGCTCCTCCACCACCATCATCGCCATCACCTCCGCCGGCTCGCCACTTGCGGCCCTGGCCGACGTCACGATCGCCGTGAACGTTCCCGAGGACACCGATCTCTACACCCCCATGACGTCGCGCATGGCGCATCTCGCGGTCGTCGACGTCCTCGCGCTCGGCGTGGCACTGCGCGGCGGCCGCGGCACCGCCGACAGGCTCAGGCGCATGAAGGAGAGCCTGGCGAGCAAGCGCGTCCCCAAGAAGAACCGGTCCCGCTCGTGACCCGCGCCGGCACCGTCCTGACCAGGGCCGAGCGCCTACTCGTCGTCGCCAATCAGGCCGTGATCGTGGGCCTGATGATGCTCATGGCCGGGCTCGTCTTCGCCAACGTCGTGACCCGCTACGTCTTCGGCTTCTCGCTCAACTGGTCCGAGGAGATCGCCCGCTACGCCATGGTGTGGATCACCTACCTGGGCGCAGGCCTCGCGATGCGCGAAGGGCAGCACGTAGCCATCGAGTACCTGCAGAGCGTGCTCCCGCGCCCCTGGCAACCCTACGTGCGGGCCGTCGTGTGGCTCATCATCCTGGCCTTCCTGACGGTGTTCACGGTCGCCGGGTTCCAGTTCTCAAGCTTCGCCTGGCGTCAGCGCTCTCCCGTGATGGGGTGGCGCATGGGCGCGGTGTACCTCACCATCCCCCTCGGGACCATGCTGTTCGCCCTGCACTTGATCATCGGCGCGCGCGAGTTCGTGATGAAGGACATCAACGCCGACGAGCTGGCCGCGGACGCCGCCCGCCAGGCCGGCGCCGACCCCGTCACGGCCGACCCTCCGCCAACGCCGCCAGCGGATCGGTCGTGACCGTCGCCCTGCTCGTCACCTTCGCCGTGGGCCTGCTGGTCGGCCTGCCGGTGTCCCTCGTCATGGGGATCTCGGGGCTCATGGCACTGCAGGTCGGCGGCACCTACCCCCTGGTGGTCCTGCCGCAACGCGCCTTCGGCGGAATCAACTCGTTCCCGCTCATGGCGGTGCCGCTCTTCATCCTTGCCGCTGACCTGATGACCGCCGGCAAGCTCACCGACTCCCTGCTGCGCTTCACGAACGTCCTCGTAGGACACGTGCGCGGCGGGCTCGGTCACGTCAACGTGCTCACCAGCATGCTCTTCGCAGGGATCAGCGGCTCGGCCCTGGCGGACGCCGCCGGACCTGGCGCCATCATCATGAACATGATGCGGCGGGCGGGGTATCCGGCCTACTACGCGGGCGCCCTCACCGCCACGACGGCCACCATCGGCCCCATCATCCCGCCGAGCATCATCATGGTCATCTACTCCGTCACCGACAACCGCGTCACGGTGGCCGGGCTGTTCCTGGCAGGCGTGGTTCCCGGTGTGATGCTGGGCCTGGCGCTGGCGGCGGTGAACCACATCATCTCCAGGCGTCGCGGTTACCAGTCCGGCAGCAGCGCGCCCGGCATCGGCATGATCCTCCGCAACTTCCTGCCGGCCGTGCCCGGCCTGCTGATGCCGCTGATCATCCTCGGCGGCATCCTCGGCGGGATCTTCACGGCCACCGAGGCTGCCGCGGTGGCCGTGGCGTACGCCATCCTGGCAGGGTTCTTCATCACCCGCACGCTCACGTGGCGCACCCTCCCGGGCGTGTTCCTGCGCAGCGGCCTGCTCTCCTCGGCGGTGCTGCTGATCGTGTCGCTGGCCTCGGTGTTCTCCTGGCTCCTGACCGTCCTGCGCGTACCCCAGGAGCTCGCCGTGTGGCTCTCCAACCTCACCGACCAGCGCGCCGTCATCCTGGTGCTGCTGGCGGTGTTCATCCTGGTATGCGGGCTGTTCATCGACACCTTGCCTGCCGTGATCATCCTGACGCCCATCCTCGCGCCGGTGGCCACGCGCTTCGGCATCGACCCGCTCCACTTCGCCATCATGCTCACTCTCAACCTGGCCATCGGCATGGTCACGCCGCCGGTGGGGCCGGTTCTGTTCGTCATCGCCACCGTCGGCAGGCTCCGACTCGAACGGCTGGCGCGTGCCGTCTTGCCGCTCCTTGCCGCGGAGCTCGTCGTGCTGACCGTGGTGATCGCGTTTCCACAGCTGAGCCTCACGGTTCCGCGACTCTTCGGGTTCACTCACTAGCGGCGCCTCGATGCCGGCGCCGGGAAGGAGGCCGCCACACTCGTCCCCATCCGTCCAGACCCAATCCTTAGGAGGATCATGAAGCGTCTGAGTGCACTTCTCGTGGTTATCGGCCTGACCCTGGTCGGGTCCGTCTCGGCCCAGAAGGTCATCAAGTACGCCCACTTCCAGCCCGGCACGGAAGACCAGCCCAAGCAGGCCGCCGCCCTCGCCTTCCAGGCGTACGTGGAAGGGGCCAGCGGAGGCTCGTTGAAGGTCCAGATCTACCCCGCCAGCCAGCTCGGCGATGCCGCCACCGTGCTCGAGGGCCTGCAGCTCGGAACGATCGAGCTCGGCGTCGTCCACGACGGTCCCATCGCAGGCTTCTTCAAGCCCGTCGAGATCTTCTCCATGCCCTACCTGTTCGACAACCAGAAGGTGGCGTGGAACGTCTTCGACAGCCCGTTCATGGACAAGTTCGCGACCGCCATGCGCCAGGACGCCAACCTGGTGCTCCTAGGCGTGGGCGACAACGGGATCCGGCACTTCACAAACGACGTTCGGCCGATCGTCACGCCTGCGGACATGAAGGGCCTGAAGATCCGCGTGCAGCCGAGCCCGATATACCAGCGCCTGGTGGAGTCACTCGGCGCCAGCCCGTCGGCGATCAGTTGGCCGGAGCTGCCCGCCGCCCTGCAGCAAGGAGTGGTGGACGGCGAGGAGAATGGCGTCACCAACATCCTCGCAGCGAGCCTCTACCAGAGCCAGAAGTACATCTCGCTCGATGCCCACGTCTACAGCATCCACATGTACCTGATGAGCCCGAAGTTCTGGGACGGCCTCACCCCCGACCAGCAGCAGATCGTGCAGACGGGGGTGGACATCGCCGAGGTCGTCCACCGCGGGATGACCACCTTCCAGGACATGAACGCCAAGCAGATCCTCGAGGGCGTGGGCATGCAGGTCACCGTCCTCACACCCGAGCAGGTCGACGCCTTCCGCCAGATCGCCCAGCCCGCAGTGGAGACCTACCTTCGGGATGCGGTCGGTGACGCCTGGGTCGACGACCTCTTCGCGGCCGTGGACGACGCCCGATCGGCCATCAAGGCAGGCAAACAGGATTGACCGCCTTCGCGTCGGGGCCGGCACGGCGCGGCCCCGACGCGACCCCACCCCAGCCAGGAGGCGCACGTGAACGAGACCGCCGGATCGCCCCCGCCACGGGTCATCGTGTACGGTCACGGTTATGACGACTACAGCCGGGAGCTGTCCGTCCTGGGGCCGCTGGGCGTCACGCGGATCGAAGAGGCGGTGCCGGGACGCGATCTCGACGCCGTGCGTGGCGCGGACGTCCTGCTCGTTCGCGAGGCGCCCGTGCCGGCCTCGCTCATCGCGGAGCTCGAACGCTGCCGGGCCATCGTGCGCTACGGCATCGGCGTCGACAACGTCGACTTGGACGCGGCGCGTGCCCGGCGAATCTTCGTGGCCAACGTCCCCAGCTACGGCATCGACGAGGTCGCCACGCACGCGCTGGCGCTCTTCCTTACGGTCCTGCGCGGCACCGCGCGGCGGGACCGAGCCCTGCGCCACGGCAGCTGGAGCAGCCGCGGCGTGGGGCCGGTCCCCCGCCTGGCGGGGCTCACCCTCGGCGTCGTCGGCTTCGGGCACATCGGCGAGGAGCTCCACCGCAAGGCGCGATGCATGGGCTT
>Ga0102953_1000904_pt1 | contig 19453 bp, 11 predicted proteins | sample SalPon2A_C_D2_MG_FD_78509 | JGI IMG/M metagenome (GOLD analysis project Ga0102953, IMG submission 78509) | Soil microbial communities from South San Francisco under conditions of wetland restoration - Salt Pond MetaG R2A_C_D2_MG | ecosystem: Environmental > Terrestrial > Soil > Wetlands | place... | reverse complement strand
TCCTGGCGGCGAACTGGTTCAGCCCCCACTGGCAGGGCATGTGGCACTCGCTCAAGACCGATCTGCCGCGATATACCGCCGGCCTGATCAACCTGCTCAAGGATTTCCAGGCCAACCTCCACAGCCGTTTTCCCTTTATCGAGAACTACGACCTGGCGACCCGCGCACGGACCCTGGCCGAGGGGCTGCTCGCCCAGATCCTGGTCCAGACCCCCCGGTCGGCCCTGCGCTTCGGCAGCCTGCTGGTGCTGGTCCCCCTGCTCTCTTTCTTCTTCCTGCGCGACGGCAACCGCATCATGCGGGCGGCGGTGGGCCTGAGTCCCAATCGCTATTTCGAGATGGTGCACGACCTGTCCTATCTCGTCAGCCGCCAGCTGGCGCATTTTATCCGCGGACGCCTGTTCGAGGCGTTCATCATCGGCATCGTCGTCACCGTCGGACTGTCGCTGACCGATATCCGCTACGCCCCGATTCTCGGCCTGGTCGCCGGCATCACCAACCTGGTGCCCTACATCGGCCCGATCGTCGGCATGATCCCCGGCATCCTTATCGCCCTGCTCGACCTCGGCATGGGCGGCCAGTTCTGGTGGATCGTCATCGTCTACGTGCTCATCGCCCAGATCCTGGTCGACAACTTCATCCTCATTCCGATTCTCATCTCGCGGGTCGCCGACCTGCATCCGCTGTGGGTCATCCTGGCCATCATCATGGGCGGCAAGCTCTACGGAGTGCTCGGCATGATCATCGGCGTGCCGGTGGCCAGCATCATCAAGATCACCCTCATCGAGGTGCGCCACTACCGCGGCAACCTGACCCTTTCGTCCACCTCCCTCGACGCCGAGAAGGTGCCCTGAGCCCTTTCTTCGCCCCGTTGGGAGCCTTTCACCCCAACCCCGCAAGGTATCATGGATAAACGCCCTTTTTTCGCCACTGTCGCCAAGGGGATCGAAGAGATCCTCGCCGATGAACTCCGCGCCCTGGGATGCGAAGAGGTCCGCCCCGAAACGGGCGGCGTCCGCTTCCGGGGAACCCTGGCCGACTGCTACCGGGCCAACCTCTGGCTGCGCACCGCCAGTCGCATCCTCATGCCCCTCGCCGAGTTCGACTGCCCCGACGAGGAGAGCCTCTACGCCGGAGTGCGCTCCCTGGCCTGGCGCGAGTACCTGACCCCCGACATGACCCTGGCGGTCGACTGCAGCCTGCGCAGTTCCAACCTCACCCACGCCCGCTTCGTCGCCCTCAAGGCCAAGGACGCCATCGTCGACCAGTTGCGCGAACGTTTTGGACGCCGTCCCAACGTCGATCCCTCCAATCCCGACCTGCGCATCAACCTCCATCTCTTCCGCAACCGCTGCACGCTGAGTCTCGACACCAGCGGCCGCAGCCTGCATCAGCGCGGCTACCGGGTCGATCGCACGGAGGCGCCGCTACGCGAGACCCTGGCCGCCGCCCTGATCGCGCTGAGCGGCTGGGACGGCACCTGCCCCCTGGTCGACCCCATGTGCGGCTCGGGGACCATTCCCATCGAAGCGGCGCTCAGGGCCGCCCGGCGCGCTCCGGGGCTGGGCGGACCGGGCTTCGGTTTCCAGCGCTGGCGCGATTTCCGGCCCGAACTCTGGCAGCGCCTGCTCGACGAGGCGCAGGAGACGGCCCTCCATGAACTTCCGGCCCCCATTTTCGGTTCGGACCAGGATTCCCGGGCCGTGGCCATTGCCCGCAAAAACGCCGCCCGGGCCGGGGTCGAGAACTTTCTCACCCTGCTGCACCGCGACATTCGCGACCTCTCCCTGCCCGAGGGGCCCGGCATCCTCCTCTTCAATCCCCCCTACGGCGCGCGCCTCGGCGAGGTGGAGCCGCTCAAGGCGCTTTACCGCCAGATCGGCGACGCCATGAAGCAGCACGCCAAGGGCTACACCGCCTACCTGCTCGCCGGCAATCCGCAGCTGGCCAAGTTCGTCGGCCTCAAGGCCTCGCGGCGCATCGTCCTGTTCAACGGGCCCATCGAGTGCCGGCTGCTCAAATACGAGTTGTACTGAACCCGAATCCGTGAGGGGTAAGGTGTCAGGAGTGAGGGGAGAAAAACCAAAGCCCTGTTTCCGCCTGAAGAATTACGCTCACCCCTCACTCCTCACCCCTCACTTAAGCCTTTCCTTGACTTCCTCCAACCGTATACCTCATAATCCACCTTATCTCTCCCAGTAAAAAGGTGTTTCATGTCCAGGCATCTCTTCGCCTTCATCAACAATCTCAAACTGCGCTGGAAGATGCTGGTGATGGTTCTGCCCCTCGTGATCCTCCCCATTATCATTGTCGGCAACGTCATCGGTTATATCTCGACCCGGCAGGCCAACCGGGGTCTGGCCCAGACCAGCATGGACGACCTCGACCACATGGCCGACTTCACCATCGACCTGCTCGACGGCCATTACCAGCAGTTCCAGGTCTACAAGAACGACAAGAAAAAGACGATCAAACAGGAAATCAAGACCCTGACCAATCTCGCCTACAACCTGGTCGAAGCGCAGCAGCACCAGTACATGGAGGGCAAAATCGACCTCGCCAGCGCCAAGCGCGAGGCGGAAAAAGCCCTCAAGAAGGTCAACGTCGGCGACACCGGCTATATCTACGCCATGACCAGCCGCGGCGACCTCAAGGTCCACATCGCCCGCGAAGGGGAGAACGTCTACGACGAACAGGACGAGGAGGGGCACTACTTCATCCGCTCCATGTGCAAGGCGGCGCTCGCCTCGGAACCGGGCCGGGTCCTCTACATCGTCTACCCCTGGCGCAACGAGACCCTCGGCGACCGGAAGGCGCGCAACAAGATCGTCGCCTACCGCTACTTCGAGCCCTGGGACTGGATCATCGCCACCGGCGGCTACCTCGAGGAGACCTACGAGGATGTCGCCTTCGAGCGTCGCTCATTCGAGGCGCTGAAGGAAAAGATCAAAAACAAGAAAGTCGGCCGCACCGGCTATATCTACTGCATGGATTCGACGGGCACCCTGAAGATTCACCCCGATGCCGAGGGGACGAACATTCTCCAGGCCACCGATTCAAACGGTTTTCATTTCATTCGCCGGATGGTGGAGAAGAAAAACGGCTGGATCCACTACCCCTGGCGCAACGTCGGCGAACCGACCGCCCGGATGAAGATCGTCCGCTACCGCTATTTCGAGCCCTGGGACTGGATCGTCGCGGTCGGATCCTACGAGGACGAATTCAACCACGAGGCCAACCTGATCAAGGGCCACATCATCAACAGCCTGGTGCTGATCACCCTCGTCGTCGGCCTGCTGGCCGCCGCCATGGTCTCCTTCGCGGCCAAGGTCTTCACCGACCCCATTCACCACATGATCGCCGTCATCCGCAAGGTCAAGAGGGGCCGGCTCGATTGCCAGATGAAGGTCGAGAGCAACGACGAGCTCGGCGAGCTGGCCACCAATTTCAACCGCATGACCGGCATCATCCAGCGCAACCGCGAGATGGAGGCGGCGCTGGCCCAGCAGGGCAAGATGGCCTCCCTCGGGGTGCTCTCCAGCGGGGTGGCCCACGAGATCAACAACCCTCTCGGCGTCATCCTCGGCTACGCCAGCTACATCGAGGGCAAGATCGATCCGGAGGACCCCCATTACCGGTATATCCACGAGATCAAGCGCGAGAGCAAGCGCTGCAAGAAGATCGTCCAGGACCTGCTGAGCTACGCCCGCACGCCCAAGCCGACCCTGGAGGAGACCGACATCAACGATCTACTGGGACAGATCGCCGATTTCGCCGCCAACCACACCGACATGCACCATGTGACGATCGCCACGGCGTTCACTCCCGGACTGCCCAGCGTCATGGCAGACGGGGACCAGTTGCGGCAGGTCGCCATCAACCTCATCCTGAATGCGGGGGCCGCCATGGAGGAGGGGGGGGTACTGACAGTGCGGACGGAGGCCGGCGAGGACGAAACCCTGCGGATCATCTTCCGCGACGACGGCGCCGGAATCGCCGAAGAGGACCTGGACAGGATCTTCGAACCCTTTTTCACCACCAAGGCGCGGGGCACCGGGTTGGGCCTGGCGATCACTCGGCAGATCGTCGAACAGCATCAGGGTAGAATCACCCTCGATAGCGCCCCCGGCGAGGGCACGACCGTGACCATCTGCCTGCCGCTGGTCAGGGAGGAATATTGACATGGGTCCAAAGAGGATCATGCTGATCGACGACGAGGAGGGACTCTGCCGCATGATGGAGGCGGTTCTGATCGACAGCGGATACGCCGTACAGGCCTTCACCCGCTCCTTCGAGGCCGTGGAAGCCTTCCGACCCGAGCAGTGGGACCTGGTCGTCTCCGACATCAAGATGCCGGGGATGGATGGCCTGGAGGTGCTGGAGCGGATCAAGGAAAAGAGTCCGGCCGTGCCGGTGATCATGATCACCGCCTATGCCACGGTGGAGATGTCCATCCAGGCCCTGCGCAAGGGGGCCTACGACATGCTGACCAAGCCCTTCGAGCCCGAGGAGCTGCTCTACCGGGTCAAGAATGCGTTGAAACAGACCCAGCTTCTGGAGGAGAACCGGGAGCTGCGAAAGGAGTTGGTCGGCCAGTTCCGCTTCGACAACATCATCGGTACCTCGGCCGGCCTCAAGAAGCTGCTGGAGACGGTGGAGAAGGTGGCGATACGCGACACCTCGGTGCTGATCACCGGGGAGTCGGGAACCGGAAAGGAGCTGGTCGCCCAGGCCATCCATTACAATTCGCCCCGCCAGGAGAAGCGATTTGTCGCCATCAACTGCGGGGCGCTGCCGGAATCGCTTCTGGAGAGCGAACTCTTCGGCTCCAGGAAGGGGGCCTTCACCGGCGCCACGGAAAACCGCCAGGGACTGCTTGAGGCGGCCGACGGCGGCACCCTTTTTCTCGACGAGGTGGGCAACCTGCCGATGAACGTGCAGAAGACCCTCCTGCGTTTCCTTCAGGAACAGGAGTTCCTGCGCATCGGAGAAACCAATCCGACCAAGGTCGACGTGCGCGTCCTCTCCGCCACCAATTCCGACCTGCGCGCCGAGGTGGAAAACGGGTCCTTCCGCGAAGACCTCTACTACCGTCTCAACGTGGTCAATCTCCACCTTCCCCCCCTGCGAGAGCGCCGGGAGGACATCCCCCTGCTGGCGGCACACTTCATCAAGTGCCAGAATGAAAAATTCGGCACCGCTATCACGGGCCTCTCGCCCGAAGCGTACCGGGCCGCCTGCGACTTCGACTGGCCGGGCAACATCCGCCAGTTGCGCAACGTCATCGAGGGTTCGACAGCCATCGAAACCAGCGACACCATCACCCTGCCGGCCCTCGCCCAGTTCATCGACGTCGCCTCCTCGCCGTCCGAGGAGGAAGGAATCTCCGAAAGCGAGTATGCCGCGGCCCTGGCCCGCTTCGAAACCGACTATCTGAAAGAGCTGCTGCGAAAGACCGGCGGCAACATCGAAGCCGCCGCCCGGGAAGCCGGCATGAACATGGCCACCATCTACCGCAAACTCAAGAAATACGACATTCGCAAGGAGAATCTTTCTTGATTGACTGACCTGAAAACCGTAGTCAGTCGTCCGTTGCCCGTGGTCAATTGTCAGTTGTCAATTGCTTGCCCACCAGGGCTGCACGACAGGAGCGGCCTTCCTTCTTCCTTCTTCCTTCTTCCTTCTTCCTTCTTCCTTCTTCCTTCTTCCTTCTTCAGCCTTCGGTCTCTGCCTTTCCCCTTTCGCAAATCTGCGAATTCCATAATATCGTTTTGCAGACATGCAAACCGGCCCGCTAAAGCTCGGCTTAATGGCCGCAAATAACCTGTAATTACTGGACTAACGAAAACTTACATGGTTTTATCCTCCTCCTCTTTCCGGCCCTGCCAAATATCCTGTCGGACTTTCTTCTTTCGCATCCGTGCAAAATCCTCCGTACCGTCCAGGCCCCTCTCTGCGGCAAAACCAAATCCATAACATACTGTTTTAAAAGATAATTTCTTTTTAGGGCACCGCTCGGGAAAACATTGGTATACACGTTGCTCTAAAGCGTATACATGTTACTCCTGCGGGGCAGGGGCGGGGTCGGGACCGTTGAGGGACGGTCCGGCCTCGCCCGCCTGCCGATGAACGATCCACCTTCTCCTTGCGGGGTCCTTATGAAAGACGGGGTTGTCTGCCCCTTCTACGGCAAAAGCGATGATCTGTGCGACGTCGGCTGCGGGTATATCTCCCCCCACGACGTCAACATGATCATCAAGTACTGCTCGTCGCATCACGGCGAATGCATGAAGTACGGGGAGCTGGCGGAACGCTACCCCGTCCTGCTCGACGCCGCGACCCGCGAGGCGAGCTTGCCGACCGGCGGACAACCGGCCGCCGGCAAGCCGCCGAGGCTCCGCCCGGAGGTGAAACCCTTCCGCATCAAATGGCCGCTACCTCACTTGCTCCACTGCGTATCCACACTCAACAGGCAAACATTCAACCAGCAAAAGGAGGCATCCACCATGTCCAACCTGAACGCTCAAGTCAGCAGTTCCGCCCTGTCCCTGCACGACACCACCGCCAACCCCGCCCCCCTGGGCCTGCTCGGGTTCGGCATGACCACCGTGCTCCTTAACCTGCACAACGCGGGCTTCTTCGCCCTGGACGCGATGATCCTCGGCATGGGGATCTTCTACGGCGGCCTAGGCCAGATCCTTGTCGGCATCATGGAATGGAAGAAGAATAACACCTTCGGAGCCACCGCCTTTACTTCCTACGGGCTTTTCTGGCTCTCCCTGGTGGCCCTGATCGTGCTGCCCAAGACCGGCTTCGGCGCCGCCCCACAGGCCAATGCCATGACCGCCTACCTGGCCATGTGGGGAATTTTCAGCGCCGTCCTCTTCATCGGCACCTTCCGCCTCAGCAAGGCCCTGGTCTTCGTTTTCGGTTCGCTGACCGTCCTCTTCGCCCTGCTCGTCGCCGCCGAGGCGACCGGCAACCCCACGATCAAGATGATCGCCGGCTACGAAGGGATCGTCTGCGGCCTCTCGGCCATCTACACCGGCATGGCCCAGGTCATGAACGAGGTCTACGGCCGCACCGTCGCTCCTCTGGGCAACCTGAACAAGGCCGCCTGAGGAAGAATGCCCTTTCCGTTCGTCCGGGAGGCCGCGAGGCCTCCCGGAGTTGTCCCCGCCGGACTGCGGCTCCGCAGTCCGGTTCCCTTCCGTAACGCCGGAGAGTGCCCATGCACGCCAACCTGGGTCAACATCTCACCCTGCTGGGAATCTGCGCCCTGGTCTTCACCCTGGCGATGGTGGCCACCGGCAAATTCCCCCCCGAGGTGCTGCCGCAGTTCCTCGCCACCTCCGTCATCTTCCTGGTGGCCGGCCGGTGCCTGCGGGGCGAGCCCGAAGATGGCCGCCGCGTCTCCCGTCGCCGCTTTCGCTTCGAGGCCGACTGGCCGTGGCTGACCGGCCTGCTCAACTGGACCTGCGCCCTGCTGCTGATCGGGATTCTGGCGATCGCCCTGGCCAAGCCGGTCGACGTCTCCTTCAGCGAAGCGATCCACCACACCAGGGCCCACGAGCACTTTTTCGCCACCGCGGTTCCCTGACAATTCCCATCCAGACCCCAAACGAGAACAGCCGCCCCACTTTCGGGGGCGGCTGTTCTCGTTTGGGAAAATCCTGGCTCCCGTACCCAAGTTGACGCACCATCCGTCCCTGTTAAACTCGACAAGCCAGAACGGTTATTGTCAAATCCATACCAACAAAAGGAGGTTGGCATGACAGGACAATTGCAGGGGAGCGGGGACCATTTTGATACCTTGATCGACCTATTCGTGGTCTGGGGCCCGAAACTGATCGGGGCGATTCTGGCCCTGGTCATCGGTCTTTATGTGGCCAACCTGATTGCCGGCGGTGTCGGCAAGGTCATGGAGAAGAAGGAGCTCGACCCGTCTCTGCGACCATTCCTGAAGAGCCTTGTGGGTACCTTGCTCAAGGTGCTGGTTGTCGTCAGCGTCCTCGGCATGGTCGGCATTCAGATGACCTCGTTTATTGCCATTCTCGGCGCCGCGGGTCTGGCCGTCGGCCTGGCCCTGTCCGGTACCCTGCAGAACTTCGCCGGCGGGGTGATGATTCTCACCTTCAAGCCCTTCAAAGTCGGCGATTACATCGAAGCGCAAGGCCATGCCGGGACGGTCAATTCAATCCAGATATTCAACACCATACTCAAAACTCCCGACAACAAGACAATCATCATCCCCAACGGCGGGCTGTCCACGTCCTCCATGGTGAATTATTCCACCGAACCGACCCGACGAGTCGACTGGGTCTTCGGGATAGCCTACGGCGACGACATCGACAAGGCCAAGGAGGTTCTCCTCGGACTTCTCACCTCGGACGATCGAGTTCTGAAAGATCCGGCGCCGTTCGTCAAATTGGGGGAGCTGGCCGACAGTTCGGTCAATTTCACCGTCAGGGCCTGGGTCAACTCCGCCGATTACTGGGCTGTTCATTTTTACATGCTGGAAAACGCCTACCGGAAGTTTGGCGAGGCGGGCCTGAACATCCCGTTCCCGCAAATGGATGTGCACCTGGACAAGGAGCAGGCAAGCTGAGGGTTATAAAAAAGGACCATTCGGGAGGATCGGGAGAACTCCCCCTTTGGCTCCAACCCCTTGGGCGATCAAAGGTTTGGCGGCGTCAGGGGCCGCGACCCCTTGGTTTTGAACCTGATCTGATTCCCCAAAATTTCTCGAAGAATCTAAAAAGCAGGGGCCGGAAAACCGGCCCCTGCTTTTTTACGACCAACCAGGACGAACATCCTTCCATTCAATGGGTCTTCCGCTTTGCCTGGTGCTCTCCAGGAAGTAAGAGCCGGGGGTGGGAGACAATCCCCCCGGCTCCGGAAGGACTAACGATCAGGCTGCACGACGCAGCAGATGATTTCCACCCGCCGGTTCTGGTAACGTCCCTCTTCGGTGTCGTTGGACGCAACCGGGTTGCTCTCCCCTCCGCCCTTGGCAACCAGCCGATCCGCGTCGATGCCGTACATGTCGACCAGGGCCTGTTTTACCGCCTGCGCCCGGCGCTCGGATAGGTCCAGGTTGTAGGCATCATCCCCCACCGAATCGGTATATCCCTCGATCAGGATGTAGGGCACTTTTTCGTTCTTCCGGATGAAGGCGGCCGCCTTTTTCAGGTCCGGTTCGAATTCCGGCTTGATCTCGGCCTTGTCGAAGTCGAAGTTGATGTGCAGGGTCAGCTTGAGAGGACACCCGTCCTCGTCCACCAGCTGTCCCCTGGGAGTGCCGGGGCACTTGTCGCGAGAGTCGATGACCCCGTCGCCGTCGCTGTCCATGGGGGCTTTCGCCATCATCGCCGGTTTCTTCGTCAGGAAGACCTTCTCGACGAAAGAGGCCAGGGCACCCGGGTCCGCCAGCGCAGCCGCGGTGGTGGAAAACCCGCAACCGCCGGCCTGTGCGACCTCCTGGAGGAATTTTTCCCCTGCGGGATCGCCACCGACCGCAATGGTGTAGATGCAGAGTTTGTCGCCCTTCTCCTCCTTGAGCTTGGCCGCCGCAGCCGGAGCGCCGTCCATCTGCAGTTTCTTCTGGCCATCACTGACGATGACAACCGCCGATTTCCCCGGGGCTCCCTTCAAATCGGCACCGGCGGCCTCGATCGCCTCCGGCAGGGGACTGTTGCCCCCGGCATAATTGACGCTTTCCAGGCCGTTCTGAAGTCCCGTCCGGGTGTATTTGGTCATCCCGTAGGCGAGTTCCGTCAGCTTGCCGGATTGCCGGGAATCATGGCCGAAGGTGCGCAACCCGCCGGCAAAGCCCAGGTCCGCAGGCAGGCTCTGGTTGATGGCGGCGATCAGGTCCCTGGCGATTCTGAAGTTCTTTTGGCAGTTGCGGTCCATGGAGTAAGAGGCATCCAGGATAAACTGGAAGTTGTCCACCTTCGGGGCGTAATCCCCGGCCTCGAAGGTGTGTGGAGTGAAAGCCATTGTCGGCGTCTTGGCCTTCATGCCGGCACAACCAGCGAAAAAGACGGTCAGAAGCAACAATAAAAATGTCCTGAAAAGGCTTTTTTCCATTTTTAAACCTCCTTGGGTCTGGGCAGGTCCCCGAAAAAAACGGGATGCCCGGCTTCCCGAGCCCGCCCGAACTTTCCCCCTCTGGCTTCACGATAGCACCCCAACTCCGGTTGTCAAAGGCGGCCGACCTGGGTAAACAAGAGCCTCTTCCCCGGACTGATTTTCTCACCATGGTCGAGGCTAAATTGAAGGGAATGTTCCGAATTTCCAGGTTTCGGTAAAACGGCGCCCCGGGTCTTGTCATAACGGGTCACCTGTTTTAGTCTTGAATCACCAATATCCAGGAGGAATGCAATGAAGATTGTCGTGCTTGACGGCTACACCCTGAATCCCGGAGATCTCGAATGGAAAGGATTGGAGCAGCTCGGCGAAGTGAGCGTCTTCGATCGCACCGCCCCCCAACAGGTGGTGGAACGGGCCGAGGGCGCCGGGATCGTACTGACCAACAAGGTCGAATTCGACGCCGCCGTCATGGCCCGGCTGCCCGAGCTGAAATATATCGGGGTAACGGCTACCGGCGTCAACATCGTCGACCTGCAGGCGGCGCGCGAGCGCGGCATCGCGGTGACCAACGTGCCCGGCTACAGCACCGCCTCGGTGGCGCAGATGGTCTTTGCCCTGCTGCTCGAGATCACCCAGCAGGTCGGCCACCATTCGCATCTGGTCAAATCGGCAGGGCGCTGGAGCGCCAGCCCCGACTTCTGCTTCCGGGACCGGCCGCTGATCGAACTCGACGGCCTGACTCTCGGCCTGGTCGGTTTCGGCCAGATCGGTCGGCGGGTCGCCGAAATCGCCCGCGCCTTCGGCATGGATGTGCATGTCCATACCGCCCATCCGGAGAAGTACCGGCAGAGCCGGGAGGGAGGAGGAGTGCGCTTTGTCGATCTCGACACCCTCTTCGGCCAAAGCGACGTCATCAGCCTTCACTGCCCGTTGACCGAGCAGACGCAGGACCTGGTCGACGCGAAGCGCCTGCAGCAGATGAAGCCGGGCGCCATCCTCATCAATACCGGCCGCGGACCGCTTATCGACGAGCAGGCGGTGGCCGATGCCCTGTCCGATAGCCGCCTCGCCGGCTTCGGCGCCGACGTCCTCTCCGCCGAGCCGCCGGCGGAGGACAACCCCCTCCTTGCCGCGCCCAACGCTTTCATCACGCCTCATATCGCCTGGGCAACCAAAGCGGCCCGCCTGCGCCTGATGGCGATCGCCGTCGACAACGTGGCCGCCTTTCTCAAAGGAGAGGCGAAAAACGTGGTCAACTGACCTGCCTGGCTGCACGGCAAAAAAGGGATTTTTCGGAACTCCCCCTTTGAGTTCGCCTCCGACGGGTGGAGGTTTCGGGAAAAAGGCGAAAAGGTTTTTTGTAGGGGCGATTTGCGAATCGCCCGATTGGCCCGCCCCCCGATTTCCCTGAAGAACCCAAAAAGAGCGTCGCCCACATCGCCTTCGAGCAGACCGACCGGGTGGTCGCCTTCGTTTTCGGCTTCTATTTTCTGCAGGCGCTCTGCATGTTCTGGATGATCGGCGCGGTGGCGATGCACGCCTTGTAGGAGGCCAATCCAGGAACCCTTCCCTCTTGATTTTCCCGTCATGGCCGAGGTCAGGTGCCCGGGATTTTATTCGCAGACAGGCACCTGGGCTGATTGGGCCAAATACTCCGTGGCAAGGGAGGGTTCGAGCGGTTTGCTGAACAAATACCCCTGGCAGTAGTCACAACCTTTTTCCAAGAAGAATTCCAGCTGTTCCCGGGTTTCGATCCCCTCCGCGACAACCTCCAACTGCATGCTCTTCGCCAGGACAACAACAGCGGTTGCAATGGCAGCAACATTGGGATCGTTAAGAACATCCTTGACGAAATTCCGATCGACCTTGAGACGATGAACGGGAAACTGTTTCAGATATTGGAGGGATGAGTAACCGGTGCCGAAGTCGTCGATGGCCAACTTGACGCCCATCCCGGAAAGAACCTTCATGATATCGATAGCGCGATCGACGTCATCCATGATCATGCCTTCGGTGATTTCAAGCTCCAGGTATTCGGGGGGATGTCCTGTTTCCTCGAGGGCATGGCGAACAAGGGCTGGGATGTCGACTCTTCGAAGCTGCCGTGGTGAAATATTGACGGCCATCCTGACCAGGGGCAACCCTTTCCCGTGCCATTCCATATTTTGGCGGCAGGCCTCGTAAAGACCCCATTCGCCGATGGGTACGATCATCCCGGTTTCTTCAGCCAATGAAATGAAATCAAGCGGTGAAACCAATCCACGCCGAGGGTGTTCCCAACGAAGCAGGGCTTCGAAACCGACAATTTTCCCTGAAGCCAGCTCGACCTGGGGCTGGTAGAAAAAAAGGAACTCCTTTTTTTCGAGGGCGTTGCGCAGATCCATCTCGAGGGCGAGAAGCTCGTGGGCTCGTGCGCTCTGTTCGGGAGCAACATACTCGAAGGCGTCTCCTCCCCGCCTTTTGGCCCGGCCCATCGCGGCCCTGGCGGTGCGCAACAGACTTCCCCCATCGCTCCCCTCGTCCGGAAATACACAGATACCGATACTGGCGGTGACATGGAACGTCCGGTTCGATACGGAGATGGGTTTGCTAATTTGCCGCAGAATCTGCTGCGCTACCGACCCGGCGGGTTCGTGGTTTTTCGCATCCTCCAAAATGACAACCATTTCGGCATCACCGGTTCTGCCTAACGTGTCCATCTCTCGAACGATTTTCTGCACACGTTTGCTAATTTCGCAAAAAACCAAATTGGTGGATTCCTGGTCGAGATTGTCTGCGACCTTACTGAACCGGTCAAGCCCGACAACCAGGACCGCGACCTTTGACTGAAACCGTTTGGCCTTATCGATAGCATGGTTAAGACGATCCGATAGAAGTTTTTTGTTGGGGAGGGCGGTCAGTTCATCATAACAGGAAAGATATTCGATTCGTTCCTGAGCCTCTTTTCTCTCGGTTATGTCCTGGATAACGCCTATCCCGTAACCCGCCATATCCGCCGCCGCTGGGACCAGGACGGCGGTAACATCCCCCCAGGCCGTTTTCCCATCTTTCCGGACAAATCGTTTCTGGTAATTGGACCTCCCCTTCCGCGCTTTCATCTCCCTTAACATCCGGTCTGTCCGGTCCAGATCTTCAGGGTGGGTGAGATCTCTCACGGTCATGGTTTTCAGTTCGTCGGGGGTATAGCCGACGAATGCGCAAAAGGCCGGGTTCACATCCAGAAACCGTCCTTTTTTATCGATAATGTTCATACCGACCCCGGACTTTTCATAAATGCTGCGAAACCGCTCTTCGCTTTCGGCCAGTTGCTGCATAGCCTCCTTCTGCGACGTCAGATCAACGATGGTCCCGACCCAGCGCAGCAATTTGCCATCGGCATCGCGGACCGGTGTTGCCGTTGCCTGGACCCATCGCTCCAGGCCGCTACGATGCAGGAGACGATGCTCCTTCTGCCAGGGGAGACCCTGCGTTTTGGATTCCTTCCAACTCACGATCACCCGCCGCCGCTCTTCAGGGGGAATCGCCTTGGTCCAGCCCATCCCCAGAGTTTCTTTAACTTCCAGACCGGTCAAGCCAGTCCACGCCCTATTGCTATAGGTATTCTGCCCTTCGGCGTTGACCTCGAAAATCCCGATTGGGGCCGTTTCGGCAAGAGTTTTGAACCGTTCTTCGCTTTCTTGAAGGGCGAGTTCGGTTTCGTATTGCGTGGATAGGTCTTCGATAAGTTCTACGAACCCGCCGACCTCTCCGTTTTGTTCCAGAAAGGGAAAAGCCTTGATGCGGACCTTGAAGCGGCTTCCATCGGGACGCCGGCCTTCGGTCTCGACGGTCTGTGGTTTTCCCGATCGCATGGAAGGAATTCCAGGGCAATGCGAACAAATATGCTCCTTGTGCTCAAATTCCCGATGACAATAATTGCCGATAAAATCCTCGGGCGGCCTGCCGAACATTTCGGCCAGTGTGGCATTGACCATTCTGATCCGGTGATTGCGATCGATAAGGGAGAGTCCGACACCCACGTTATCGACCAACCCCTGGTACAGATGGTTGGTGGCTCGAAGCCTGTTCTCGATCTTTATCTGGGACGTGATGTCTTTGATGAACCCGATGAACATCGGCGGTTCGGCGTCCACCGTGTTATTCAATCGATTTACGGTGGTGAGGCCCCAGACGATCGTTCCGTCCTTGCACACATACCGTTTTTGATAGGTGAATGCCGGCAATTTGTCTATTTTGAGTAATTCGAAAGTCTTTTCCGTTCGTTTCAAATCGTCGGGGTGGGTAATGTCATCGACCTTCATGCCGACCAGTTCCAGACACGAGTACCCCAGGTAATCGCAGAAGGCTGAGTTAGCTTGAACGATGGTCCGTTTTTCGTCGGTCAGGGCCACCCCCATGGCGACTTTTGAGATTGTTTTTGGAATTGGGCTATCCGGCGTACGGACCTGCAGATACAATTCGGAATGTTGGGACATGGTCTCTCCACCTGTTGAAAACCCGCCTGACAAAAAAAAACGCCAATCTCCTGAGAGATTGGCGCAACCGAAAATCCCCAGCATTTACGAGGGAAGTTCTTCTCTTCGGCAACCCGGCTGCCCACTCTTCGACCTTGCTGGCCAAAGGTAAGGGCCCGTGGTTTTGCGTCCCCGAGTTCCTTCGGGTTTGCTCTTTTCGGAGAAAGTGTGAGATTTTTTTGAGTTGACCGTTTTGGTAAACTTACCAGCGTTTGTAGCCCAGTCAAGCACGGTGAAATTTTTATTCACCCTGCCCCATCAGATTTAAACTAACTTTCAACAAGCCGCACGGCAGCGACTGGTACCGCCGGGCGATGCGCGCCTGGAAGGAGGAAGACTCGGGAAAGGAAAAGCAGGGGGGACGCCTCCCGATCCGTCCTCGCCGAATCAGGTTCCCGGCGCGGTCCGATTCCGCAGTCCGCCCCATCCCCATGTCAGAAGAAGAGCAGCAGCCAGAGATTGGCGATGGCAACGCTGATGAGCATGAAGAGGAAGCCGACCTTCATGAACTTGAGGAAGCTGATGTGGTAGCCCCGTGCCTCCGCGATGCCGACGGTGACCACGTTGGCCGAGGCGCCGATCATGGTGCCGTTGCCGCCGAGGCACGCCCCCAGCGCCAGGGCCCACCAGAGCACGCCGTTCTCGGCACCCGGAACGGCCTGGGTGAGGTAGGCGGTGATCGGCAGCATGGTGGCGGTGAAGGGGATGTTGTCGACGAAGGCGCTCATGATCGCCGACCCCCAGAGGATCAGGCAGATGGAGACGGTCAGGCTGCCCCGGGAGAGCTGGAGAATCCAGTCGGCGACCAGGGAGAGCAGGCCGGCCTCCTCAACGGCCCCGACGATGATGAAGAGAAAGAGAAAGAAGAGCAGGGTCGGCCAGTCGATCTCCCGTTCGAGAAATTGCTGCAGTTTGACCTTTCCCGTCACCAGGCCGTAGGTGAAGAAGAGCGAAGCGCCGAGCAGGGCGGCGACGCTCACCTCCATGTGGAAAAGGCCGTGGCTGAGGAAGAGGCCGATCACCAGGGCGAGTACGGCGAGCCCGACGCCGAGCAGGTTCCGGTCGGTGATCCGGTACTCTTCCTTGAGCTTCCGGGCGAAGGCGGCGGGGTCGGCGACCTTCCCGGCGTGATAGTGACTGCCGTAGAAGAACCTGACGACGATAAACAGCGGCACCATGACGATCAGGCAGATAAGCGAGAGGTTCTGCAGGAACTGCAGGAAGGTCAGTCCGGCGTAGGAACCGATCATGATGTTGGGCGGGTCGCCGATCAGGGTGGCGGTGCCGCCGACGTTGGAGGCGAGAGTCTCGGGGATAAGCAGGGCAAGGGGCGAGATCCCCAGGGCGACGGCGATCTCGATGGAGACCGGCACCATCAGCAGCATGGTGGTTACGTTGTCGAGAAAGGCCGAGGTGACGGCGGTCAGAACCATCAGGATGAAGCTGAGAACGAAGATGTTGCCGCGCGCCAGGGCGAAGCAGCGGGCGGCCGCCCACTGGAAGATGCCCGACTCCTTGAGCACGCCGACGATGACCATCATCCCCATCAGCAGGAAAATGACATTGAGATCGATTTTGTGGATCGCCGTCTCGAAGGAGATGATGCGGAAGTCGGGATCGATGGCGCCGAGAATCGAGGAGACGGCGAGCAGGATCGACGCCCCCAGCATGGCGACGATGGTGCGATGCAGCAGCTCCAGGGTGATCAGGATGTAGACGCCCAGCAGGACCAGGGTGGCGGTCCAGAAGGCGGGACCGAGGACGCGGACCAGGGAGGCGTCCTTCTGCTGGAAAAGCGCATCGCCCCGGCGGGCGAAATGGTCGAGGGAGAGCTGGAGGCGTAGCGGACGGAAGCTCGTTTTTTGCACCTCCAGGGTCAAGGTCGCTCCGGGGGCGGGGGGCGCGGGCAGCCGAGCCTCCAGCAGGTAGGTGCCGTCACTGAGGGAGCGGCCCTCTCCCTGCGCCTCGTCCGGGCCGATGGCCGGGAGGGGCCGGCCGTCCGCCAGCAGGCGGAGCCGGGCGTCGTGGACCGGCTCGCCGTGACCGCCCAGGATGTGCCCGGTGAGCACCAGTCGGGGACCGGCGGCGGGCTGATCGCCGGCCATGGCAGAGGCGGCGGGCGGTAAAAATGCCGCCAGCAATAACCCCAGCAGTCCGAAGATGATCCCCTTCATCTTCGAACCCCTCCTCCGATCTTGCCGCGTTCCCGGTCGGACATCCGCGCGTTTCTGTTGTTCATCTCCAAATTCCCATTCCATTAGATCGTGGGCCCGGAAGGATCACCTTTCCCCGGAGGAATCATCGCCGGAATATTTTCACCAAACCGTAACATCCGGCAGGGCGATGTCAAAAGTCAGGGCAGGGAAAAGTCAGCGTTGTCCGGTTAGGAGATTGAAGTATCCCCAACCCCGGCATTTTCCCCTCACCCGGCCTGCGGCCACCCTCTCCCCGTGGAAGAGGGGAAGCATATTCCCTTCTCCATCAGGGAGAAGGTGCCCCGAAGGGGCGGATGAGGGACGATTTTGGCCTGGGCATCAACCTGACCGGACACTCCTTGGGAAAAATGGGACACTTCCCGGGGTTTTATTTTTCCATGCCCGATTTTGAAAATCGCTTCTAACGAGAAAAGGCCCCGTCGGTGAGGGGCCTTTTCTCGATCACGCTTTTTTGAGCAAAATTTTCAGGAAGCTGCCTACTCCGCGCCGGCCCGCTGCAGCTCCAGCTCCGGCGCCTCCAGGGCATCGGTCGCCGGCGCCTCTTCGGCCACCTCGAAGGGGCTGGGGCGCAGGGAGAGCGAGAGCATGGCGCCGATCAGCAGCAACACGCCGGCGGCGGCGAAGTTGGCGGTGAAGCCGCCGGTCTTGACCTTTACCATCTCGGCGACGCGGACCAGGACGAACGCTCCGGCGCCCCAGGCCGAGAAGAGGATGCCGTAATTCATGCCGAAGTTCTTCATCCCCCACAGATCCTTGGCGAAGGAAGGGAAGAGCGAGAGGTTGGTGCCGTAGTTGAAGACCATGATGCTGACCAGCAGGACGACGAGCATCGGGTTGGCGCCCTCGCCGGCGAGAACCGGGATGGCGGCGAACATCAGCGTCGCCTGGAAAACGAGCATGATGGTCAGGGTGGCGGCGCGGCCGATCTTGTCGGAGATTACCCCGGCGACCAGGCGGCCGGCGGTGTTGCCGATCGCCATGACGGCGACCACCAGGAAGGCCATCTCGCCCATGCTCACCCTGGCCAGGCCCCTGGCGCTGCCGATGACCATCAGGCCGGCGCCGGCGCCGATGAAATAGCACGTCCACAGGGTGTAGAACTTGCCGTCCCGGAAGAGCTCGGAAGGCGTGCGGTCGACGACCCTGGAAGAGGCCGGGGAGTCCTTTTCAGCCTGCGGCGCGGACACCACGGCCGGGACGTAGCCCTGCGGGGGGTTGGCGACGAGCAGGCCGAGAAGGCCGACCACCACCGCGAAGGCAACGCCGAAGAACAGCATCGACTGCTGCAGGCCGCAGGCGCCGAGCAGGTAGGTGGCCAGCGGCGCGATGTAGAGTGATGCCAGGCTGAAGCCGGAAACGACGATGCCGGCGATGAGTCCGGTCCTGGCCGGGGGGAACCACTTGAGAGCCGACGGGATGGCCGCGGAGTAGCCGAAGCCGATGCCCGTACCGGCCAGGACGCCGAAACCGAGCACCCAGGCCCAGTAGGAGGTGCTCCGGGAGGTCCAGAAGAACCCGCCGCCGACCAGCAGCCCGCCGAGGACGCAGGTGATCCGGGGACCGAACTTGTCCTGGACCTTACCGGCCAGGATCATGGCGGCGGCAAAGACGAGACAGGCGACGGCGTAGGGATCATTGGTCGAGGCGGGATCCCAGTCGAAGGGGCCGCCCGCCTTGATGGAGTCGGCGATCGCCTCCTTGAAGATGCTCCAGGAGTACAGGATGCCGAGAGCCAGGTTGATCCCGGTCCCGGCCAGGGCAACGACCCAGCCCTTTCTATTCGATGGTCGCGCCATGATCGTTTCCTTCTTCGGTTGGTTGGACCTCGGGGATCGTCGGGAGGAGAGGGAACGGACCTCGCTTTTCCGGGCCCGGCCCCGGGAAGCCGTCGCCCGGCCGGTCTCCGTCGACTCCGCGGGCGGGGTTGCGGCGACCTCATCGGGAAAACGGCCGATCAGTTCCCGGTACGTGGAACACTCTTCGAACCGGCTGTTGCAGTAGGAGACCATCATCTGCACGTCGTGCGTCGAGATGTATCCCTCGCCGACATCGCAAAAATCGCCGTCCCTGCCCAGGAATGGACAAACCTGCTCTTTGCGCATAAGCACCTCCCTCGCGCATTCTTGCCGGTAGGTGACAAAGAAACTCGGCACCGGTGTATACGAAATGGAGCAAGGTGCATACCAATGTTTTAATTTATTCTAACTTCCAGACACAAAGCCTTTATTTTCAAATACTTATATTGGTTAACAGGGTGTTTTAAAGGCCTTGCTTCAATGGTGGAAATTTGCAGCCATGCGAAAGGGAAAGGGCCGTTCACCTGGCCACGAAAAAATCTTGCGGAAGGAAAAGGTCTATATTCAGGGGACTTGTGCAGGGGATACGAGCAGGAAAGGAGAGGCAGAACAGGGTTTTGCAGACCTGCAAAGCGCCAGGCGGCATTTTTGCAGAAGTGCGAAAGGAAAAAAGGAAAGGACAATGGTGAAAGGTGAAAGGTGAAAGGTGAAAGGTGAAAGGTGAAAGGTGAAAGGTGAAAGGTGAATGGTGAAAGGTGAAAGGTGAAAGGTGAAAGGTGAAAGGTGAAAGGTGAAAGGTGAAAGGTGAAAGGTGAAAGGTGAAAGGTGAAAG
>Ga0102953_1000903_pt1 | contig 19456 bp, 12 predicted proteins | sample SalPon2A_C_D2_MG_FD_78509 | JGI IMG/M metagenome (GOLD analysis project Ga0102953, IMG submission 78509) | Soil microbial communities from South San Francisco under conditions of wetland restoration - Salt Pond MetaG R2A_C_D2_MG | ecosystem: Environmental > Terrestrial > Soil > Wetlands | place... | reverse complement strand
GCCACGTCGGCAATCTCGTCTAGGAACAGTGTCCCGTCTGACGCCAGCTCGAAGCGTCCCTGGCGGTCCTTCACGGCGCCGGTGAAGGCGCCGCGGACGTGTCCGAACAACTCGCTGTCCAGCAATTCCGCTGGCAACGCTCCGCAATTGACGGCCACGAAGTCGGCATGCCTGCGCGGCGAGTGCTCATGAATCGCACGCGCAATCACTTCCTTGCCGGTACCGGTCTCTCCTGTAATCAGGATCGTCGCCTCGCTCTGCTCAAGGTTCTCAACCAGTCGGAAAATCTGGAGCATTACCGGGGATCGGGCCACGGCCCCTGAGAAAAACGTTGGCCCGCCGCCAGAGGGCTCCTCTTCGGCAGGCCGCATCATGATGAGGTGTGCGATGCGCGGGTCACAGATGTCGGGGGAAGCATGCTTCAGTGGCGCAACCGTGATTGATACCAGGCGCGGGCCTGCACCTTCAAACTGGAGCGTTGCGCGCCACCCCTCGCGACGGTCCCCCGCCATCAGAGCCCTCCGCAGCGGGCCGTTGCGGCCGAACAGATCTTGCCCAAGCAGTTCCTCTACCGGCTGGCCACGGACTTTGATGGCAGTACCCGGCCCCAGCAGCTTCTCCAGCATGGATGAAGCGTGCAATACGCGGAAGGTCGGGTCCAGGCAAACAAACGCCCGACCCACCGATGCCAGCGCGCGGCTGACACCAATCAGAGCCGCCTGCGAAAGGGGGTCCAGTGAAGGATCGGCTTCAAAAAGCCCGGGATTCGGCCCATCCGCCGGGGATACGCCCTTTTTCCCTTTTCGACTTGAGGCATGTCCCGGTTTGTCCGGATTGTTACCTGGGCGTTGCGTTGCTTTTCGGTTCAAGGTGGTACCTTCGAATGTATTATATGCCCTAAGGGTTTTCAGGTTGAGTGCCAATTCAACTGGCAGCAGTTGTGCAAAATTGTGACACGTTTACGGTGTACCGTTGGACATCTTTCTGCGAAATGCCCTTGATAACAAACCTTACTGGTGTCTCACGGCCTGACCACAATATCTTGAAGTATGCAAGGAATTTTGGCCCACGATATTGGGTTTTTTCACTTTACAGCCTCCCTCGGTTCATGATAGCTTGAGCGAAGTGTTTGGGGTAGCTCGCGACTGCCTTTTGTTGCGCGCCAAAGGCATGACGGGCAAGGCGAGCGCGTTGAAAGTTGAACGGCGAAAATGCCGGGACAAATCGCCGGGAACTAACCCGTGTGCATGGCGCATTTCCCTTGAAATTCTGGATCTGGATGTGTGCCCGAGGTGTGTCTGCGGCGCGGCTTGTGGCGCCTTTTGAGTTTTTGAACGGAGGAAATTATCTTGCTGAAATTAAAGAGATTAGAGCTGCTCGGCTTCAAGTCGTTTGCAGATCGCACGCGCCTGGAATTCCAGGACGGAACGGTCAGCATTGTGGGGCCGAACGGTTGCGGCAAATCCAATCTGTCCGACGCCATGAACTGGGTTCTGGGCGAGCAGAAGGCGCGCATGCTGCGCGGCGAGCGTATGACAGACGTCATTTTCAACGGCACCGGCAGCCGCCCGCCAACGGGCATGGCCGAGGTTAGCCTGACGCTGGAAGATACCGACTACGACACCAGTGAGGAGGTTGCTGAGTCAGCTGAGCAGGTTGAGGCTCAGGCACAATCCACAGATTCTACAGATACAACGGAAGCGGCAGATTCGGCGGAAGGTGAAACTTCTCAAATCGACCGGGCGGTCTCCACCAAGCGTGCCGTCTATAAAGGCTATCTCAAAGACGGTTCGGGACAGATTACCGTCACGCGGCGGCTGTTCCGGTCGGGCGAAAGCGAATACTTGATCAATGGCCGCGCCAGCCGGTTGCGGGATATCCAGGACCTGTTTATGGGCACGGGCCTGGGCCCGGAATCCTACGCCATCATCGAGCAGGGACGCATTGGCCAGATTCTCAGTTCCAAGCCGTCAGACCGACGCCTGATTCTGGAGGAAGCGGCCGGCATTTCCAAATTCAAGGCCCGCAAGCGCGCCGCCGAGCTGAAACTTGAATCCTCACGCGGAAATCTCTCGCGCATCACGGACATTCTGGAAGAAGTCGTCAAGCAGGTGAACTCGCTGAAGCGCCAGGCGTCAAAGGCGCGCCGCTACCGGGAGCTTCATTCGGAAATGATGGGACGGCAGAAAGTAACGCTGGGCTCGCGGCTGAGCATGCTGGAGTCGCAATGCCAGCAGCTTCGCAAAGACTCTGAAACGCTCCAGCAGCTTTGCGCAGAAGAGAGCCGCGGGCTTGAACTGCTGACGAGTGAGCAGCGGACCACCACGGCGCGCTGCGAAGAACTGGAAGGCAGTCTGATTTCCATTCGCGAGGCGGTGGCGGAAAATGAGCTGGAACGGCAACGATTGCAGTCCCGGCTTGAGCAGATCCGGCAGCAGATTGTGGCGCTGGATTCCAGAAGCGCCGACGCTAAGCAGGAGAGTGGCCAGATCCGGTTGCGAATCGAGTCGGTGGAACAGGAAGCAGCCCAGCGGGCCCAGGAACATGAAGCGCTGCTGCAGGAACAGGAGGCAGCCGAAGAAGAGGGCGCGCGGCTGCAGATGAAGCAGGAAGAACTTGGCCAGCGCATCCGCGAAGCCGAGCGGGCCGTTGAGCAGTCACGCCAGGCGCTCATGGCATCTATCAGCCGGGCGTCCAATCTTCGCAACCAGCTTGTGCAGGCGGAAGAAATGGGCCTGGCCATCGACCGCCAGGAAACAAGAATCCGCGAAGAACGCGCCGGCGTTGAAGCCGAACGCCAGCAGCGCGCCACCGAACTCGAAACGCTGGCGCAGGAAAATGAGCGGTTCCAAAACGAGCTGACGCAGCTTGCCGAATCGGTTTCGCAGACGGCCGCAGCCCTGGACCAGGCGCAGCAGGCAGAAGCGTCCGGGCGGAGGGAGCTCGAAAATCTTCGCCGCGAGTTTTCCGGCATGGAGGCGCGCAAGCAGACGCTCGAAGAATCGCTGGCTCGCCACGCTTACTCCACGGAAAGCGTGCGCAAGCTTCTGAACGGAGAATTCCCATCAAACGGCCACCAGTTCCGGCCGTTGGGCGTGCTGGCGGACTTCCTGGAAGTTTCTCCTGGATACGAAGAGGTTGTTGAAGAATTTCTGAAGTCGGAGCTGGACTGCGTGGTGGTTGAACAGCACGCGGAAGCCCGCTCAGGTATCGCCTTGCTTCAGGCGGAAGGCACGGGGCGGTCGACGTTTTTCGTCACCCGCGCGGAAGGTGCCCATCTCAGCAGCAACGGCCATCACCAGATCAGCCAGGAGCCGGGCGTGGTGGCTTCGCTTCGTGAGATGGTGCGGCTGGAGCCTCGCCTCGGGCTGAACGGCGATCCGCCGCTGCCTTCTCTGAGCAAAGCCTATCTGGTGGAAGACAACGCTGCCGCCGAGAGGCTGGCGGCAAGCTATCCCGAATGCCACTTTGTCACGCGTTCCGGCGAGCACTACCATCACCGGCTGGTTTCCGGCGGGCATGGATCCAGTGCGGGACCGTTGGCCCTGCGGCGAGATTTCCGTGACCTGGAACGGCGCACTGTGGAAGTGGAAACAGACATTCAGGCAAGGGAATCCAGGCTGGCGGCCGCCGAAGAGCAAGTGAAGACGTTAAGAGAAAGTTTGAGTGGCCTGAACGCGGCGCGGCAGGAATCAGAGAAAAATTCCGTAGTCGGGTCTGAACGCTTACGGCAGGCCCAGCAGGCCCTTACCCGCGCTCTTGAGAGGTTGCGCGTTTTTGATGAGGAAAGCCAGCGGCTGGAGGCGGAACGCCAATCGCTGCAATCCAGGCAGGTAGCGCTGCGTGCCCAGCTTGCAGCCGAGGAAGCGGAAAAAGTGCGGCTGGAGGCTGAGATCGCTTCCAGCTCTGAACAGGTGGGCGTGGAACGGCAACGGTTTGACCAGGGTGCGCAAACCCTGGCCCAGGCGCAGGCGCGCTTCAGCAGCCTGCAGGAACGGACCCGGGCGCTTGCTGCTGACCGGGCGCGGCTGGACGCCCAAGCGCGCGAAATGGGCGACCGCATGGACCATCTGGCCCGACAGGTGAGCGGCTGGGAAGAAAACCAGCGGCAGCTTGCGGCGGAAGCTGAGTCTACTCGCGCTCGCGACGCCGAGCTTGAAACCACGCACGCCCGGCTGAAGGAAGAACTGCAGGGTGTTGGAAGTGAATTACAGGCCGTTCGCACGCGGCGGGATGAACTGCGGCCGCAGGTTGAGCAGGCACGCGCCCGCTATGAAGCCGCGCGTGAAAAACGTTCAGAAGTTGAAGTTGCTCTGGCACGCGCGGAATCTGACCGCGACCACCATGCCGGGCAGTGCCGGGAATCGTTGCAGCAGGAACCTGAGGCCCTGCTGGCTGAACTCACTGAAGAAGCCTTACTGGTGGGAGAAGCCCTGGAAATTGCTGAAGAGGAAGTGCGGCAGCTCAAAAAGAAAATCGAAAATCTCGGCCCGCTCAACATGATGGCGCTTGAAGAACTGAAAGAGGCTGAGGAACGCTACGAATTTCTGGAAGGGCAGCGGCAGGACCTGCTCAGTTCAATTGAAGACACCGTTCAGGCCATCAAGGAGATCGACCGGCTCTCGCGCCTGCAGTTTATGGAAGCGTTCAACGCCATCAACGCCAATTTCGCGGAGTCGTTCCGGACGCTGTTTGGCGGCGGCATCGGCCAGTTGCGATTGACCGATCCGGAGGATCCGGACAGCGGGCTCGACATTGTGGCCCAGCCGCCCGGCAAGCGCCTGCAGAACATTCTGCTGCTCTCGGGCGGCGAAAAAGCGCTGGCCGCCCTGGCGTTGCTGATCGCAATCTTCCGCTTTACGCCCAGCCCCTTCTGTGTGCTGGACGAAGTGGACGCGCCGCTTGATGACACAAACGTCGGCCGCTTTACACGGCTGATCCGCAAGATGAGCTCCGCTACACAGTTCATCCTGATTACCCACAACAAGACCACCATGGAAATCGCCCGCGCCATCTACGGCGTCACCATGGAAGAACCGGGCGTCTCGAAACTGATCTCGGTGCAACTGGAAGAGTTTGAGGAAGAGTTGGAAGCCGTGCCGGCGTGACCGGCGGCCTTGACGGTTTGGAGCGGTACCCACGGACAGCGCCTTCCTGTCCGTGGGTATTTGCGATCGAAGGGCCTACAGTCAGGAAAGCACTGACTGGGGCCCTCTCCAATTACTGCTCAAGCTCCGCTGTCTAGTTGTTTTTCTCGGCCACCGCAAGCTGAACGCACAATGCCACGCCTTCTGTGGCTTGCGCAACCTCGCCGAGGTCAGGGAAAGTCGGGGCGATCCGGATTGTGCAATCATCCGGATCCACTTTATAGGGATGGGTCGCGCCCGCGGGGGTCAGTTCGACGCCGGCATCCTTCGCCAGCGCAACCACTCGCTTCGCGCAGCCCTTGGGCACATACAGGGTGATGAAGTATCCGCCCTTTGGCGTCGTCCAACTGACGTCGGCCAATCCTGAGAGCCTTGCCTTAAAAATCTCGAGCACCTTGTCAAACTTCGGAGCGATCCGCTTCCGGTGCTTTTCCATCAACTCGAGAATGCCCTCATGATTCTTCAAGAACCGCACATGCCGCAACTGGTTAATCTTATTGGGACCAATCGACCGTGCCGCAATCCACTTCAGGTACCAGCTGATGTTGTCACTTGAGGAAGCAAGCATCGCGAGGCCCGCACCTGCCAGGGTGATCTTCGAAGTTGAAGCAAACACCAGGGGCCGGTTTGCATGCCCATGCTGAGCGCAGCGGTCAATGATGTTGGCGACCTCGATCCGTTCCTCCGTCAGGTGATGCACACCATAGGCGTTATCCCAAAACAGCCGAAAATCGGGTGCAGCGGTCTTCATGGCCGCCAGCCGATCCACGATTTCGTCAGAATAGATGGCGCCGGTGGGATTACTGTACTTCGGGACGCACCACATTCCTTTGATGGAAGCGTCCTCGGCAACCCTGCGCTCGACCTCGTCCATGTCCGGACCATTCTCCATCATCGGCACTGAGATCATTCGAATGCCGTAAACCTCACAAATTGTGAAATGACGGTCATAGCCAGGCACCGGGCAAAGGAAAGAGATTTCTCCTTGCTTGCCCCAAGGTGCGGCGCTGTCGCAGGTCCCTTTCAGCAGCGACTGCGTGACGATATCGTGCATCAATGCCAGGCTTGAGTTGTTGGCTACCACCACCTGCCCGGCCGGCGCACCCAGCATGCCTGAAAATAACTGCCGAGCTTCCGGCAATCCCTGAAGAATGCCGTAATTGCGGCAATCTGTCCCGTTCTCGGAGCGATAGTCGTCCTGACCGGGCAGCGAAAGCAACTCGCGGCTCAGGTCCAGTTGGTCAGCGGCAGGCTTTCCACGCGTCAAGTTGAGTTTAAGTCCCTTCGTCTTGAAAGCTTCGTAGCTTTTCCTTATTCCTGGCTCCGCCTGTAGATCGGTGACTTCTGACATTTCAACGTCCTCCCAAATCGGTCCGAAATAGATCCTGCCCTTCGGCTCATACCTTGCCGGCGCAGATACAAACTTCCTCATTCATCATGGTACCGTACTTTGGGCCAGTCATCCTGGCTGCCGTAGCATTCTTCTTGTTGCCGCGGCTTGCTTACACTCTTTCGAGGGCCAGTTCCAGGTCGCGGATGATGTCGTGCCAGTCTTCCAGCCCAATGAATAGCCGGGTGCATTCCGCGGCCGCGTTTCTGTTCGTCCGGCAGCGCGGAATGAGTTATTAAAAACGGACGCTTAAATAAGGATCATTAAACAAACCTGCCGTCTGTATGCGCCCCCGCAAACTAATTGTAAGCCGCGCAATAGCCGCGAATACAACGTGCAGAACATTACACCTGACTCTTTACCCATTGACATGTTTTTCTGATGCTTTAAAATTGAGGACTGCACATTTCCATCATGCAAGGGACAAACAATTGATCATTCACGAAACGAATCTCCCGGGGACTGCACTCTTATCCCGCGGCAAAGTCCGCGACATTTATGCGGTGGGTGACGACAAGCTGCTCGTGGTTGCAACGGACCGCATTTCAGCGTTTGACGTCATTCTCGACCAGCCCATTCCGGACAAAGGGCGCGTGCTGACACAGCTATCATGCTTCTGGTTCGAGCGTTTCAAGGATCTGGTGCCCACGCACTTTCTGACAGCCGATTTGTCGGAGTATCCGAAGGAACTCCAAGCGTTCGCGGACCAGATTGAAGGGCGCTCGATGCTGGTGAAAAAGGCCCAGCCGTTCCCCATTGAGTGCGTGGTGAGGGGATATCTGGCCGGGTCGGGCTGGAAAGAATACCGCTCGAACGGCACTGTTTGCGGAATCAAACTGCCCGGGGGGCTCCAGGAATCCAGCCGCCTGGATGAGCCGATTTTTACACCGGCCACCAAGGCCCAGGAAGGCCACGACGAAAACATCTCCTTTGAGGAGATGGTCAAGACGATTGGAAGAAGCGCTGCAGAAAAACTCCGCGACCTGAGCATCCGGCTTTACGCGGAGGCAAGGAAGTACGCCGAGGAACGTGGAATCATTATTGCGGATACGAAATTCGAATGGGGCAGGCTTGGAGAAGAAATTATCCTGATTGACGAAGTGCTCACGCCGGATTCTTCACGCTTCTGGCCCAAGGATAACTATACGCCTGGCAAATCCCAGCCTTCCTTTGACAAGCAGTTTGTGCGGGACTACCTGGAATCAACCCACTGGGACAAGACTCCTCCCCCGCCGCCTCTTCCTCCTGAGGTTGTCGAAAAGACCAGTCAGAAGTATCGGGACGCCTATCGGCTTCTGACCGGAAAAACGCTGAATTCCTAATTGTGAACTGGCCGAGAGCAACATGGCACACTGGAACTGGGTAGACTGGGTCCTGGCAACCATTGTGCTCGTCTCTGTGCTGACGGCTCTTTGGAAAGGCTTTGTCGCCGAGCTGGTTGCTTTGGCATCAGCCATAACCGGGCTGGTGATTGCAGCTTTTAACTACGAGCGGCTGGCCCCGTTGCTGCAAGGGTTCACGCGAAACAGGGGCGTTGCACTGGGCGTCAGCTTTTTGTTGCTGTTCGCCGCGGTCATGTTGATCGGGGCGCTGATCTCAGTTTTGGCAAAGAAGCTGATCAAAAAAGTGCAGCTCCAGTGGTTCGATCGCTTTCTTGGAGGGATTTTTGGCCTAGCCAGGGGAGTGCTGGTTGATTGCATCGTGCTTCTCGTGCTGACGACGTTTGCCATCCAGCAGGGAGCGGTGGAAAAATCGGCGCTGGCCCCATACTTTATCGCGGGATCAAGGGTTGTGGCGCTTGCTCTGCCCGGCAAACTGCGAAGGGAATTTCGTGCTGGCTTTGAAAAGTTTAGAAGGGAACTGAATCAAACCGACAAGAAAACCATCGAAGCCCATTCAGCGGAAAAACAGAACCTATAGGATCGGAGTGATTGGGTGAAGAACCAGCTCGATGCGCTCATCAATCAATTAGTCGAAAATGACATCCTTTTTGAGGACGCTGTCAGCGAGTTTGAAAAGCGCTTTATCAGAAAAGTCCTTGAGAAGAATAACGGCAACCTGTCCAAAACTGCCAAGACCCTGCACATTCATCGCAATACTTTAAGCCGAAAGATTGCGGTCCTGAGGCTTGATCATCAGCCGAAGCGCCAGAGACGAGTTCGCAGCTAGGAACAAAAAGCCCGGGTGCCGCCGGCAGCCACTTGAATCTGGGCTCCCGTGACACCCGGGCGAATGATTTCCTCCCTTTTGGCCGTCACCGGCCAAACTCTGAGGCCCGGTGGATGACCGTGCCCCCGGAAAAAACAAGCTAGTCTATTTTTTGCCCTTCTTGGCTGCGGCCTTCTTCTTTTGTGCCGCTGCCTCCTCCCTTTCCTTCGCCATTTTCAGAACGCTCTGGTCAATCTTCACGTTGTCCAAAGTCAGCGTGAAATTCGGCTTCAATGAATAAGACGCGATGTCCCCTTGGAACCGAAGCGGATCGCCCGGTTTCAGTAAATTGACGCCCGGCTGGGAATCCTGCAGAACAATGTCGTAGGTCCCTGGCTGGCCTTTGGATTCGGGAGCAACGTCCACACGCACATCATAGGTTTTGGGGACGCTTCCGGGAACCACACTATCCACGTGCCCGACCAGTCCGAGCGGCTGGCCTTTCAACTGTGCCCAGTTTTGCTGGGCTGTGTCTCCGCCCACTGTAATCGCGTCCTCAATCTTATAGAACGCATCCAGATTGACATTCCCGGTGGAGGCATGATGCGGCGGCGGCGCCACTTTGAAGTCGGCGGGTATGGTGGGAGTAGAAGCGGCCTGTGCGAGGACCCCCTTTGCGCCGGCATTAGACCCATGCTGGGCTTCATAAACCTGGTCGTAGAATTTCTTTAACCGGTCCGCATTGGGGTTGTTGCTCTTTTGAGCCAACGCCGTGGCACGGGCGAGGTACCAGATGGACTTGTTGATATCTCGAGGCGTCCCATTGTAGTAAGACTGGCCAAGAAGCGAATAGACCAAGACATTGTTGGGCTCATCCTGTGCAGCAGCCTCCAATGACTTGATGGCCTGGTTATAATCCTTTTGCTGCACTGCAATAAAACCAAGCGCTACGTTGAAGGCGCCCCGCTCCTGCTTGACCCTGTCTTCGAACTGCTGCTGGGTCTCGCCCTCCCGTTTCTGCTGGCTCTGCAGCATCTGCAGGCCATCCTGGGCGTGTTGCTTGGCCTCTGACAATTCTGTTGACGCGTTGGCGTCCGAAGACTTGAACGTGTAAGGGAAGCTGTAGCTCAGATAGAAAAGCGCAGCCAGATTGTTCGGATCGGCGCTGAGCACTTTTTTTGCGGCGGCAATAGCCTGGTCCGTCTTGTTGAGTTGAGCGTAGGTCTGCATCTCGACCAAGTAGGCATTTGCCAGAAAATCAGACTTCGGATACTTTTGGACGAAAGCCTGAATCAGCGAAATTTTCTTTTGCGGATCCTTCTCCTTCACAAATGCCTGAAAAGCATCGTATTCAGCCCGGCTCTTCCACTGCGGCTTCTTCGCCTGAGGCGCGGCGGGTGCCGGCGCTGGCGACGCGGCCGAGGGATTCACCTCCATCATTCCTGCGAGTTTGCGTGCGGCACGCAAGGAGTTTGGCATGCAGAAGAAACCAGCAAGCAGCATCATGCTCAAAAGCACAGTCGTTTTCTTCATTGTAAAGCTACCTCTTGTTCTAGGGTTTTGATTTCCGGGCCATAAAGGAGTCTTTGCCTGGCCCGGGTCCGCCGTGGAAGACTCGCAGTGTTCCGCCCAGTCACTCGGCCGGCCGGACCCCGTCGTCATGGAGCATTGTTCCAAATACCAAGACTTTATTAACATTGCAAGAAAAAACTTATAACCTGTATTCCCCTCTACCCGGGAACGGACTTGCCGCACTTACACTTTGGATGCAAGATAGCAGCCATTCGTACCCTTGAACAGCTTAACATTTATTATATCCACGCACATCATCATCAAATTCAACCGTTTATCCCGACAGTCGAAAATTGAATACTGTTTGATTCCAGCCTTTGCCTGCAGGGTAGCTCAGGCAGGGGCTTCTGCTTATACGCTCCCATGATGCCTCAGTTCTCCCTGAACCCTTCCTGCGCTCGGTGTATTGTTTGGGCCTGGGGAACAAGCAGACTAAAAAAATCATCTCCCAGTTTCCAAAGGGGATTGCAATTTTCGCACGTTTGGCACAATATGGCAACTTTCCTTATATAGATTTTCAGGGATTAAGTGAAAGGATCACAACGTGCCAAAGAAAACTGTTGAAATTGCAAAGCCAGAGGGAAAATTGGGAGTCATGACCTGCGGAATGGGAGCTGTCGCAACTACCTTTATCGCCGGTGTGGAAGCGATCCGGAGGAACCTTGCGCGCCCGATCGGCTCTTTGACCCAGATGGGGACCATCCGCCTGGGAAAACGCACTGAGCGGCGGGTCCCGCTGATCAAGGACTTTATTCCTCTCGCCCAACTGCCAGACCTCGTTTTTTCAGGATGGGACATTTTTCCCGACAGCTGCTATCAGGCGGCCCTGAAGGCCGGCGTGCTGCAGCAGACTCACCTTAATGAAGTTAAGGATTTTCTGGAAGATATCCGGCCTCTTCCGGCCGTGTTCAACCGCAAGTACGTGAAGAAGCTGAACGGGCCCAACGTGAAGCGGGGCAAGACCAAAATGGACCTGGCCAAGCAGACCATGGAGGACATTCAGGTGTTCCGCGAAAAAAGCGGGGCCAGCCGCATGGTGATTATCTGGTGCGGTTCCACTGAAATCTTTATGAAGCCCGGCCCCGTGCACCGATCCATTGCTTCATTTGAAAAAGGACTCCGGTCGTCAGATCCCGGCATTGCGCCCAGCATGATTTACGCCTACGCGGCGTTAAAGCTCGGCATTCCCTTTGCCAACGGCGCTCCCAACCTGACCACCGACGTCCCTGCGCTTCATCAGCTGGCTCTGGAGAACGAGGTACCCATCTGCGGAAAAGATTTCAAGACCGGCCAGACGCTGATGAAGACCATCCTTGCACCGGGCCTCAAGGCGCGAATGCTCGGGCTGACGGGCTGGTTTTCCACCAACATCCTCGGCAATCGCGACGGGGAGGTGCTCGACGATCCTATGTCGTTCCGCACCAAGGAAGAAAGTAAGCTGTCGGTTCTGGAGTACATTCTTCAGCCGGACGTTTACCCGGAACTTTACAAGGATTTCTACCACAAGGTGCGGATCAACTACTATCCGCCGAGCGGCGACAACAAGGAAGGATGGGACAACCTCGACATTTTCGGCTGGCTGGATTATCCCATGCAGATCAAGATCAACTTCCTTTGCCGCGATTCCATCCTGGCCGCGCCGATCGTGCTGGATCTCATCCTGTTTATGGACCTTGCCCAGCGGTGCCCGGAAATGGCAAAGAAAGGGATCCAGGAGTGGCTCTCCTTCTATTTCAAGAGCCCGATGTGCGCTCCCGACCTCTACCCTGAGCACGACCTGTTCATCCAGCTCATTAAGCTCAAGAATACGTTGCGCTACCTGCGGGGGGAGGAACTGATCACGCACCTGGGCCTCGAGTACTACGACTGAGAATCCGGCAAGTTTCTCAGAACTTGTTGAACGGCGTTTGACAAGAGCGCGCCAAGGTCTGGATAATCGATGAGCGGCCGATGACGCCGCGTGGCGCCGTTCTATGAGAAAATTTTTCCTGGCCCAGATTGCAATCCTGATGGCGGCTGCCTGCCTGCCGGCGGCGCCGCGGTCCGCGGCGGAGGCTCGGGAAGTCGCTGATGAGGTGCTTCAGCACGCTATTGTCATCGATACGCACGCCGACACGCCGCAGATGATGCTGGATGAAGGTTACGACCTTGCGGACCCCGCAAGCCCTTACATGATCAGCATCCCGAAGATGCGCAAGGGCCATCTGGGCGGAGAATTTTTTTCCATCTGGGTTCCCGTGGACTGGCCGCGCCAGGACCTGGTTCACCGCGCCCTGGACCTGATTGACGTGGTCAACGAGCAGGTGGCGCGGCACTCGGACACGCTCGGCTTCGCGCGCAGCGCCGACGACGTGATTCGCCTCCACCGCCAGCACAGGATCGCCATTCTGATGGGGCTCGAGGGCGGGCATATCATCATCGATGACCTGCGGGTGCTGGACAATTTCTACCGCCTAGGTGTCCGCTACATGACACTCACCCACACGAAGGACACGGATTGGGCAGACTCATCCGGCGATACGCCCCGGCATAACGGGCTGACGCCTTTCGGCCGCGAGGTAGTGGAGCGCATGAACCGCCTGGGCATGATGGTGGATGTTTCGCACGTCTCAGACAAGACTTTTTACGACGCCGTGGCAGTGAGCAAGGCGCCGGTGATCGCTTCCCATTCTTCCTGCCGAGCCTTGTGCAATGCTCCCCGAAACATGACCGATGACATGATCCGCACGCTGGCCAGGAATGGCGGCGTGATGGACATCAATTTCTACTCCGCTTTCCTCGATCCTACTTTTCGAGCAGCATCCAACAGGATCTCCAGGCAGGTTGAGGCTGCCATAGCTACGGCGCGGAAGCAGCATGCGGCGGAAGGCAAGAAACTGACGTATGCGGAGGAGAACGCAATTCGTGTGAAAATGCAGGCCGGCCTGCCGCAGCCCAGCTACAAAGTGATTGCCGACCACATTGACCACGCGGTTAAAGTCGGCGGCATCGACCACGTCGGCCTGGGTTCAGACTTTGACGGCGTCGACGCCATTCCCCGCGGCATGGAAGATGCTTCGCATCTCCCTGACCTGGTGGCGGAACTCGCGCACCGGGGCTACAGCAAGGAAGACCTGGAAAAGATTTTAGGCGGCAACGTCCTGCGGGTGATGCGGCAGGCGGCCCAGGTGTCGCAGCAAATGCGGACGGAAGGAAATGTGCAATGAGAAATAGAAATCTCCTCAATCTGATTTTATGGGCAGGACTGATAATCCCAGCGCTGCTGGTGCTGGGAGCTTGCGAGTCTGCCAAGAAGGAACAACCCGCTGCTCCCCCGAGCCAGGCCTCCCTCACCAATCCGTCGTCGCTGAATGCCAAGGCGCCGGACGTTTACTGGGCAAAGTTCAACACCACAAAGGGCAGCTTTGTTATCAAAGTCACCCGCGACTGGGCACCCATCGGAGCCGACCGCTTCTACAACCTTGTGAAGAACGGCTTTTACAACAATGCACGTTTTTTCCGGGTGATCCCGGGCTTCATCGTGCAGTGGGGCATCAGTGCAGACCCCAAGGTTTCCGCGGCGTGGCACGATGCTGACATCCAGGACGATCCTGTGAAGCACAGCAATGTGGCCGGCACCATTACCTTTGCCACGGCCGGGCCCAATACGCGCACCACGCAAGTGTTCATCAATCTGGCGGATAACCAGATGCTGGATTCCCAGGGCTTTGCGCCTTTTGGCACCGTCACCCAGGGGATGGACGTCGCCAAGAGTTTTTACAGCGGGTACGGCGAAGGCGCTCCCCAGGGCAACGGCCCCGACCAGCAGCTGATTCAGAGCCAGGGCGAAGCCTACCTGGCCAAGAACTTCCCAAAGCTCGACAAAATCATGTCGGCCACCGTTTTGCAGTCGGCACCTTAATCCGTTGATCCCCGTCCCGCGGCGGAGCGGGCCAGCGCGCCTCTGCGGAGGCCGATATCTTAAAAGCATACTTTAGCAACAGGAACAGGAGAACGAATGGAACAAGAATTGAAACCCGGTCTTCATGCCATTATCGAAACTTCTGCTGGAACCATGACCTGCCGGCTCTTTCCGGAGCAGGCCCCGAAAACAGTAGAAAACTTTACAGGCTTGGCCCAGGGAACCAAAGAGTTCACAGATCCGAAGACCGGCGAGAAGGTCAAGCGTCCCTTTTACGATGGATTGATCTTCCATCGCGTGATGCCCAACTTCATGATCCAGGGCGGCTGCCCGCTCAGTACCGGTACGGGTGGGCCGGGTTATCAGTTTGAAGACGAGTTCACACCGGAACTGCGCTTTGACGGAGTGGGCAAACTGGCTATGGCCAATGCAGGCCCCGGAACCAACGGCAGCCAGTTCTTCATTACCGTTGCGCCCACACCCTGGCTCAACGACCATCACACGATCTTCGGCGAGGTGGTCCAGGGCCAGCACGTCGCGACAAAAATTTCCATGGTCAACCGCGACGGTCGTGACAAACCGGTCGAACCCGTGGTTATCAAGCAGATTCGAATCGAAGAAACAAAATGAAGGATGAGTTCCAAATTATAAATTATGAATTATGAAGGTTGAGCAGATGGGAGCGCAGAGTTTCCGATATTCGGAAACTCTGCGCCTTGTTGGCGAATTTCCAATGTAGAGGCGTAGCGTCAAAAGGTAAATACAGCGGTTCAAGCTCTGACCTTACACCCCAATCACTTCTACTAGCTCTTTCACCGAGTCAGCGGATTTTTGCAGCGCCGCCTGTTCTTCCGCACTCAGCTTGATCTGGATGATCTCCTCTATCCCGTTCTTGCCAAGCTTCACCGGAACGCCAACGTACAGCCCGTTGATGCCGTACTCGCCTTCCAGGTAAGCGGCGCAGGGTAGAATCTTCTTGCGGTCGTAGAAGATGGCCTCCACCATTTCCACAGCCGCGGCCGATGGCGCGTAGAAGGCGCTTCCGGTTTTAAGATAACTCACAATCTCTCCGCCGCCCTTGCGTGTGCGTTCGATGATAGCGTCAAGCTTGTCCTTCGGCATCAGTTCGCCCACCGGAATGCCCGCCACGGTGGTGTAGCGCGGCACGGGAACCATAGTGTCACCGTGGCCGCCCAGCACAAACCCCTGCACGTTCTGCACTGAAACGTTCAAGGCTTCGGCGATAAAGGTGCGGTAGCGTGCTGTGTCCAGAATGCCAGCCATGCCGATCACGCGATTCTTTGAAAAACCGCTCACCCGCAGCGCAGTTTGCGCCATGGCGTCCAGCGGATTGGTCACCAGAATCAGAATGGCTTCAGGCGAAACCTTGACGACCTTCTCGATGGTGCTTTTCACCACTTCGTAATTCTTTTTCAGCAGATCGTCGCGGCTCATGCCGGGCTTGCGCGGAAAACCGGCCGTCATCACCACCACGTCTGAATTCGCCGTGTCGGCATAATCGTTGGTGCCTTTCACGCGAACGTCGTAACCCTCAATCGGCCCCGCCTCCAGCAGGTCGAGGGCCTTACCTTGCGGTACTCCTTCCAGAATGTCAATCAACACAACGTCGCCAAGCTGCTTGTCAGCCAGGCGGTGTGCACACGTGGCGCCAACATTGCCTGCGCCAATAACTGTCACTTTCTTGCGCATCTTCAACCTCCCTGTTCGTAAATGTCCAGTGGGTAGCCGCTTTCCGCGGCTTTCTCGCTGTGGGTTCCAAAAAGCCCACGGCCAGCATATCGCTGACCGTGGCTACCAGATTCTCTAGGCGGCGGCCTTTACGGCCTTCATGTTTTCAATGATGGCGTCGGCAAACGCGGCGGTGCCGAGTTTCGTGACGCCTTCGATGCCTTCCATTTTCATCAGCCGTTCCAGATCGTAAGTCACCCGGTGCTGTTCGATGGTGGCGGCCAGAGCCCGCTCAATCATCTCGCCGGATTCCGGCCAGCCGATAAACTCAAACATCAGCACGGCAGAACGGATGAGCGCGGCGGGATTAATCACATCCTTGTCGGCGTATTTCGGAGCCGTGCCGTGAGTGGCTTCGAACACACCGTAGCCGTCGCCGATGTTGGCGCCCGGCGCCAGGCCCAGCCCGCCGATCTGCGCCGCGCAGGCATCAGACAGATAGTCGCCGTTCAGATTGGGGGTGCAGAGCACCTGGTATTCATCGGCGCGGGTCAGGATCTGTTGGAAGATGGAGTCCGCAATGCGATCATTTACCAGAATCAATTGCTTCCATTTGCCGTTGCCGTGCGTCGCGTAAATCGAATCCAGACACTCCTTAACTTCCTTGTAGATGTCCTGCTTGAAGGCGTCGGTTGCCATTTCAAGGCCCGGCTCGATCATGGCCGCGTTCGCTTCAATCGAGAGATTGGGATCGTGATCCTTATTGCCGATAATCCAGCTCTCGCGTTCCGTCACAACCTTGTCGCGAAATTCCTTGCGCGCCAACTGGTAGCCCCAATCGCGGAAGGCGCCCTCGGTGAACTTCATGATGTTGCCCTTGTGAACCAGCGTCACGCGGTTGAGGCCGTGGTCGAGCGCGTACTGGATGCCGCGGCGGACCAGTCGCTGGGTTCCCAGGATGGAAATCGGCTTAATGCCGATGCCGGAATCCGCGCGCACCTGCTTGTTGTTCTTGTCCTCGCGCAGCAGCGTGTTGACAAATTCGATGGCGCGGCGCGCCTGGTCTGTACCTTCGCGCCATTCGATGCCCGCGTAGACGTCCTCGGTGTTTTCACGGAAGATGATGACGTTCATTTTGGTCGGGTTGCGCACGGGCGAGGGCACGCCGGGAATGTATTTCACCGGCCGCCAGCAGGCGTAAAGATTCAGCAACTGGCGCAGCGCCACGTTCAGGCTCCGGATGCCGCCGCCCACCGGGGTGGTCAGAGGGCCCTTGATGGCAATGTGAAATTCCGTGATGGCGTCCAGGGTTCCCTGGGGCAGCCACTCGCCGAACTGCCGGAAGGCTTTTTCACCCGCAAACACTTCAAACCAGGCCACGCGGCGCTTGCCGCCGTAACTCTTTTCCACCGCCGCATCGCACACGCGCGCGGTGGCCTTCCAGATGTCGCGGCCGGTGCCGTCGCCTTCGATGTAGGGAATAATGGGATTGTCAGGGATGGTCAGTTTGCCATCGCTGGCAGTGATGGCCGTGCCGTTTTCGGGAACGGAGACTCCGTTATACGATTTCATACCGGGAAAGTCCTCTCAGTTAGTTTTTTGTAAACATGCAACGGTTGCCGGGCGCAACAGGGCAGGGGAACTCATCGCCCGGCGCGTTGATGACTTAAATCAAGATTTAACCGCGTCCTGCGTTTGGGCTTGCCCTGGCTGCGCGTGACAGCCGCGATCAGGCCTCCCGCAGAAAATTCCGAAGCACGGCAGGCAGGATGCCACCGTTGCGGTAGTAGGCGACTTCGACCTCGGAATCCAGACGGACGGTGGCCTTGAAGCTCTGCTTCTTGCCGTCCGAATCCACAGCGGTAACGCTGATTTCCGAACGGGGCTTGAGTTCGTCGCCAAGCCCTGTGATGTCAAACACCTCTTCTCCGGTCAACCCGAGTGAGGCCACGCTCTGGCCCTGCTGGAACTGCAGGGGCAGCACGCCCATGCCCACCAGGTTTCCGCGATGGATGCGCTCATAGCTTTCTGCAAGAACTGCTTTCACGCCCAGAAGCAGCGTGCCTTTGGCCGCCCAGTCGCGCGATGAGCCGGAGCCGTACTCCTTGCCGGCCAGCACCACCAGCGGCACACCTTCTTCCTGATACTTTGTGGCGGCATCGAAAATGGCCATCTGCTGGCGCTCAGGGAAGTGGATCGTGTAGCCGCCCTCCTTGCCGGGAACCAGCTGGTTCCGCAGGCGGATGTTGGCGAACGTCCCCCGCACCATCACGCGATCATTGCCGCGCCGCGAGCCGAACGAGTTGAAGTCAATTTTCTTGAGGCCGTGTTCGATCAGGTAGCGGCCGGCCGGACCGTCTTCCGGAATATCCCCTGCGGGCGAAATGTGGTCGGTGGTGATGGAATCGCCCAGCAGCGCCAGAACGCGCGCTCCGTGGATGTCCGCGACAGGCGGAATTTCCGTCGTCATCTCGGTAAAGAACGGAGGCTCCTGGATGTATGTCGACTCTTCGCTCCAGGGATAGATCGCTCCACCGGCCACCGGGATGTCGTTCCAGGTGGGGTTGCCGTTCCAGACGTTTCCGTAAACCTCGCGGAACATTTCAGGCCGGATGGCCTTGCTCATGGCGTCCACAACTTCTTCGCGAGTCGGCCAGATTTCGCGCAGATAGACCGGCTTGCCCGCCTTGTCCTGCCCCAGCGGCTCATTCGGCAAATCGATATCCACCGTGCCCGCCAGCGCGTAAGCCACCACAAGCGGAGGCGAGGCCAGATAGTTGGCGCGGACCTGCGGATGAACGCGGCCTTCAAAGTTGCGGTTTCCGGAAAGAACCGCGGCGGCGACCAGGTCATTTTCCTTAACGGCCTTCGAAACTTCCGGAGGCAGCGGGCCGCTGTTGCCAATGCAGGTGGTGCAGCCATAACCCACAAGATCAAAGTGGATTTTTTCCAGCGACTCCAGCAGGCCGGCAGCCGTCAGGTATTCGGTCACGACCTTAGACCCGGGCGCCAGGCTGGTTTTCACGTAAGGCGGAACGCTCAGCCCGCGCTCAACCGCCTTCTTTGCCACCAGCCCTGCCGCCAGCATCACCGAAGGGTTCGAAGTGTTGGTGCAAGACGTGATGGCGGCAATCACCACCGCGCCGTGGCCAACCGTGGCGCTCGTTCCGTTAAAGCCGATGGTGGCCGTTCGATCCACTGCATCCGGCGAGAGCCCGATGCCGCGCTCCTTGGTGGGAGCGGTCAGAGCCTTGTGGAAGGCGCTTTTCATGTTTGAAAGCGCAATGCGGTCCTGCGGGCGCTTGGGTCCGGCCAGGCTGGGCTCAACCGTTTCCATCTGCAGCTCCAGCGTGTCGGTGTATTCGGGATCGGGCGCCTCAGCGTTGCGGAAGATGCCCTGCTCTTTGGTGTAGCGCTCCACACGGTCCACTTCCTCGTCCGTGCGCCCGGTCTGCCGCAGGAAGCGCAGCGTCTCCTCATCCACCGGGAAGAATCCCATGGTCGCGCCGTATTCGGGCGACATGTTGCTGATGGTGGCGCGGTCGGGCAGAGTCATTTGCGAGAGCCCGTCACCGAAGAATTCCACAAACTTGTCCACCACGCCCTTGG
>Ga0102953_1000901_pt1 | contig 19493 bp, 22 predicted proteins | sample SalPon2A_C_D2_MG_FD_78509 | JGI IMG/M metagenome (GOLD analysis project Ga0102953, IMG submission 78509) | Soil microbial communities from South San Francisco under conditions of wetland restoration - Salt Pond MetaG R2A_C_D2_MG | ecosystem: Environmental > Terrestrial > Soil > Wetlands | place... | reverse complement strand
TCATAAGTCAGCACTCTCACTCATTTATTTCTTTCTGCGGGAAACTTCTTTCCAGTTGATTGCCCGTATTACTTTAGCCACTTCGCGCATCGCGTATGACCTTTCCTCGTTATCTTTCGCCTTGGCGGCCTCGATCCCGAGCTTAAACCCCTCTACGCCTGAGACTTCACAGGGACCCAGATTACGCCCTTCAATGCTGCCACCCTCTATCAGGAAGACCTTGATCCACTCGCCCTGATAGCGCCTGAAATCCGCTGCATCCTGCAACTCCCAGTCCAGCCCGGGCGAACTCACTTCCAGGCGATAGCGGCCTGAAATCGGATCGTCTGCATCCAGTTGCAAGGCAAGGCCACGGCTGATGCGCTCAAGCACATCGGAATCCACACCGCCGACCCGATCCACAATAACCCGCAACAACTGGCTATGCTCTCCGCCGCCAATACTGACTTTGAGTACATCCACGCCCAATTCATCGGCAATCGGCTGCAACAGTGCACGTATTCGAGATTCCAAAGCTTCACCTGTCCTCTAAAACGAAAAAAAGCGAGCCGCGGCTCACTTTTCAACGTTGCGAAGCATAGTGATGTTCAGCGCCGGGCGCAACCAATGCTTTAAATGGTTTAGCCCTCGAGTTTTGTCACATGTTTTTGATAATAGCAGACACCTGTTCAGGGTGCAGTTATAACCATCCTGCCGCCCATATATGGTTCCAGTACTGAGGGAAGCCTGACCGAACCATCTGCCTGCCACCCGTTTTCCAGCAAGGCCACCAGCGTGCGCCCGATAGCCAGACCCGAACCATTCAGTGTCGCTACGGGTTGCGGCTTGCCACCCTCCTCGCGATAGCGGATACCCGCACGCCTGCCCTGGAACTGGCCGAACGAAGAGCAGGATGAAATCTCCCGGTACATGCCCTGACTTGGTAGCCAGACTTCAAGATCATATGTTTTTTGTGCTGAAAAGCCGATATCAGCAGCACACAATTCAACTACACGATAAGGCAATTCTAATGCCTGCAACACAGCCTCGGCATGGGTAGTCAGTGCATCCAGATCAGACAAGGCCCTTTCAGCAGTCGTCAAATGCACCAGCTCAACCTTGTCAAACTGGTGTTGACGGATCATGCCGCGCATATCACGTCCGGCTGATCCTGCCTCGCGACGAAAACAGGGCGTATAGGCGCAGTGACGAATCGGGAGCCGCTCTGCACCAAGGATCATGTCCTGATAAAGGTTGGTGACCGGAACTTCGGCGGTTGGAATCAGGAAGGCATCCTCGCCTTCCAGCCTGTACAAGTCCTCTTCAAACTTGGGCAATTGCCCCGTTCCCGTCATGGTCTTGCGGTTTACGATAGCCGGAACCCACACTTCCTCGTAGCCATGCCTGTCGACATGCATATCCAGCATCATCTGCATCAGGGCGCGCTCAAGCCTTGCTGCTGCCCCCCTGAGCACAGTAAATCGACTACCGGCAAGCGCAGCCCCTGCCTCAAAATCAAGAATCCCGAGATCAGCACCGATCTCCCAATGCGGCGGCACATCATCCTGACGTGGCTCACCCCAGCGGCGAATCTCCACATTGTCATCTTCACTCACCCCGTCAGGCACGCTCTCATGCAAGGGGTTGGGGATTTCAAGCAATGCCTCGGCAAACTCGGCCTCAGCGGCTTTTGCCTCAGCATCCAGGCCTTTCACACGGCCCGCGAGCTCCCCCATAGCCGTAATCTCGGCACTGGCATCTTCGCCCTGCCCTTTCTTCTGACCAATCAGCTTTGAGACACGATTGCGCTCTGCCTGAAGGTTTTCCGACTGGCCCTTCAGCTCACGCTGGCGCACATCCAGCTCAGCCACCCTTGCCCAGGGACTCCCATCTCCAACAACATCTTCACCGCGCCTTGCCAGAGCGACCTGCAAGGCATCAAAATCACTGCGTAAAGCCTGCCTGTCTATCATGCTTCATCAGCCCCATCATTGCCCGGCTCATTCATCAGTTCCGTATCATCAAGATCAATTTCCTCACCTTCATCCTGACGCTCGACAACGCGCACGGCACCAATCACCCGTTCATTGGCAGTGCAATCAATAAGCTTCACACCCTGTGTATTTCGGCCAATGACAGACACGCTGTCCATGCGGATGCGAACCAGACGCCCTGTATCGGTCATCATCATCACCTGATCCTCATCCAGCACCAGCAGTGCCGCGATCATGTCGCCATTACGGCCACCGGTTTTGAGCGTGAACACGCCCTGACCTCCGCGTTTCTGCGTATGATATTCGGACACGGAAGTGCGCTTGCCGAAACCATTCTGGGATACGGCCAGATAGGTAGCCCGATCGGAAACCAGGGTCATGGAAATCACCTTGCATCCACCTGGCATGCGCATGCCGGTCACACCACGCGTGCTGCGCCCCATGGTCCGCACATCACTTTCGGCAAAGCGAATCGCCTTGCCTCCGCTGGAAGAAAGCATGATGTCCTGATTCCCGTCCGATACGGCCACACCGATCAGATCATCATCCGCATCGATATTGATGGCGATAATACCGTTGGCCCGGATGTTCTTGAAATCGGACAACTGGGTTTTCTTGATCACGCCGTTCTTGGTTGCCATGACGATATAATGATCTTCGTCAAATTCGCGAATCGCCAGCGTGGCTGAAATTTTCTCATCCTTTTCCACCGGCAGCAGATTCACCAGTGCCTTGCCACGCGTGGCACGACCGGCCTGGGGCACCTCATACACCTTTTTGCGGAACACGCGACCGCGATCCGAAAAGAACAGCAGGTAATCATGCGTCGATGCAACCAGCAGACGGGCCACGAAATCTTCTTCCTTGGTTGTCATGGCTGTTTTGCCCTTGCCACCACGTCGCTGGGCGCGGTAGAGCGAGGCAGCATTGCGCTTGATATAACCCTCATTGGAAATGGTCACCACCATGTCCTCTTCGGTAATCAGATCCTCAACCGAAAGCTCGGCTGTTTCATCCATGATCTCACTGCGACGTGGATCAGCATATTTATCACGAACCTGCTCCAGCTCTTCAACGATGACGGCCATGAGCAGCTTTTCATCGGCCAGAATCGCCTGCAAGCGACCAATCAGGGCCTGGATGTCAGCATATTCCGCCTTGATCTTGTCACGCTCAAGACCGGTCAGACGCTGCAGGCGCATATCGAGAATGGCCTGAGCCTGTTTTTCAGTCAGTTGAAAATGACTCATCAGTCCGTCTTTCGCCTCAATGGCAGTCTGACTGGCTCGAATCAGCTTGATCACCTCATCGATATGATCCAGCGCGATCAGCAAGCCCTCAAGAATATGAGCCCGGGCCTCAGCCTTGGCCAGATCGAACAGGCAGCGGCGGGTTACAATCTGGCGACGATGATCCAAGAAGTGCAGAAGCAATTCACGCACACCGCAAAGCTTCGGTTGGCCATCAACCAGGGCCAGCTGATTGCAGCTGAAATTGCACTGCAGCTGTGTGCGCTTGTATAAATTATTCAGTACAACTTCCGGGATTTCGCTCTTCTTCAGTTCAATGGCAATGCGCATGCCATCGCGATCGGATTCATCGCGCAGATCCGAGATACCTTCCAGCTTCTTGTCGCGCACAAGATTGGCAATATTCTCAATCAGGTTCGCCTTGTTCACCTGGTAAGGAAGCTCAGTGATAATCAAGGACTCACGTTTGGTGCGGGGATGTATTTCGACCTGCGCGCGGGCACGCATTGTGACCGATCCTCGTCCCGTCGTGAATGCATCACGCATGCCCTTGCGACCATAGATAAATCCGCCCGTCGGAAAATCCGGCCCCGGCATGATCTGCATCAATTCATCGTCATCCGCATCCGGATTGCGCACCAGAGCGATGGTTGCGTTAATCGTTTCACCAAGATTATGTGTAGGGATATTGGTTGCCATACCCACGGCGATACCTTGAGACCCGTTAACAAGCAGATTCGGGAATCTCGCCGGCAACACCTTGGGCTCACTGAGAGATTCATCATAGTTGGGAGCAAAATCGACGGTATCCTTGTCGATATCGGCAAGCAACTCATCCGACAAACGGCTCATGCGGGCTTCGGTGTAACGCATCGCCGCTGGCGAATCTCCATCCACTGAACCGAAGTTACCCTGCCCATCAACCAGAACGTGGCGCATACTCCAGGGCTGCGCCATGCGCACCAGCGCATCATAAACCGCTGTATCGCCATGCGGATGATATTTACCGATCACATCACCGACTACGCGAGCGGATTTCTTGAACGGCTTGTCATGCGTGCAACCAAGATCCTGCATGGCGTAAAGAATCCGTCGATGTACCGGTTTCAAACCATCACGCGCATCTGGCAACGCACGCCCCACGATCACGCTCATGGCATAATCAAGGTAGGAGCGCTTCATTTCTTCTTCAATCAGAACAGCAACTGCCGGATTCAGTGTCTCTTGGTTCATGCTTACCTCATTGTTGTAAAACTGGTGTCCTCGACAGGAGTCGAACCTGTGGCCTACTGCTTAGGAGGCAGTCGCTCTATCCATCTGAGCTACGAGGACATTGCCCGGCACGCTATGGATGGAGCAAAGCTGCCCGATTTAGCGATCCGGAAATGGCATCCGAAAAAGCGCTCGAATCATAGCGCTTCAGTCACCACACTGCACCCCTCGAAATAGCAGCCCTGTAATCGTGAAAAAACACTCAGTCGTAACGCACAAGTGCATGCGTCTCAATCCCCGATAGAGCCTTCCTGCCGGGCAAGAAAGCCAGTTCGATGACAAACAGGCAGGCTGCTACCTCAGCGCCCAGCTGACGAACCAGCTCTACGGTCGCAGCCGCGGTGCCGCCAGTGGCAAGAAGATCGTCCACAACGACAACCTTGTGCCCACTGGACAGTGCATCGCGATGTATTTCAAGCCTGTCCATGCCATATTCCAGTTCATATTCGATGCTGTGCACCGCAGCCGGCAGCTTTCCAGGCTTACGTACCGTCACCAGACCGATACCGAGTTGCAAAGCGAGTGCTGCGCCGAAAATAAACCCTCGCGATTCGATACCAACGATGGCATCCACATCCCCGGGCACCAGACAGGCCAATTCGGATACGGCAGCACTAAAGGCCCGCCCGTTGGCCAGCATCGGCGTGATATCCTTGAACACAATTCCGGGCTTGGGAAAATCAGGAATATCACGAATATAATCCTGCCAGCGCAGAGCTTTATCCATGCTCAGATCTCCTCGAAAGTAATGCTGTCATGTTTCACCATGCTACGCAGCTTCTGTAATGCAGCCACCTGAATCTGGCGAATTCGTTCACGGGTAACACCCATGTGCTGGCCTATGGCCTCAAGAGTCCAGGGGTCATCCCTTGTTCCCAGACCGTAACGCAGCCGCACCACCTCACGCTCTTTGCCGGATAGCTGTTTCATCCAGGCTGCCAGCATCTCGTCACGACGGTCTGATTCAAGCTGCTGCCCCGGTGCTTCCGCCGATTCGTCTTCAGTAACATCATAAAGCGTAAAATCGCCCTCGTCATGCAGGACGTTGTCCGAACTTTCAATCTTGACCGTGATGCCGAGCAGCGTGTGCACACGTTCAGGCTCAATGCCCATACGCTCTGCAATTTGATGCTCGGTAGGTTCGTCTCCCAATTCACCTCGCAGCTCATTGGCCACGCGCAACATGGCATTGAATTCCTTGCCGACATGCACAGGCAGACGAATCGTTCGTGCCTGATTCATGATCGCACGCTCAACCGACTGTCGAATCCACCATGTCGCATAGGTTGAAAAGCGGCAGCCATGCGCATCATCGAACTTTTCCACAGCCCGCATCAGGCCAAGATTGCCTTCCTCGATCAAATCAGCGAGCGGCATGCTGCGATTCATATAGCGGCGTGCAATCTTGACGACCAGGCGAAGGTTTGCATTGATCATATGCTGCCGGGCCCGTTCATCGCCCTTGGCAATACGACGGGATAAATCAATTTCATCCTGCGCAGTCAACAGGTCATAACGCGATATTTCGCGCATATACATGGTCATCGGATCGAGACTATGATTCTTGCCCATCAACTCCCCCGGCCTAAGCCATCCTCACCCTTTCAATGCCGCCTTACGCTAGGCCCAGCATGGAAAACTGCAGCATGGACTATCTCATCGGCGCGGCAAATAGGCAAGCGGATCGACAGGCGTACTGCCACGGCGCACTTCAAAATGAAGATGCGGGCCGCTCGCCCTGCCAGAGCTGCCTACCCTGGCGATAATCTCTCCAGCCCGAACCCTGTCGCCCTTGCGTACCAGATTGCGCTGGTTGTGGGCATAGGCAGTAAAAACATTGCCCGCATGACGGATAATGACCAGTTTTCCATACCCGCTGAGCCGCTGATCGGAGTAAACCACTTCGCCACTGGCAGCGGCATGTATCGGGGTGCCCCTGTCGACGCCGATATCGATACCGTCATGCATTCGGCTGCCGCGTCTTCCGAATGCACTGGTGATCTTGCCGCGAACCGGCCAAAGCATTTTTCCCGGTATGGCGCTGGCTGACTGGTGCCGTGTAGGTGTTTTTTTCCTTGCTGCGCTGTGCGGCGCATTTTTAGTCACCCGCCTTGCGGGAGTCTCGGCCACGGGCAAGCGCTGACTTCGGGGTGCAACGCTGGTGATGTACAGATATTGCCCCACATAGATCTCATAAGGCGCACGAAGATGATTGCGCCTGGCGAGCAGATGGTAATCCACTCCGAAGCGCCTGCCGATACTGTACAGGGTATCGCCGCGGCGCACGAGATACTGCAGATGCCCGTGCTGAGTTTTAAGTTGTCTGGTATGTTGGGCAGAGGATGACCTGCTGTGGCCGGACGGCACAGGGGTTGTGATGCAAGCCGCCAGCAATAGGGCCAGCAACAGGGAAAACAGCCTTAATGCCATATCCACATCATGGCAAAGCCGGCCACCACCAGTACTGCCACGGCTACGGTCAACCATTCAAAATGGCGTTCGACGATTTCACGCAAACGGACTCCTCCCCAACGAAGCAAGGCGCCCTCCAGAAAAAACCGGGCTCCGCGCGAAACCAGCGTTGCAGCCAGGAACGGGACGAACGGAAGGCCAAAAGCGCCCGCAGCAATCGTGATAACCTTGAACGGAATCGGGGAAAAGCCCGCCAGCAGCACAATCGCCACACCATATTCGGAAAACCATTGCTGTATATGCTGAAACTGGTCCATGGCATGATAAAAATTAAGTAATGGTTCAGCGATACCTGCAAACAAAAACATGCCGATTCCGTAGCCAAGCATGGCACCAACGGCGGAACCGGCAGTAGCCAGTGAAGCAAAGCGAATACCAAGGTCCGGACGGCCGAGTGCGAGCGCTATCAGCAACACATCTGGCGGAATGGGAAACACGCTTGCTTCAATCAGGGCAATGCCGAATAAAACCCAGGCAGCCTGCGGATGATCCGCCCAACTGAGGGTCCAGTGATAACAGCGTCTTAACCAGGACTCACGGACAGGTTCGACTTGCTCAGTAATGGTTCACTCCATCCAGCAATGGCACAAACGTGCATGCATCAAAATATTCTTCTGCGAAGCCGGATGTATGCTTTTTTCGGCGCACCAGACGATGGTTTCTACCCTCGCCTTCAGGCAGCAACAACACCCCGCCAACATTTAACTGCTCCAACCATAGATCTGATGCGAAGCCTCCGGCAGTGACAATAATCGCATCAAAAGGCGCATATTCCGCCCAGCCAAGCCGTCCATCACCACACTTGAGCATCACATTGGCATGCCTGGCCAGTCTCAGATTCTGCCGGGCCCGCTCATGCAGAGCCTGAATGCGTTCAATACTGTACACACGCCTGCACAGACGGGATAAAATGGCTGTCTGGTAGCCGCAACCCGTACCGATTTCCAGCACACGCTCTTCACCTTTCAACTCCAGCAACTGCGTCATGCGTGCCACGATATAGGGCTGAGAGATGGTCTGTCCCTGGCCGATGGGAAGAGAACAATCATGGTAAGAACGTGAGGCCAGCGCAGCATCGACAAATAAATGCCGTGGAACCGTACCCATAGCCTCAAGCACATGCGCATCCGTAATACCCCGCGGTCGCAACTGCTCATCCACCATGCGCTGACGCGAACGCGAAAAAGAAAGGCCCGCACGTAATGGCATCAGCAGAAACCCTGACGACAACCACTCTTGATGCGGGCCTTGTAAATATGGTCGGGACGAGAGGATTCGAACCTCCGACCACCAGACCCCCAGTCTGGTGCGCTACCAGGCTGCGCTACGCCCCGATTCATAGGTCGCGAAGCATACTTAAAATAACTGAGAATGTAAGAGCCGATCAATCGAGAAGTTTAAGTATCTCGCCCAGTTCCTGGCGCACCTGGCGCAACACCGTCTGGCTATCGTGCTGCTCGACGATTTCATCAAGATCGCCATTCAGCAGTCGCTTCTTGGCACCCCGAATAGTGAAATTAAGATCATAGAGAAGATGCTTGATTTGAAGTACGGCATACACGTCACGATGACGGTAAAAGCGACGATTGCCACTCTTTTTAACTGGCTTGATATGATTGAATTCGGTTTCCCAATAGCGCAGAACATGGGGCTCGACTGCACAAACATCGCTGACTTCACGAATGGAAAAGAACAGCTTGTCAGGAAGCTCCGGTACCTCGACACCGGCCTTCGCCAAGGCCTGCTTGGCTTTCACTCAGATGCCTCGTTCAGCTTCGTTTTTAGCAGCTGGCTCGCCCGAAAGCTCACAACAGAACGCGGCGCAATGGTAATATCGCTACCGGTTTTCGGATTGCGGCCGCGCCGGGCATGTTTCTGCCGCACCATGAAATGGCCAAAACCCGACAATTTCACATCCTCTCCGTCAACCAGGGCTGCATGCACAACCTCAAGAACAGCATCAACGATCTGGGCCGACTCTTTTTTAGAGAGGCCTACACGTTCATGGACGATACGGGCGATTTCGGCTTTGGTCACAGTCCCCTCAATCATTCAAAGTCAAACTAGAATCATATGTTATCTAAATCAGCTTAGAAATAACATATGAACCTTATCAGAACTTCTTGATTAGTCAAAGGTTTTCTGACTTATGGCTCCGGTTGCAGTTGTCCCGCATGCAGCCGCAACTGGCGGTCACAGGCTCCAGCCAGTGCCTTGCTATGGGTCACCATCAACACCGCAGCATGTTCTTCACGACACAATTGACGCAGCACCTCAAACACTTCCTGCGCGGTTTTTTCATCAAGATTCCCGGTAGGCTCATCAGCCAGAAGCAACTGCGGTCTCGTCGCCAAAGCCCTTGCAACAGCCACACGCTGGGCCTCACCGCCGGAAAGGCGCGCCGGAACATGCCTCTCCCTGTCGTGCAGCTTCAGACGGCCCAGCAGGCCACTGGCCCGCTCCGCCGCCTGTGCGGAAGTCCTGCCCTGTACCAGCAAAGGCAACATGACATTTTCCAATGCCGTCAACTCAGGAATAAGATGGTGGGCCTGATAAACAAACCCGATTTTCTCGTTTCGTATTTTGGCCTGGCGACCGGCATCGATACCGATCAGTGATTGCCCATCCAGCCACATTTCGCCAGCATCCGGCTGGTCCAGTGTGCCGAGAATCTGGAGCAGTGTCGACTTGCCGGTTCCCGATTCACCCACCATGGCCAGAAACTCGCCTTCATACACTTCGAATGCTGCATGATTAAGAATATGCAATGTGCCTGCGGGCGCGGAGAAGCTTTTACACAGCCCGGATGCCCGGAAAAGAACATGCCGACCGGTCATAGGTTAGCTGGACTTGCGATTCATCAATGTGCGAATGGTATCCTGCACGCGCTGTTTCTGGTACGCCTCAACCACTTTTTTTACGGATGGATAGGTCGAAACAATGGCATTGAAATCTTCCCGCGTAAGCTCCATAAGCTCGGCATCACCATCAGCAACCACGCTCGCGGTTCTCGGTTTATCGGTCAGCAACGCCACCTCACCAAAGAAGCCGCCATTCCCCATGCTGCCAAGTTCGATCATCTCGCCTCCCGATTTGATATCCTTCGTCAGCACTTTGACATTACCCGAACGAATAAGATAAAAGGTCTGGCCAGGATCGCCTTCCCTGACCACGACCTGGCCATTGCTGAAAGGTTTAAGCTGAAACTTGTTGGCCAGTGCCAGACGGGCATCAGGCGGAACACCTTCAAATACCGGTGTGATGGCAAGTACGCGGGCCAATACCCTCTGTCGGTAAAAGTCTTCCACAGTCGACTGGATAGACGGGTATTTCTCAACCCATTGGTCGAAGGTATCCCGATCCATCATCAGGATACTGCAATCGGATTCCGCAATGGCTGCATCGGAATGGCTGATGCGGGACATAAAAGCATGCTCGCCGAAGAAATCACCCTCGGACAGCACCGAGAACACGCGCCTGCGTCCGTGGGGATCCTGAATTTCAAGCCGCACCGCACCCATGCCGATCAGATACAGGTAGCTGCCATGATCACCTTCCTTATAGATATAGGCATCAGCGGCAACATTCTGCAGTTGCAGTGAATCCATAAAGGCTTCCAGTTCTTCACCGGCCAGCCCGGAGAGCAAAGGCGTACGTTCAAAGCTTAGCTTGGCGTGATCCTTACTGCTGATATCAGTGGCTTTCATATGATCGTTGGGAGAAATGGTGCTGATTGCCCAGTCATCTCCACGTTCGTCGCATAATTCCTTCAGGCGATCTTTCACCTGGGTCTGAGACGGGTCCAGGCGGAGAATAATTTTATTGATGGCGATGGCCTGCACGACAAAACCCTGCTCAGCGTAGGCATGTGCAATGATCAGGTAATCCTTGACGGCACCTGCAGTGTCACCTGTCTTTTCACGCAATTCGGCGAGTTTCACATGGGTACGGACATCCAACGGCTCTGCCTTGTGCAGTTCCTCGAAAAACTCCAGCGCACGCTTGTACTTCCCATCGAGAAGCGCCCGTTTCGCCTTGTTACGCAAATCAGCTATCGACATGCCTATTCGTACCTCAATGCTTCGGCAGGCGGCACACTCGCAGCTCGCCATGCCGGATAAAATGTTGCAACGACACCCATCAGCAGGCTGACGACCACGATGGTCGTTACCGCAACCGGATCAATCACCGAAGGGACATGATCGATATAGTAAACATCACTAGACAAGAATGTAACCCCCGTCATCTTCTCGATCCAGGCCAGGATCGGCCCGAGCTTCCATGCCAGCAAAAGGCCGAGAATCGTTCCGACAATGGTTCCTATGCCACTTAACAGCGAACCCATCAGCAGAAACACGCGCATCACTGAAGCATGGGTCGCCCCCACTGTTTTGAGAATGGCAATTTCCTTGCGTCGCTCCATCACCACCATCACCAGCGAGGCCACCATGTTGAAGACTGCAACCAGCACAATCAACGACAGGATAATTCCCATCGCCACGCGTTCAGTCTTCATGGCCTGAAAAAAGGAGCGATGCCGATGCTGCCAGTCGCTTACCCATGCGCCTGCAGGCAAGGCATTGCGGGCATCCGCTGCAATCTCCGTAGCCTTGTCGCGGTCATCCAGGAAAAGTTCGATGCCGCTAACACGGTTGCCCATGCGATTGAGCCGCTGGACGGCCGCCAGACTCGTCACCACCATGCCTATATCGTATTCATAAAACCCCGAGTCAAAGATGCCGACCAGTTCAAAGGCACGCAACCGAGGTGTTGCCCCCGCAGGCCCGATACCACCGGACGGGGACAATAAGCGCACCTGATCGCCAACTTCCAGACCGAGCTTGCGAGCCAGATCCTTGCCCATGACAAGCTGAAATGGTGTGCCCGAAGTCCCAATAAAGCGCCCTTTCACGACATGTTCCGCGATGGCATCACTGTGTGCAGGGTCAACGCCTTTGAGAACGGCACCGGCAGCCATGGAACCGTAGGAAACAAGCACCTGGGTATTAATATAGGGAGCTGCACGAACCACATCAGGCAGTGACTCGGCTTTTTTCAGCCATTCCGGCCAGCCGGCAATCGAATCCCCCGGGCCCTGAATATCAACATGTGATGAGAATCCCAGAATCTTGTCGCGAATTTCCACCGCAGCACCATTCATGACCGACAGTACCACAATCAGTGTCATCACGCCGATACCGATACCGATGCCGGAGCTCCAGCTGATCAGCGAAACAAATCGTTCACTGCGTCTGGACCGCAAATAACGTCGCGCCAGCATCCACTCATAGGAACGAAACAGGGTCATATCAGTGCTGCAGCCGGGTACAGGTAGTTTTCATCATGAACGGAGAGTGTAACCACTTCCATTGAAGTTTCACGTCAAATAGCGGAAATAAATATACGCATGCGATATGACAATCGACATCAGCATCAACAGGAAGGCATGCTTCATAAAATAAAGAAACCGGATCGGATGCCCGGCCCGCTGTGCGAAGCCGGCTACAATCAGGTTGGCCGATGCGCCAATCAGGGAGCCATTCCCTCCAAGGCACGCACCCAGAGCCAAAGCCCACCACAAAGGAATCAGGGCTGCATCCCCGCCAAACGAAGGCCCCATACCATGAATCAACGGGATCATGGTGGCGACGAACGGAATATTATCGATCAGCGCTGAAGCAATGGCCGAAATCCACAATACGGCTGCAACGGTGGCATTAAAATCACCCCCGGTCATGTTTAACGTCTGCTCCGCAAGCCAGGTAATGGCTCCAGTATGTTCAACGCCAGTCACAATCACGAACAGGCCGACGAAGAAGAAAATCGTCGTCCATTCAACCTCGGCCATGATGCCCTCGTAGGCATGATCCTTGTCAGACAGGCTCTGCCCCCAGGTTTGCAGCAACAGCAGCAACGCAGCGCCGAACATGGCGATACTGGCGGGCTCCAGGTGAAAATGATGGGCCACCGTAAAGCCGCCGATGACCAGAAAAAGTACAAGCAGGCTTTTCATCAACAGCGGCACGTCCTTGATCGCCTCACGTTCATTAAACTGCATGATAAGGGCACGGTTTTCCTCAGTCGCACGCAGATCACGTCCGAATAAAAACCAGATAGCCGCAAGCGTAAGCAGAAAAATAACGGGAATGATAGGTGCCAGGTTCAACAAAAAATCATAGAAACTCAGGTGCGCTGCAGAGCCAATCATGATGTTTGGCGGGTCACCGATCAGGGTGGCCGTGCCGCCGATATTCGAAGCAAGTATCTGGGCAAACAGATAGGGATAAGGTCGCACACCAAGTGCATCGGTAATCAGCAACGTTACGGGGGCCACCAGCAACACGGTCGTGACATTGTCCAGAAATGCCGAAAATACAGCTGTTACCACAGACAGCATTACCAGCACGCCCCAGGGCTCGCCTCTAACCATCTTTGCCGAGCGAATGGCCACATACTGGAACATGCCCGTCTTCTGGCTGATCGCGACAATGATCATCATGCCGGTCAACAGGCCAATGGTGTTGAAATCGATACCGGCAACCGCCTGTTGCTGGGTCAGCACCCCGCCCAGAATCATCATGCCGGCACCCAGCAAGGCCAAGACTGCCCGGTTGAATTTTTCCATCATGACCACGCTGTACACAACCAAAAGGATGCCGACAGCAAGCCATAGCGGATCAAGTCCGAACATTACTGAACCGGCATGCTGAACTTCAGACATCCGCGTCACCCTTGGCATAGAAACGCAGTGGATCAAGAATATCACCAGCCGAAATTACACCCAGAAGCACTTTATCCTCATCCACAACCAGCGCATATTCGTGTCTGCCAAAGGTGCACAGGGCGGCGGATACGGACAGCAGCGAGTCATTGGCGTGAACGAGCAAGGCCTTATCCATCACCTCCCTGACTGTTTTTCCGGCAAGCTCATCATAATGCCTGCGCAACAGTCCGATATCCGGCGCATAGGGCACCGAGTCCAGATCGCCGCTGACAATGTAATCGGGAATAATGTGGATCAGAATCGAATGGGTTGAGATCACCCCCTCGACCATGCCACCGTCGGAGAGTACGGGCAGCATACGCAACTGCTTCTCGCGCATACGCACCAGAACCTCTGCTACCGACTCATCCACATGTGCCGTAGTCGGTTTTTTCACCATGATAGAATTTGCGTGCATCACCTACTCCTCAATGCGGCCGCAAGGACCGGAATTGTTCCGGACGCGTTATTCCGGACGCATATGGGGAAACAGTAGCACATCCCTGATTGAGTGCTGGCCGGTCAACAGCATCACCAGCCTGTCCACGCCAATCCCGACACCCGCAGCAGGCGGCATGCCGAATTCCAGCGCCCGCAGAAAATCCTCATCCACGCCCGTTGCTTCAACATCACCGGCGGCCTTGGCCTGAGCCTGCGCCACAAGGCGACCACGCTGATCATCCGAGTCGTTAAGCTCCGAAAATCCGTTGGCCATTTCGCGGCTGGCAATAAACAGCTCAAAGCGATCCGTGACAGAATTCTCATCATTGCTGCGTCTGGCCAGCGGAGAAACATCAACAGGATAATGCGTCACAAAGGTCGGCTGGGCCAGCGTTGGCTCGACCAGTTCCTCGAACAGAGCCAGCAGATAATGCCCGGCCTTCCAGGTGATCAACGGCTTGATATCCGGTATCTCCTGCAGACAGACTGTTGCCAGCAACGCCTTGTCGTTGGCATGCCCGCGCAAGTCAGGGCGCTTCTCAAAAACGGCCTCATCCAGGCGAATGCGCCTGAATGGCTGGCTCAAATCGATATCCACACCGCCCCAGTTAGCCCGGGTTACATCAAGGTCTGCGGCTATATCCCGAATCAGTGCCTCGGTCGTGTCCATGGCATCAGTAAAATCCGCATAAGCCTGATAAAACTCGACCATGGTGAATTCAGGATTATGTGTCGTGTCGGAACCCTCATTGCGGAAATTCCGGTTGATTTCAAACACGCGCTCAAAGCCACCAACCAGCAAACGCTTGAGATAAAGTTCGGGGGCAATGCGCAGATACAGCGGCATATCCAGTGCGTTATGATGCGTTATAAACGGCCTTGCAGCCGCCCCGCCTGCCTGCAACTGCAGCATGGGTGTTTCCACTTCCATGAAACCTCGGTCTTCAAGGCCTTTGCGCAGCATCGACATAATCTTTGAACGCACCACAAAGGTTTGTCTCGATTCCGGATTCACCATCAGATCGACATAACGCTGGCGATAGCGGGTTTCAATATCGCTCAGGCCGTGCCATTTCTCCGGCAGCGGGCGCAGACACTTGGTAACCATTTCGATATGGGACACCCGCACGGAAAGTTCTCCGGTCTTGGTATGGAACAGCACGCCCTCGGCGCCAACGATATCACCCAGATCCCACTTCTTGGTCGGATTATAGGTCTCCACTCCAAGTTCATCGCGATTAAGGAACAGCTGAATCTGTCCGCTGCCATCCTGGATCTTGATAAAGCTGGATTTACCCATCACCCGGTGCGCCATGATGCGGCCGGCAACCCGGACCGACTTGCCAAGAGCAACCAATTCATCTGCATCCATCGCCGCATAACCGGCAAGAATATCGGCCGTGCAGCTATCCGTTCGCCATGTGTTCGGATATGCCTCACCTGCCTCCCGGATACCGGCAAGCTTCTGCCTGCGCACACCAATCTGCTCGGACATTTCAAGTCCGGGCATATCTGATTTTACAGCAGTATCCATAGTGGTGTCCTTGCGCGGGGTGGTTTGGTCACTCATCGATATAGTTAATCGCGGCTGTGCAAGTCCAGGTTTGCAAAAAAGAAATCAATTTCAATGGCTGCGTTTTCCTCGCTATCGGAACCATGCACTGCATTGGCATCAATCGAATCGGCGTGATCGGCACGAATGGTGCCCGCCTCTGCTTCCTTGGGATTTGTCGCCCCCATCAACTGACGATTCAGGGATACGGCATTCTTGCCTTCCAGCACCATCGCCAGCACCGGGCCTGAACTCATGAATGCGCACAGATCCTTGTAAAATGGACGCTCAGCATGCACCGCATAAAAGCGCCCTGCTTCTGCAGCACTCAAGTGGACCATGCGGGTCGCAATAACGGAAAGCCCGTTCTCCTCGAAACGACGGATAATGTCGCCAATAACATTTTTGGCCACTGCATCCGGCTTGATAATTGAAAGTGTACGTTGAACTGCCATAATAGGGATCTCCCGGTCGTAGATTGCATCAACTGTCTGCAAGGCGCGGCACTCTAGTTCACAGGCAGGTAAGTTCCAAGAAGATAAGCTTCCGCTAAGGGACCGTTTGCTGCCAGACAACGACTACAGATGGTTCTTTTCTAATGCTTCATTCAGCATACGCCTCGACAGTTGCGCAAAATCTGTAGCAAAGGCAAAGAGTTATCGATGGAGACACATGACATCTGACATCAAACCACAACACAATGACCGGGCCGGGTTGTGGATGCTGCTGGCCGTGATTATTGCTACGGCGGCAGTATTTCTCTGGACCAGCACCCATTATCAGCATGGGGACACATCACTGGACACCCGGGTCGATAGTCAGGGACATCTGCATGTGCTTGGTGTAACGCTGGGCGTAACGACCCTCAGAGAGGCGGAGACTATCCTGCAAAGCAAGAGTGATGTGGCACTCTACATCTATCCGCAGGAGCACCCGAAGGCAGGGATGAAACTGGAAGCGTTTTTTCCATCTATTGCCGACCATACAAAGGTGATTCTGCTGCTGGCTGCGGGGCCTGACAGGTTGAAAAAGATTGAATCAGATGCAACCGTCCCGCACCTGTATCCAAACGGGGTGGCCAGAATGAATCTGGCAGCAGCCGATGCAATCGGCATAAATAACGCAACGGTTCAGGAACTGACCCTGATTCCTAATCTTGCCGTTTCAGCTGAAACCCTGAAAGCACGTTTTGGAGAACCGGATCACATTCAGCACCTGCAAACAGACCAGGACCTGTATCTATATAACAGGATTGGACTACAGGCATTCCTCAGCAAGGATGAGCCCCCGACGCTCCACTTTTCCAATCCCCCGGCGGATCATTAATCAGTCAATGCATCACCCCATGCATGGAATGAAAATGCATCAGACCGCGGTAAATTGTGATCAGTCCAAGCGCCATAATCATGGCTGCTGCGATGCGCAGCGAGGTTAAACGCAGGAAAGGCGTCATCCTGCGAAAGACGGTTGGCACGAACATCATCGCTGGCACCGTACCCAGTCCAAACCCCACCATCATCACAGTGGCACTTGCGGCATTACCGCTCGCAAGAGCCAGCGACAATGCCGCATAAACCAACCCACAGGGTAAGAGACCGTTCACAAGCCCAAAGCTATACCAGCCGGCGATGCCGGCATTGCCGGCCACGCGCCTGGCCAGCTGGGCCATTCCTGTTTTTCTTCCTGCCCATGCACCCAGTCGCCGCAAGGGATCGGGCAGCCAACCGGCCAGATTCAGAGAAAAAACGATCATCAAAAAGCCCGCCAGAACAGCAAGCAGGCGCTGCACCTGGTCGCCGCCGAAAGCACTCAGGGCGGCGCCGCTGACACCAACCAGCAACCCGAGTGCCGCATAGGTGCTTATACGGCCCGCCTGGTAGGCCAACAGGCCGGACCACCAGACCTGCTCGCGACTCATGCTTAACACGCTCACCAATCCGCCGCACATGCCAATGCAATGAAAGCTTCCCAGAAACCCCATGGACAGCATCAATGCAAGAGTCATCGGCAGCATGTCACCCACGATCAGTGATCATCCCTGTCATGTTCATCTTCCATATCATCGTCATCAAGGATGCGGTGGGCCGGACCTTCCATATCATCGTATTGACCGTTTTTCACAGCCCAGAAAAACACCAGTACACTCACCAGCCCCAGCAGGATCATTCCCGGAATCAAACCATAGATAACGCTCATCGCTCTCCCCTGTCCTAGCCATGGTAATCAACTGGGGATACCACGACAATTTATCGTTAAATCAGTACATCATGCTTGACTAATATATAAAACATCCACACAATGAATGCGTACCATATTTCAAGGAGGCAAATCAAGATGAAAGCAACTATTACCGCAATTGCAGCAATCGCAATGTTGATGACAGGCATGGCAGCAACAGAAGCCGTGGCTGGGCCTGAGAACAAGTGCAAGGCCTGTCACTCCTTTGACCAGGGCGGCAAGAACAAATTCGGGCCGAACCTGTTCGGCATTGTCGGCAGTAAGGCTGGCAGCAACACGGATTTCGGAAAATACAGCAAATCATTGGAAAACGGCGACTGGGTATGGAATGAAGACAACCTGAAGGCATGGGTTTGTGATTCAAAACAAGCCATTATAGACCTGACAGGCGATGCAAACGCCAAAACCAAGATGGCCAACCAGAAACAATGCGGCGATGATGCAGAAGCTGTGGTATCATTTCTTAAGACCCTGAAATAATCATCGCATGGCTCCGGTGTCCCTCCCTCCCTTGGGCACCGGAGCTCCTTTTATCAAGGCACTCGCTGCATGTGCCGTCTGATCAGAATAGCGTTACCGATCACCAGAAGTGAGCTGAGCGGCATAGCCAGCGCAGCGAACACAGGCGTTACCCATGCTGCCATAGCAGCCGGGACCAGCATGACATTATAAACAAGCGACAACATCAGATTCTGGCGGACTGTCTGGAGCGTGCGCTGCCCCAGCGTCAGAGCCCATGGAATCCTGTTCAGATCACTGCCCATCAATACGATATCCGAACATTCCATCGACACGTCTGTGCCATTCCCCATGGCAATGCTGATGTCAGCCTGCGCCAGTGCGGGCGCATCGTTAATCCCGTCCCCGACCATCAGTACGCTTTCACCTCGCTCTTGCAAGGCGATGACCTCGCGCACCTTGCCCTCCGGCAACACATCAGCAACGACACGAATCGGGTTAAGGGCATGGGCAGAAAGATATTGCTGCAAATAGCTGGCAGCCGCAGCCGAATCACCCGTCAACAACGTGATGCCGATCCCCCGCCGCCCGAGGCTTGCGATCATCTCACCGGCCTCTTTGCGCAACTGATCCTCAATACGCAATAGTCCAAGCAGCATCCCGCCTGCCGCGACAAGCACAGCCGACCCCATCTCCGCCTCAATGGTTGCGCATGCATCACGGATAGCCGCATCCACCTCAATCCCACGACTCTGCATCAATCTCTGGTTACCGACCCACACCTCGCAGCCAGAGTGGGCTGATCCAACCATCGCGCCGACACCAAGCCCAGGCAGCAACCGCTGTTCACGAGACTCGAGAAAACGAAGCCCGTCGGCCTCAGCTGATGCACAGATTGCTCCTGCCAGCGGATGCGAATAATCACGCTCCACCGAGCCGGCCAGTTGCAAAACCGTAGCGCTATCGGCCTGAGCAATCACGTCTGTCACGCGCATGCGTCCCTCAGTGAGGGTACCGGTTTTATCCATTACCACATGGGTGATACTGGAAAGTCCTTCCAGCGCCTCTCCGTT
>Ga0102953_1000900_pt1 | contig 19501 bp, 17 predicted proteins | sample SalPon2A_C_D2_MG_FD_78509 | JGI IMG/M metagenome (GOLD analysis project Ga0102953, IMG submission 78509) | Soil microbial communities from South San Francisco under conditions of wetland restoration - Salt Pond MetaG R2A_C_D2_MG | ecosystem: Environmental > Terrestrial > Soil > Wetlands | place... | reverse complement strand
CTAGGTGGCGACTCTCAGATACAGCCTAGGAGCGCAGCCCGTCCAGGTGCATGAGCTGGCCGGGCAGCGTCTCCTCGAACTTTTCCACCTTGACGGGCTGGGCGCCTTCCCAGGGTGCGCCTTTGTGGCCGTTGATCAGCTTCTCGGCGTCGTTCTTGGATCCAAAGAAGCCGATCCGCACGTGGTAGGCGAAGCGCTTGCTGATGGGATTCTGCTTCTGCCAGATGTAAGCGAAATCACCCAGCTTCTTCACCTTGTGCAGATCCACCACGGCATCGCCGTGGGTATCGCGGTCGCGCAGCTCCACCACCCAGGGATTGACCAACTCCGCACCGAACACCACGGCCTTGCCCAATTGTTCGGCGTTGGTGGGGCGGATCACCCAGGGATCGCTGGGGAAGTAGCCCTGCTTGGCGTAGTGCTCGCGAATCTCCGCACCGACGGCCTTGGCCCGGGCCTCGGAATCGTAGAGGCCGGAGCGGATGCGGTACCAGGTCTCGCCCTTCTGCTCCACGCGGTACAGGTACGCGTAATAGCCGTCCCGCATCAGCGTGCGCACGACGAGCTCGGCCCGCTTGCGCTGCCGCTCGTTCATGGAGGCGAGCTGGACGGTGTACTTGCGCTCCTTGGAGACCTGCACGTGGGGCTGACCGTCGGGGTGCACGCTGAGCTGCACGCCCTTGTCGATCATCACCTTCCAGTCCTGCTCGTCATCGTTAATGAACGCCCAGTCGATCTTGTCGCGGTTCTGCACCAGGATCGTGCGCCACTGCCAGGGATTGTCCACCAGGCCGCTTTCGCGGGCGATGTGCCAGAGGTTTTCGCCCGCCTTGACCGTGTAGGTGCGCCCGCCCCCGCCCATGCTGGGCAGCTTCATTCCCTCGGGCTTGAGCTCGGACAGCCGCTCCGAGGCGGAGCTGGCGACGCTCTTGCCCTTCTCGATGGTCGTGTGGAGGGTGGACTTGCCCTGCTCGATGGTCTGGTCGACCTTCGCGACGAAGTCCTTGATCACCTTGAGGCGCGTGTCGGTCTGGATGCGCTCGCGGTTCATGTAGTAGAGCGCGGAGACGACGCCGGCCGTCAGGATCACCAGCCCCAGCAGCGCCCACAGCAGCGTGCCGCCGGACTTGCGCTTCGCTTTGCCCTTGCCTTTGGGCGCTACCTGTTGCTTCGCCATGGCTGTTAGCCCTTCCTTGCGCCAATGAATGGCCCGGATTCGCCTTGCCCGTCCCTGGGCAGGGCACAGTGCCCGGTGCCGTTGCGATGCGGCGGGCCGGGCGGCGGGCGGTGTTGGCTGGGCAGCCCGGTGTGCCGGCTCACGCGTTCAGCCGGCCCGGCGGCGCTGCCCTGCGGGCGGTGGTGGGCGATCTGCACGCGCGGCTGGCCTGCTCCGGGATCAGGGCCGCCGCTCCCCCACTGCCTCCTCTATAGCCCACCCACCTCGCGATATCCACTCCCTGATACGAAATGCCGTTCCGTTTCATAGAGATACGGAGACACCCGCCGGCAGGTTCCGCCGCGGGCCCCTTTAGCCGCGCCCGAGAATCCAGGCGATGGCTGCCACCATGTCATCGAAAACGCGCCCGCCCCGCTGCTCGAAGTCCGGCGGCAGGTCGGCCTCCGTTTCCCGCCCGTAGCCGGTGCGCACCAGCATGGGAATCACGCCCAGGTCGGCGCCGGTCTCCAGGTCGCTGCGCTTGTCGCCGATCATCCAGGCCCCCTGGAGGTGTTCCAAAGACAAATTCAATTCCTGGGCCGCGCGGGCCAACATGCCGTGACCGGGCTTGCGGTCGGGATGCTCCCGGTCATACGGGGCGCGGCCTTGCGGGTGATAGGGACAATAGTAATAGCCGTCCAGATGCGCCCCCGCAGAGGCCAGCAGCGCGCTCAGGTGCGCCGCGCTTTCCTGCGCGAAGTCCTCGCTGATGAGACCGCGCGCCACGGCGGATTGATTGGTGACGACCACCACCGGATGGCCAGCCTCGTTGGCCGCCCGCACGGCCCCGGCCGCTCCGGGCAGCAGGCGCATCTGCTCCAGCCGCTGCAGGTAGCCCACCTCCTCGATCAGGGTGCCGTCGCGATCCAGGAAGATCGGCGCGCGACGCCAACGGGTGCTCATGGGGCCGCTGGGTCCGGCGGAGCACTGCCGGGGCCCGCCCCGCCGGCCCCACCCGCCAGGAACGCCCGGTTCGTCTCGCTGAGCTGCTCGGGCGTCGGCGGCGTGCGCCAGCGCCGGTGCATCCAGAAGTACTGCTCCGGATGGCGCCGCACGGCATCCTCCAGCATGTCGAAGAAGGTCTGCCCGATGCGCAGCAGGTCCAGCTCCTCGTTGCCGCTGGGGGGCGGCGCGGGCAGCGGCGCGAAGCGTGTGCGGTAGCGGAAGCGGCCCACGCGCCACGTCTCCGCGAAGACGGCGGGAGCGCCCGTGTGCAGCATCAGGCTGGCCAGTCCCGGCGCAATGCTCACGGGCCGCCCGAAGAAGTTCACGAAGTAGCGGTTGCGGCTGAAGTGCTGGTCGGAAAGGATCGTCAGGATGCGACCGCCGTTCAGCGCCCGCAGCATGCCCCGCATGGCCGCCTGCTTGGGCACCGTCTCGATGCCAACGCGGCGGCGCAGCCCGTTCACAAACGCATCGGCGATGGGATTGTGCTGGCGACCCACATAGGCCGCAAAGGGATAACCCTTGGCCGCCACGGCCCCGCCCATCAGCTCCCAGTTGCCCTGGTGGCCCGTGGCCAGCAGCACACCCTTGCCCTGGCTCAGCGCCGCATCCAGCGCCTCCGGATTTTCCAGAACGAGCAGGTCGTCCAGCGGCCGGCCGGCCAGCCGCGCCTGGCAGAGGAACTCCCCGATCACCGCGCCGAAGTGCCGGTAGCAGCGCGCGGCCAAGCGCGTCCGCTGCGTCGGACCCATCGTTTCGCCGAAGGCCATCTCCAGGCTCTCCAGCGTGCGGCGGCGCTCCAGCCGCAGCACGGAGAACAGGAACCAGCCCAGGGCACTGCCCAGCGCGGAGGCCCAGCGCAGCGGCAAGGGATAGAACAGCCCCTGCAGCAGCCGAATGCCCGCTGCCTCCAGCACCGAGCGCAATCTTGGCGAGGTGTGCATCGTCCCGGTGGTGGGGCGGCTCGTCAGAACTTCAGATCGATCACGCGAGCGGAAAAACCCGTGATCTTGTGCGGATTCGTCGGCGACGTGATCAGCATGAAGGGCGGCGTGTCCAGTTGCGCCACGGGCGGCAGCGTGGGCGGATCGCCGCTGACTCCGGTGAACGTGCTCGTCGCCGGGTCGAACGTAATGCCCTGGTACACCAGATACAGCGCCAGCCCCAGCCCGATCAGCCCCCCGGCCGTGGCCCCGCTGAACGCCCCCTGGCGCACGTCGCTGGGCGCGGACTTGTCCGAGGAGCTTAGCACGGAGACCGCCACCCCCACCGTGGCGCCAAAGGCGGAGCCCCACACCACGTTGAAGAACACGTTCTGCATGACGGGCTTCTGCACGTCCTGCGCCCGCGCAGGCGCCTGCATCAACACGGGCACCATCAGGCACAGCAGCAGTGCGGCGACGTATCTCAACAGCGTTCTCATGGTCCGGGCGCGGTTGAGGGGGTCAGAAGTGCAGATCCAGCAGCGGCAGCCGGAACTCCGGGCCCGCCGACAGCACCGCATCGCGGCGCGCCAGCAGGAAGCTCTGTCCGCTTTCGACCGCCACCGGATCCGCGCTGATGCGATTGCGCGGGGCCAGGGGATCGCGGAATGCGGTGGAGGGCAGCACGACCGAGTTCTGCAGGACGTACATTCCGAAGCCGGCGCCCACGATTGAGCCCCAGGCCGCGCCCGAAGCGATGCTGTCCGAGAGGTTATTGCTGGGATTGGCCGGGTCGGTGAGCCAGATCAGTGCGCCCACGGCGACACCCGCGACGACGCCCGCAACCGTCCACTCGAACTCCGCGCGCATGACCAGCGGCCCGCGCTCCTGCGCCATGGCGGCGGAGTGGGAGACGGCAATCAGCAGCACCGCCAGCACGATGATCCGTTTCAGACCCATATCCTCCCGCAATGGCAGTTCAGGGATTGTCCCCTGTCCATGCAAGGACCTTTCCTTCCCGGTCTGCCTTCCTTTTGCCGCTCGCTCCCGACCCTGTCAAATACGGCGCGAGATAACGCGCGGTGTGGGATTGCTCCTGCGCCTCCAGAAGCGCCTCGGGCGTGCCCTCGGCCACGATTTCCCCGCCGCGGTCTCCGCCCTCGGGTCCGAGGTCGATCACGTGATCGGCGCACTTGATCAACTCCAGGTTGTGCTCGATCACGACGACGGAGTTGCCGGCGCGCACCAGTTGCTGCAGCACGGCCAGCAGCCGCTCGATGTCCTCGAAGTGCAGCCCGGTGGTGGGCTCGTCCAGCAGGTACAGCGTGCGGCCGCTATCCTTGCGGCCCAGCTCGCGGGCGATCTTGAGGCGCTGAGCCTCCCCGCCGCTGAGCGTGTTGGCCGGCTGGCCCAGGCGCAGGTAGCCCAGGCCGATATCCAGCATCGGCGCCAGCCGGTTACGGATGGCCGGAATGGCGCGGAAGAACTGCTCCAGCTCGCTCAGCGTCAGGTTCAGGATGTCCGCGATGGTCTTGCCGCGATAGCGGATCTCCAGCGTTTCCCGGTTGTAGCGGGCGCCGTCGCACACGTCGCAGCGGACGAACACGTCCGGCAAAAAGTGCATCTCGATGCGCTTCACGCCCTCGCCCTGGCAGGCCTCGCAGCGCCCGCCCTCCACGTTGAAGCTGAAGCGCCGCGCCGCGTAGCCCCGCGCCCGCGCCTCCGGCACGGCGGCGAACTGCTCGCGCACCTGCTCGAACACGCCCAGATAGGTGCCGGGGTTTGAGCGGCTGGACTTGCCGATGGCACTCTGGTCCACGTGCACCACGCGATCCAGGTACTCGATGCCCTTCATGCCCTTCAGCGGCAGCCCGCGCAACGATTCACCCCGCAGCGCGGCCAGCACGGCCGGATACAGCGTGTCGAGAATCAGCGTGCTCTTGCCGGAGCCGGAGGGCCCGGTCACGCACACCAGCAGGCCCAGCGGCACCGTGAGCCGCACGTCCCGCAGATTGTTGGCGCTGGCGCCGCTCAGCTCCAGCTTCTGCCAAGTGACGCGGCGGCGCTTGGCGGGCACCGGGATGGCGCGCGCGCCGGTCAGGTACGGCCCTGTGATGGAGGCGGGGTTCGCGCACAGCTCGTCCAGCGTGCCCGCGGCCACCAGGTGCCCGCCCGCCTCGCCGGCCTGCGGGCCGATCTCGATCAGCCAGTCCGCGGCGAGCATGGTGTCGCGGTCGTGCTCCACCACCACCACCGTATTGCCGGCGTCACGCAGTCCGTCCAGCGTAGCAAGCAGGCGCTCGGTATCGCGCTGGTGCAGGCCCACGGTGGGCTCGTCCAGCACGTAGATGACACCGCTGAGGGCCGAGCCGATCTGCGTGGCCAGCCGGATGCGCTGGCTCTCGCCCGTGGAGAGCGTATCCATGGGGCGCTCCAGCGACAGGTAGTCCAGCCCCACGTCGATCAAAAAGCCCAGGCGCCGCTCCAGCTCACGCACGAGCTGCCCGGCGATGGCCTGCTCCATGGGACGGAGCTGCAGGGCGCGCACCCACTCGCGCGCGGCGGGCAGCGGCAGCGCGGTCACCTGGGCGATGGTGCGGTCGCCCAGGCGATAGTGCCGGCTCTCGCGGCGCAGGCGCTGCCCCTCGCAGACCGGGCACACGCGCGCCTCCATGTAGCGGCGGATTTCCTCGCGTACGGCGGCGGATTCGGTCTCACGGAAACGCCGCTCCAGGTTGTCGATCACGCCCTCGAAGGGCCGGCTGTAGCGATAGCTCGTCTCCTCGCCCTCGTAGGTGAACTCCAGCTCGCGCGTGCCCGAGCCGTAGAGCAGCACGTCCTGGTGCGCCGCATCCAGCTTTTGGAAGGGCGTGAAGATGCTGAAGCCGTAGTGCTCGGCCACCTGCTCGATGGTCTGGTGGAAGGCCAGCGAGGTCTTCTTCTCCCACGGGGCGATCGCGCCCTCGGCCAGGGTCTTGCGCGGGTCGGGCACCACCAGCTCGCGCGAGACGGAGAGCTGGGTGCCCAGCCCGTGGCAGTCCAGGCATGCGCCATTGGGACTGTTGAAGGAGAACAGGTTGGGGTGCGGCGCGGGATAGCTGATGCCGCAGGTGGTGCAGCGCGGCGTGCGGCTGTAGGTGACGGCTTCCTCGCCGCCGGCGGCCAGGAATACCAGCGTCACCAGCCCCTCGCCGTAGCCGAAGGCCAACTCCACCGCCTCGGTGAGCCGCTGCTTGTCCACGCCCGCCAGCGCCAGGCGATCCACCACCAGCTCCAGTCCCACGCCGGCGGCCGCGGGGGGCGGCGGGGCCTCCTCCAGCAGATACACCGCGCCGTCCACGCGCACCCGCACGAAGCCCTCGCGCCGGAAACCCTCCAGCAGGGCGGCGAAGTCCAGCTCCGGGCTCCACTGCACGGGGGCGCACACCAGCAGACGCGGCTGATCGGCGCGGGCCAGAGCCGCGTCCACGATCTGCTGCACGGTGTGCGCGGCGATGGGGGCGCCGCATTGGTAGCAGTACGGCTGACCCACCCGTGCATAGAGCAGGCGCAGATAGTCGTAAATGTCGCTGGAGGTGCCGACCGTGGAGCGGGGATTGGGGCTGCCGGCGCGCTGCTCCACGGCGATAGCCGGGCTCAGGCCCTCCAGTGCGTCCAGGTCCGGCTTGTCGAGCTGCCCGATAAGCTGCCGCGCGGAGGGCGAGAGCGCCTCCATGTAGCGGCGGTGACCCTCGGCATACAGCGTGTCGAAGGCCAGGGACGACTTGCCCGCCCCGGAAGGCCCCGTGATGACCACGAGGCGCTGCTTGGGGATGGCGACGTCGATGTTCTTCAGGTTGTTCTGGCGGGCGCCCTTGATCCTGATCCAATCCACCATATGCGCCTCGCATCCGTCGAGGTTGCCGAAGTGGACCAGTATAGCATGCCGGGCGGCTGGACGGGGGCAGGAATTGCCGCGCCCCTCAGGTATCCAGCAACGCGCTCAGTGGGGCGACCAGGAAGGGCACGAACAGCTCGTTCCAGGTGAGGCTGCCGTGCTGCGAGACAAGCTGGCTCTCATAGGGCCCCTGGGGCTTGGCGGGGTCGCGGCGCTGCCAGTTGCAGCCGTCGTCCAGCAGCACCACCAGATCGCCCAGGGACCGGCGCAACCATGCCTCGTGGGCCGCGTCCACCCCGCCGCCCGTGCCGTCCAGCGGTGGCCCGGTGAGGGCCTTGATCTCGTCGAACGTGAACACCTGCCCCTTGTCGCCCACGAACTCCCGCAGCCACGCGGCCACGGGCGCCTCCTGCCCCGGGTCCAGGTACAGGTGCAGCACACGGCCCGAGTTGCCCACGGCTCGGGTGTGCGCGGCCAGCCATTCCTGCGCCTCGCCGTAGAGCGGCAGGGTTTCGCGGATGTTGCTCTGCCCGTGGTCGGCCACCACCACCAGCGCGGTCTCCTCCGCCACGGCGCGGGGGAGCTGGCCGGCCATCCAGGCCAGGTCGTCCTCGATGCGGCGCACGGTGCGCCCCATCTGCGGGGCATCGCCGGTGAGCACGTGGCTGAGCGAATCCACGTCGTCCATGTACACGCCCACCCAGCCCGTATCGAGCGCCTCAAGCATCCGGGCGGCCTTGGTGAAGCCCTCCAGGGCGGCCACATAGCCCACCAGCCGCGTGCGGCCGTAGATGAGCTGGGAGAGCCCGCTGCCCACGATGTGGCGGTTCATGAGGTGGTAGCCGTCCGGCACGCCGTTGGCGGTGTCCAGGATGCCCGGCTCGCGCTTCCAGCGGTTCACGTCGAAGCCCGCCGCATTGAGCGAGGCAGCCGCGCCGGGCACGGTCATGCGCAGCATGTCCACCACGGCGCCCGGAAAGTCCTTCCAGATCACGTGCCCTGTGATGCCGTGCCGTGCCGGCGGCAGTGCCTGGTAGATCGAGGACAGCGCGCAACTGGTGATGGTGGGGAAGACCGAGGTGATCCAGGTGCCATGCTCCGGGTAGAGCGCCGCGAAGCGCCGCGACTGCGCCAGCTCCTTGAAGCCGAAGGCATCCAGGCACAGCAACAGCACGCGCTTGGCCCGGCGCGGCGAGCCGGCGGGCAGGTGCTGCAGCAGCGGGGCCGGCTCCGCCGGGGCATGGCCCAGCAGCGCGAACAGGGTGGGGAACACCCCGGTCAGAGCGCGCCCGTAATCGGGGCGGTAGAATCCCTCCCGCGCGGGCCAGCGCAGGCGCTCCATCTGTTGGTCGGGGTTGGCGGCACTCGGCAGCATGTGGATCGGTCCATGAAAGGCGGGTAGCAGGCGGGACATCCAAGTCCCCTGCTTCGATTGTAACCCCACCCCGGGCCGCTGAGTAAAGCGCGGACTGGAGCACACCCCCGCGCGGACGCGCGCTCAGGTTTGCACGCGATCTGCCGATACAGGGGATAAGCCGTGTGCAGGCCTGCGCCTGCGTGTTGCACATTGCGGCCGCATCGGACAGACTGGCGGACAGCCCGCGCAGGCGGGCGCCGGGACGCCGAGCGGGGAGGCGGTGGTGAACCTGCGGGATGACGAGAAGGGACTGCGGCGCGCCGCCCAAGGCATCCTGGCCTTCATCGGCCTGCTATTGCTGGGCGCCGGGCTGGCCCTGCTGAGCGGAATTGCGAACACCGGTCAGCCCGCGGCGGCCCTGGTGATGGTGCGCCCGCTGCCCGATGCCCCGACACCCACCGCGCAGCCCCACCCCTTGCAAGACGAGGCCCCCGGCCGCGGCCCACCCCGGGCCACGGAGCCGCCCCGCCACGAGGGTCGCCCCCAGCGCGGCGGTCACGGCAAGGCGCGGCTGGCCATCGTGATCGACGACCTGGGCCACACGCTGGAGGCAACGCAGCGCTTCATCGCGCTGGGCTACCCGATCACGTACTCGATCCTCCCCGACGTGCCCTATGCTCGCCAGTCGGGCGATCTGGTGCGCCAGATGGGCGGCCAGTACATCATCCACCTGCCCATGCAGCCCTTCGCCTACCCGCGGGAGAACCCCGGGCCGTATCCCCTGCTGCTGTCGCAAGGCAAGGCGGAGACGGCGCGGCGGGTGCGCGAGTACATGCAGGTGCTGCCGGACGCCATCGGGGCCAGCAACCACATGGGCTCCGCCTATACCTACGACGCGGAGCGCATGCAGGTGGTCCAGACCATCCTGGCCGAGCACCATCTGTTCTTCCTCAACAGCAAGACCTCCGCCACGCCCGTGCCGGCCGAGGTGGCGCACCGCTGGGGCTATGCCTACCTGCAGCGCGACGTCTTCCTGGACAACAGCCTGGACGAGCGCGAGATCGACCGCGCCTTCCGCGAGGCCGTGCGCGTGGCGCTGCGCAAGGGACACGCCATCGCCATCGGCCATCCCCACCCGCAGACCTGGCACGTGCTCAAGCGCGAGTTGCCCCGCCTGGCGGAAGAAGGCGTGGAACCGGTAACGCTTTCCGACCTGCTGCACTGAACGAACGACGACGAGGCCGGCGCGCGGACGGCTGGCCGTCCAGCGCCCCGGTAACGACGAGCGCGGACGCGACTGCCATGCAACCGCGTCCGGCCCGATGGGGAGCACGAAGGGCCGAAGCCCCTCGCATACCGGCGCTGTTCCTGCGAGCAGTTTAGTGCAGCCGGTAGGCCTGCTCGCCGTGCTGGGTGATGTCGAGGCCCATGCGCTCGTCCTCGTCCGGCACGCGCAGACCCATGGTCCAGCCCAGCACCTTGACGATCACGAACGTGCCCACGCCGGCATAGAGGGCCGTCGCCACGACCCCAGCCACCTGGGGCCACAGGGCGGCCACATTGCCCTCCAGCAGGCCCGCCGTGCCGCCGGGATTGAAGACCGTGGAGGCAAACACGCCCGTGAGCAGGGCCCCCGTGGCGCCGCCGATGCCGTGCACGCCGAAGGCGTCCAGGGAATCGTCGTAGCCGCCCACGCGCTTCAGCAACACGCCCAGGTAGCACACGGCGCCGCCGATGAGCCCCATCACCAGGGCACCCATGGGGGTCACGAAGCCCGCCGCGGGCGTAATTACGACCAAGCCCGCCACGATGCCCGAGGCCACGCCCAGCGTGCTGGGCGTACGCGAGTGGTACCACTCCAGCAACATCCAGGAGATGGCCGCGGCGCCTGGCGCAATGAAGGTGTTCACGAAGGCCAGCGTGGCCAGCGTGCCCGTGGAAAGCGCACTGCCCGCATTGAAGCCGAACCAGCCGAACCACAGCAGGCCCGCGCCCAGCACGGTGAAGCCCAGGTTGTTGGGCAGCATCTGCTCGGTGGGATGCCCCAGCCGCCGGCCGACCACCATGGCGGCCACCAACGCGGAGATGCCGGAGCTGAGGTGCACCACGGTACCGCCGGCGAAGTCCAGCGCACCGATGGCGCCCAGCCAGCCGCCCGGCCCCCACACCCAGTGGGCGATGGGGTCATAGATCACCGTGGCCCAGACCAGCATGAACACGCAGTAGGTGGAGAACTTCATGCGCTCCGCCACGGCGCCCGAGATCAGGGCCGGCGTGATAATGGCGAACATGCCCTGGTACGCCATGAACAGCAGCGCGGGAATGCTACCCTTGGGCTCCATACCCACGCCGTTCAGGAACAGGTGCTGCAGGTTGCCCACCACGTGACCCACATCGGGACCGAAGGCGAGCGTGTACCCCACCACCACCCACTGGATGGTGATCAGGCCCATGGCAACCAGACTGTGCATGATGGTGGACAGCACGTTCTTGGAACGCACCATCCCGCCGTAGAAGAACGCCAGGCCCGGCACCATCAGCAGCACCAGCGCCGTGGAGATCAGCATCCACGTGGTGTCCGCCTTGTCGATGGCATCCGCGGCGTGAGCCAGCGTTGGCAAGAACAACAGAAACAGTACGGCAACGACGGTCGAAGACCGCCTGAGCAGCGTTTTCATCGCCTCCCCAGTTCACTTCGCGAACGACTGCACGGCCGTCCCGGGGCCGGGCCGCTCGCCTTGCGATGAGTCCCTGAACCGCGAGCTAAGCCCCTATTTGTAGAGCAATCGGGGTATGCCGTCCAGGGGCTTGGCACGCTCCAGCCGCGCCGGGTTCATGGCGGGGTGGCCGGCTCAGCCCGGCGCCAGCCAGCGGCCACAGTCGATTGCCGGCAGGGTGGGCGCCAGCTCGCGGGCGAAGTTGCGCCCGCGGCCGTGCGCTTCCAGGTAGAGGCGCCATCCCTGGGTGCTGTCCGGGCACATGCGGCCTTCTTCGATGGTGCGCTCCACCTCGGCCTCCGTGCACCAACGGCCGTCCACCACCTCCTCCGGCTGGAAGCGCAGGGGTCCATCGTAGACGCAGGCGAATACACGGATGCGGTTGCTGGTGTGCGCGTCGCTGAAGCGGTGCCCGAACAGCTCGTAAATCGGCACGCCGGCCACGCCCAGCTCCTCGCGCACCTCGCGACAGGCGTTGGCCGCATAGTCTTCTCCGCTCACCACCGTGCCCCCCACGCACAGGTCGAACAGGGCCGGGTAGACGTCCTTGGCCGGGCTGCGTTGGTGCACGAACAGCCGTCCGTCCGGATGGAACACGAACGTAGCGGTGACCCGGTGCAGCAGGTTGCGGCGGCGGATCTCGCTGCGCGGCAGCGAGGCCAGCGTGTTTCCGTCCTCGTCGATCCAGTCCACCATTTCCGGCGGCGAAGCGGCCATTTGCGGTCTGCCTCGGGCGAAGGTTGGCAGCAATGATGGGGAAGCGATTCCTTGGTCTCCACCCAGGGGGCAGTCCAAGCACGGCTGCGACGTGGCCCAGGTTCAACCCGCTGTCCTTCCGAGCGCAGCGAGGAATCTCGTTGTGTGGGGGCCACAATCAGATTCCTCGGCCGGAGAAACGGGCCTCCGAGGACAGGAAACGGGTCGGCTGCGCGGTGCCGAATTGCCGTGAGCGCTAGACCGCCGTCCACTTCACGCGGGCCGTGTCCCCGCTGAACACGATGCCATCGATGCGGAAACGGAAGTCCGACTGCACCACCATCCCCGGGCGCAGGGCGGGGATGTACGGCATCACCAGCGTGCGCTTCTCGTTGTCGCGCTGGGAGATGAGGTCGGAGCTGATGGGCAGCGGGGCCTTGGTGTAGGGCCCCAGCGCCCAGTGGCCCCAGTACATGCGCCCGTCCGGGAGCTGGAACCACACGGCGTCCTCCACCTCCCACCGCTTGGCCGCCAGCGCCAGCGCATCGCGGCAGCTTCCGTAGGACTTGAACGAGAGACGGGTTTCGTCCAGGTACGAGGCGCCCGCCGGCAGCAGGAAGCGCAGACCGGTGGCCTGTTCGATCTTCCCGACGACCTGTCGCGGCGTGCAGTGCATCAGGTTGATGACCACGGTGGAGTCCAGCAGCATGCTCAGCTCGCTGACGTCGATGCGCAGCCTGCCGGGGGCCAGGGGTCGCGTGTCCTTCACCGCCCCGGTGAGCACCAGGTACTCGTCCGTATCGCCCACGGCCGCGTAGAACTCCACGAGCGCCCGGCTGAGCCGCTGGGGCTGCTCGAGCACCTCGAAGATGCCGGTGCCCACCTCGTCCAGATGCAGGCGCACATAATCCGAAGCCAGCGCGATCTGGCGGCCGTTGATGAGCAGGCGCTTGTTCAGGCGCACGGCAACTCCTGCCGGGTTCGCTGCGCGGCCGGCACGCACCCCCGTCGTGCGCCCGACCCTCCCCCTGCACGGGGAACCCCGTATGGTACCCGCCCGCAGCGGGTGCCACAAACGCCCCCAAGGCGCGCCAGCCCCGCCGCGGCGCGCGCACCCACCCGGCCCGTTGCCATCAAGTGCCGCCCATCCCGCCGCGCAATTGCAGCAGGCGCGCCGGCTGGTTGGTGATGATGCCGTCCACGCCCAGGGCCATCAGCCGCCCCGCTTCCTCCGGGTCATCCACGGTGTAGGCACGCACGGCCAGCCCTGCTGCGTGGGCGGCGCGCACCAGCTCCGCGTCCACCGTGGTGTGCTGGGGGTGCAGCCCCTGCAGCCCGTGCTGGGTGGCATAGCGCCAGGGCTCGATCAGCACCTCGTAGGTCAGCGCCGCGCAGGCGATCTCCGGCGCCAGCCGGCGTGCCTCCAGCAGCGAATGGTGGTTGTAGGACGAAAGCACCACGCGACCGCCCATGCCCGCCGCCCGCACCTGCTGCACCACCGCCGGCACCAGGCCTGGATAGGCGATGCGCGCCGTCTTGAGCTCGATGTGCAGCTCCAGCGCGGTGGGCGCCAGCAGGGCCAGCACGGCCTCCAGGGCGGGAACGCGCTCGCCCGGGTGGGGCGGGACGAACCAGCCGCCGGCCTCCAGCGCCCCCAATTCCGCGGCACTGGCCCCGGCCACGGCGCCGTGACCGTTGGTGGTGCGCTCCAGCGTGGGGTCGTGAATCACCACGGGCACACCATCGCGCGTGCCCTGCACGTCAAACTCCACGCCGTCCGCGCCCAACGCCACCGCCGCACGGAAGGCGGCCAGCGTGTTCTCCGGCGCTTGGCTGGAGGCGCCCCGGTGGGCGATGATGCGCGTCGCCGCGCGGTCACTGGGGGGCATGGGATAGGGCTCGCAATGGGTGCAGCGGAATCGTTCGTGTGATCAGGCAGTTGGGCGTGGGCAGACGGCGCCGCCGAGCCCGGAGCCGCGCGGCGCGCAGGCGTCCGGCCCGGGCCGTGCGCAGGGGCCCAAGGAAATTGGAAAAATGACGATACTCGTATTGCCCGCCCGCCAGGATTCGGGTATAGATTCGGTGAGTCTCAACGCAGGATGCGGTCTGAGGCCCATGTTGCGCCCACCATAACGGTCAGGATCATTGGTGAAAAGGATTTTGCCATGTCCAACGAGTTGATCTCCGCCCTGGAAAGCCGCGTTACCTCCGCCGTCGACACCATCGAGGGTCTGCGGACGGAAGTCCGTGTGCTCAAGGAGGAACGGCAACTGCTCGAATCCAAGTTGCGCGAGCTGTTGCAGAAAATCGAAGGTGTGGAGAACGGGGACGCGCAAGCGGGCAGCCTCGATTCCGCTCCGTCCAACGAGGCACCCCAGACCCCCGGCTACGGCTTTGGGACGATGGGGAACAGCCACTCCCCCTCCGAATACTGACGCGCACCCTCCGCGCGCTTGCGGCGCGGAACCACCGACGCCTGTGCGCCGTTGGCCCGGCCCACGCTGTGTGGGCGCGGGCGGGTTGGTACCGGCATCCGCCGCTCCGAGTGGTGGCGCGTCGGATTGTGCCCGGGTGCGCCGCATGAGCCTGGGCGCACGAACCGGTGCGCCATCCTTCGCATCCAACGCGCGTATGGTGCTCCCAACTGTGCCGCACGGATCGTCCGCACCCCGCAGGCGGTGGCCGGCCCCCACAGCCGCGGGGCCACGCACGCCTACATCCCGACGACGCCCCCGCACGCATAGCCTCAGCCCTTCTCACTGCCATCGGCGGCGCCTCCCGGTCGCCGCGGCGGCAGGCCTCATGCTGGTCGTGCTCGCCGCTGCCCTCGTCGTAACGAGTTCCGCCCGCGCTGCCCAGGCCGCAAATTCCGATGCGGCACGCAAGGTCGTGCACGCGCCCAAGGCGCCGTATGCGGTGGCCGTGCTGCCCTTCGAGGACCTGCGCCATCCGGGACACACGGGGTGGCTGGGGCGCTTCCTCGCCGAGCGCATCGCCCGGGCGCTGGTGCGCTCGGGGCAGGTGGCCGTGCTGGACCTGGACACAGCCGGCCAGTGGCAGCGCAAACTGGACCTGCATGCGGACTCGCCCGTCACCGCGGCGCTGCTCGATGAGTTGGGTGTGCAGGTGCTCGTGCAGGGCACCACGCAGGAGGTACTGGGCTTGGTGGAGATCGACCTGCGGGTGCGCAGCGCCCAGGGCGACCTGCTGGCCGGCAAGGCCAGCCACCTGCGCGTGCTGCTAAGTGAGCAGTCGCCCGGCCCCACCCTGGAGCGGGTGCTGGGCGCGCTGCAGGCCGCGATGCTGCCCCGCGCCGGGCTCAACGAGCCGCACCCCCCCGCGGACTGGACCGGCGTGGAGCGGCTCTACACCCTGCTGGGCGAGCCGGTCGTGCCGGGCGACCCCGGCGCGCGACCGGGCCTGATCGCACGGCTGCGGCCCCTCGCGTCCGATGCGGCGTTGGGCCCCCGCGCCCGCGAGGCCCTGGCGGAGCTGCTGCTGGAGCAGGCGCAGCTCTATCTGCCCAAGGGCGCCGGCCGCGACCTGATGCTGCAGGACGCGCTGCAGCACGTTACCGCGGCCCTGGAGGCCGATCCTCGCGATACCCACCGCCAGGCCATGCGGGCGGAGCTGCTGTACTTCCTCAAGCACTACTACGAGGCCAAGACCGATGCCTCGGTGGCCCGTCTGCGCAACCCGCTGGAGAGCCTGTCATACGTGGTGCTGGGCTTGGTCGCGGGACTTTCCACCGGCGAGGCCACGGTACACCTCAAGCGCGCGCTGGCGATCGACCCCTTTCTGCGCACCCAGGCCCGCACCGAGGGCAGCGTGCCGTACCAGGGCGGCATCCTGGAGCCGTCCTTCGATCGCTGGGAGGAACTGCGCGCCAGCGGCGGGCTGGCCCGCGAGGACGAGTACGACGAGGTCATCCGGAAGGGCCGGCGCTTCTTCCAGCGCAAGCAGTGGGACGAGGCCGAGCGCGTGTTCCGCAAGGCCGCGGAGCGGGACGACGCGGACTATCGGCCCTGGCTGTACCTGAACCGCATCCTGATCGAGCTGGGCCACCCGGAGCGGGCCGTGGCGGGCCTGCAGCGGCTGGCGGACGGCAACCCGCAGGAGCCGAAGGTGCTGTACTGGCTGGCGGAATCGCAGCTCGGCAGCGGCTCGCCCGCGGCGGCCCAGGCCAACTACCGCAAGGTGCTGGCCCTGCAGCCGGACGACCTGCGCAGCCAGAACGGGCTGGCCGATGCGGACATGGCCCTGGGCCAGTGGCCGAACGCCCTGAACGACCTGCGGGCCGTGCTGCAGGCCACCCCCACCGATGCGCACACCTGGTTGCGCCTGGGCATCGTGCGGATGCAGCAGGGCGAATGGACGGCGGCCAAGGGCGCCCTGGAGCGCGCGCTGGAGCTGGCGCCCGATTCCGCCGAGGCCCGCAAGCGCTTGGCCGAGGTGCACGAGCACCTGGACACGCCGCCGGCCCAACCCGCCGCGCCCGGCGGACCCGCCCCGCAAACACCGCCGCAGCCGGGCGCCCAAAAATAGCTGCTTGGCGTCGCGCCCTTCTGCTAGGATGGAACAGGCGGGCCCGCGCAGGCTGCACAGAGCCTGCAGCACTTCTCCACAAAGTGCACCCACTTCCGGTCCGCACCGTTTGTTATCCTGAAGGCGCCCATCGGCGGCGCGTGAATGAGCAGCGATGGGCGACAGCTTCGGTACCGTGTTCCGCATTACCACGTGGGGCGAATCCCACGGCGGGGGTGTCGGCGTCGTGATTGACGGCTGTCCGGCGGGCATTCCGCTGGACGAGGCGGACATCCAGCGCGAGCTGGACCGGCGCAGGCCCGGTCAGAGCCACATCACGACCCAGCGCAAGGAGGCGGACCGCGCGCAGATCCTCTCCGGCGTGTTCGAGGGCCGCACGCTGGGCACGGCCATCTCCATTATGGTGGCCAACCAGGATGCGCGGCCGGAGGCCTACGATGAGATGCGCGAGGTCTTCCGGCCCAGCCACGCGGACTACACGTACGAGGCCAAGTATGGGTTGCGCAATTGGCAGGGCGGCGGCCGGGCCAGCGCCCGCGAGACCATCGGGCGGGTAGCCGCCGGGGCCATCGCGGCCAAGCTGCTGCGCACCGGCTTCGACGTCCGCACGCTGGCCTGGGTGAGCCAGGTGCACGAGGTGCGCGCGGAGATCGACCCGGCGGACGTCACCGCGGAGGCCATCGAGGCCAGCATCGTGCGCTGCCCGCACCCGGGTGCGTCCGAGCGCATGGTGGCGCGCATCGAGGAGGCCCGCAAGGCGGGCGACAGCGTGGGCGGCATCGTGCAGGCGGTGGTGCGGGGCGTCCCACCGGGCCTGGGCGAGCCGGTGTTCGACAAGCTGACGGCGGATCTGGCCAAGGCGCTGATGTCCCTGCCGGCCACCCGCGGCGTGGAGTTTGGGCTAGGCTTCGGCTCGGTGCTGCTGACCGGCTCGCAGCACAACGATGCCTTCGAGGTGCGCGACGGACGGGTGCACACGACCACCAACCGGTCCGGCGGCATCCAGGGCGGCATCAGCAATGGCGAGGACATCCTGCTCCGTGTGGCGTTCAAGCCCACGGCGACGATCGCCCAGCCCCAGCAGACCGTGAGCCGGACGGGCGAGTCCGTCACGCTGCGGGGCAAAGGAAGGCACGACCCTTGCGTGCTGCCCAGGGCGGTGCCGATGGTGGAGGCGATGGTGAACCTGGTGCTGATCGACCACCTGCTGCGCGCCGTGTTGCGGAAGGACTTCGACAAACTGCCTCGGCTCCTCGACGGAACCTCGCTATGAGCAATCACTACGCGGTGCTGGGTGTGCTGCCCTCGGCCAGCACGGACGAGATCAAAGCCTCGTACCGCCAGCTCGCCAAGCGCTACCACCCGGACGTTGCCGGTGGAAACGCCCGCTTCTTCGCCCGCATCCGCGAGGCGTACGACGTGCTGTCCGAGCCGGACCAGCGCCGCGTCTACGATGCCCGCTCCATGCGCGCCGCGCCGCCCCCGCGAGCCACAGCCGGCGGCCGCCCCGCCCCGGCATCGGACGCCACCGCAGCCGGCGCCACGACGACCAGCCGGGCACCGCTACCCGTGCTGACGCGCATCATGTCCATCACGGTGCCGCGCTCCGGGCGCTTCCAGCTCCAGGGGCTGATCGGGGATATCCACATCGTGGCCACCACGCCCGAGACGCTGTGGGACACCACCCTGCGCAAGTACGGCACGACGGACCGCGAGCGTCTGGCGCGCCACGTCATCCAGATCAAGCTGAGCGGTGAGCGGGAGCTGGTGCGCTCCATGATGCCCCGCCCCACGGACTTCGGCGTGGAGTTCGAGCGCGCCTCGGGCGAGGAGAAGCAGCGCCGCCTGCGCACGTTCATGGAAAACCTGCTGGGCCGCGGGCCCTTCGGCAACCTGTTCTCCGGACGCGGCTTCGGCCTGTACGGGGCGCACCTGCCGCTCACGCTGCAGGTCACCGTGCCGCGTGGCACGCCGCTGTTCCTGCGTGACGTGACGGGCGCCATCACGGTGGGCAACGTGGAAAGCGAGGTCGTGGCCAAGCTGCTGGGCGGCGTGATGCGCACCGGCCGCATCACCCGCGCGCACCTGACTCTCAACGGTGGCAGCCGCGCCTTCCTCAGCGACGTGCGGGGCCCCGTGGATCTGATGGGCTTCGGCAGCAGCCGCACCTATGTGGGCGGGCGCATCTCCCGCCTGCGTGCCGTGCTGGAGAACGACGCCCAGGCCGAGGTGACGGGGGCCGTGGGCGCGCTGCTGGCGGAAGTGAACGGCCGCTCGCAGCTCGATGTCAAACAGCCGGTGCGCGAGGCCCACTGCGACGTAGCCGATACGGCGCGCGTGCGCCTGGCGCGCGTGCAGCGGCTGAGCGGCACGCGCGCAGCCGGGGCCCGGCTGGATGCGACCCTGGAACGGGGCCGTATGTCCAAGGCGGGATAGGCCGCCCCGCCGTCCGCGGTTGTCAGCGGCCCCGCCCGTGGGCATAATGGCGCCAATGCTGCTGGGAACCACACGCCCGATTCAACTCCGAAGGAACATGAAGCGACGACGCCTGCCGTGGGTGAAGGCCGCCTTGTGCCTGGTGGCAGCGCTGGCCCTGGGTGCCTGCGAGGCCCCCAAGCCGAAGGTCAAGATGCCCGCGCGCCTGCTATACCTGCAGGGTCAGAGCCTGATGGATCAGGATCTGTACTCGGAAGCCATCACCAAGTTCCAGGCCGTGGTGGACCAGAACCCCGGCACCCTGTTGGGCACCTACGCCTATCTTCAGATCGCCGATCTGCACTCACGCAAGGGGGACTGGGGCAAGGCGGAAACCAACTACCGGCTCTTCCTGGCCGGCGATCAGAACACGCATCTCACGCCCTACGTGCTCTACAAGCTGGCCCAGGCCAACCACGAGGAAAGCTACACGGGGATTCTCTTCCCCTCGCGCGAGGTGGACCGCGATCAGTCGGCGAACAAGCGGATCATCCAGGAATATCGGCGCTTCTTCTTTCTGTACCCCAACAGCATCTTCCTGCCCCAGGTGCGGTCCTTTGCCCGCGATGCCCGCCAGACCCTGGCCGAGCACGAGCGGCAGGTGGGGGATTTCTACTTCGATCGCGAACTCTATGGCGCGGCAGCCAGCCGCTACCTGTACCTGCTGCGCAATTACCCGGACTATCCCCGCGCCAACCAGGTGCTGCAGCGCCTGATCCTCTCCTACCGCCGCAACCAGCAGCCGGACCT
>Ga0102953_1000899_pt1 | contig 19528 bp, 17 predicted proteins | sample SalPon2A_C_D2_MG_FD_78509 | JGI IMG/M metagenome (GOLD analysis project Ga0102953, IMG submission 78509) | Soil microbial communities from South San Francisco under conditions of wetland restoration - Salt Pond MetaG R2A_C_D2_MG | ecosystem: Environmental > Terrestrial > Soil > Wetlands | place... | reverse complement strand
GCTGCCTATACCTTGCGTAAAGATGATGACAATTTCAGTCAGCCCGGCACCCTGGTGCGTGAAGTAATGGATGATGCCCAGCGTGATCGGTTGGTATCCAACGTCGTAGGGCACCTAAAGAACGGGGTGAGCGAGCCGGTGCTAGAACGAGCCATTGAGTACTGGCGCAATATCGATAAAGGGATCGGTGACCGGATCGCCGAGGGGGTGAAAGACTGATTACTTCGAAGCTTGTCACGGCCCGCCGTCATTAAAGATGGCGGGCCGGTCTTGTTCCGTTGAACGCTTTTATTTTTTCTAACTGTTAGTGATTTATTTCGTTGCGGTATTATGGAGTTTAAACCTTCAACCTAACCTATGACTTAAAAGTCTCGAACTATCCTTACGTAGTTCAAAATTCTAACGACATCTCCCTGAGGCCCTCGTCCCTGAGGAAATCCGGATGGGTCTCCTGCCTTAGGGTCCGTGCGCTGCGCGCCTGCACCGTGGACATCTAACAATCTGAATTTGCCGGAAAAACCCGGTGGTCTGAAGTAACCGTAGGCATCGCCGAAGCAGATATAGACCGCTTCAAATCCGCCCCGTACCCTTTTATGGGTGGTCGATGTCCAATAAAACGGGTAGTTCTCTCCGCCTGCTTCGTCCTTTATGGCCGATACTTCGAACATCGGGGATAGGGCAGGGGAGGCGGTTGTTTGCGGAGAACGGTTGTAATCGACTATGCTCTGCAATTCCTTGGCATTGGGCAGGCGCCAGTCTTTATAGCCCAGATAGGATTCGGAATTTTTTTGCGCCACCCAGGCAAGCGCTTTCTGCCAGTTCATCCCCTTGCCGCTATCAGTCTTCTCCCACATCAGACCGGTTGCCTGGTCGCTGATCGTGCCGTCATGGTTGTCGTGGAAATCGTTCTTGCCATATTTGCTGTTGCCCCGAACGAACCGAACGGTGAATTCCTTCCCCGAGCGACTGCGCGGGTCCAGTATCGGATAGCCCTTGATGTGCCCATCTGCGGCATTGAAGCCGAAGACCGTTTTTTGCCTCCCCATGGTTTTGCCTTGATATACCGTTGAGGAAAGCAATTGGGTATCGATCGGACGCTTGCCGTTGGAGAAATACTTGAAGTAAAAGGCACTATCGATAAATGGTTTAGCTCCCGATGGCACGCTTACCATGTCAAGGCTGGAGGCGTCCACCCCGTTAAACAGGGCAAGGGAATATAGTTCCTTGATGCTCGGCAGACGCCAGTCATGTTTCCCAGCCAGGGAGAATTTCTTTGCCTTGCGGATGGCTTCGGTATAGGTCATCACGGAATATGATTTTTGCCAGATCAGGCCAGACACCTTATCGGTTACGGTTCCGTCGCTGTTGTCTCTATATTTGGGAACATTGCGGGAAAATTGTGCATCCTGGCCGAAGAAGGGCTGTCCCGGAAGTGGTTTGGGGATGCCCCTGGTGTTGTCGAAAAAAGTGCTTTGCCGGGTGTCTACAACCTCATATGGGTGAATCGGGGATTTGCCCTGCCCGACAGCTTCACCGGAAAGGAAAAGGAAAAGAAAACAAAATGAGATTGCCAGTCTCAGTGCGTTCATAAGGCGGTCTCCGTTTATGCAATCCAACCTAAGGGAATAAAGGTTGAGAAAATCCTTATTTCGTCCCCGGTTTTTTGAACCGGCATTCGCGATTTTTTATGATAAAGAAAAGAAATGATGCAAATAAAATTGCTGCTGCATGACTCTCCCATACAATCCGAATAGGCGAATCGGCAAACAGGAGCCTTTCTTCTAAAAAGACATCAGAGATGATTTTGATGGGTAACAAGATAAGGAACAATAATGACAATTTCTTCCATGGCTGGGATTGGCCGGTCCCGATTAAAGCGAGAAAGTAACAAGAGCCGTAGCCGATGGCCGATAACCCCCCATAATAAATTAAGTCGGGCTTGGCCAGAAGTAGGAAAAAAGAGATAGTCAAAGACATGGTGATGAGCAGCAATCCGAAAAGATTCCTGTTCAACTGTTCCAGCCATACTCCAATCATCATAAAAGATGTTAAGTTGAAAAAGAGATGTCGTCCATCGAAATGAACGAAATTGGCTGTTAATATCCGCCAATATTGACCTTCAATAATCAGGTTGCGATCATAGATTAAAAAGGAAGTCAAGTCTGAGGAGGCATAAGTTATAATTGTTCCGATAACTACAAAAATGGTTAAAATAGGAACGGATCGATCTAGCCGATATTTTTTCGAAAGACGCATCCTGCTATTCCGCCAAAGGTGATAAGTAGCAGTGATATAAGATCCATGCTGCTGCTGCCGGTGTAACCAGGTTTATGAACCACTTCATAGTCAGTTGGTCTTTCTTTGACTTTTTCTTTGAACAATTCAAGCTGGATTTCCAGGTTCTTAACCAGGTCTTCGCTAGCTTCGGTAAACCCTTTGCTGCTGTCCAGACGTTTTTGCTCGGTAAGATTTACAGGAGTTGCATGACTCTTGATCCGACTGATGCCCGGTGCGCGAAACAGCATTTTTTTACTCCTAATGTCATAGACTGCTACATCAACCATAGTATGGGTATCGTTTTTTTCACCCGGTATGACATAGGCTCCGACCAAAGTCCAATAGGCAATGGAAGTCACTCCCTCGTCGGTGAACTGGGCTTGGTCAAATGAAATGAGCGCTATAACATCGATACCGTACATATTCTGGATCTGGTTTAGATTGGTGAAGCTCCCCTGGGGGGTAAGATAGGCAGAGGGGATCAACTCGATGGTTTTGATGAAATCATATTTCTTAAAATTGCCACTGATCTTTTTCATCAACTCCATCTTGTCTCTTTCCGTCAATACCCCCCTGTTTCTTATCCCTTCGGGCACAAAGGCTACGCCGACTCTTAACGGCAAAGCCAATAGCGGTACTTCAGCTTGTTCGATAATTCCTTGCTTATCCGGATACAGGTAGTCGACAATGCTGCTCTTGTAATGGCGGTCTCTAAAAACACAACCGTTAAGGTCAAGAATAACTCCGGTAACGAGAGCAATAGCAATTACTGTCTTGGATGAATTCATCAACTTTTTTACCTCTTGTAGGCTGATATCTGTAGCTGAGTCCGAAATGTGAAGATAACATTCAATTGATAATTCATTTTCAATACAAATTCTAACCTTTTATTAGATTTTTTAAACCCCTTGGGGGGATAATTTCCCCATATGCGGAATAATCTTAATTTCCCCGCGAGTTATATTCTCCTGCCGGGAAATATTGGACTTCACCTGTCTTTTTCGGTAAATTGTTGCAAGCTCTAAATCCAATAGATCTGATTATTCCTTTAACTTACCTGGTGCAATCTTGATTGAATCAACCCATAAAACCATCTACCTGGCCGACTACCGGCCCCCTGCATATAAAATCGAACAAACCGAACTTACCCTGGAACTGGGCGACAGCGATACCCTGGTGAAATCGCGGCTGACGATCAAAGCCGATTACGACCGGAGCGGGGGAGTGCGGCCCCTGGTTTTGGACGGGCGCGATCTGGAGCTGAAGGCGATCCGCATTAACGGGGAACCGCTCGCCTCAGAACATTATCGGCTCGATGACGAACACCTGACCATCAAAGTGCCGCCTGCCGATATGGTTCTCGAGATCGAGAACCTGATCCATCCCGACCGGAACACGGCTCTGGAGGGATTGTACAAGTCGGGCGAAAAGCTCACCACCCAGTGCGAGGCCCAGGGGTTTCGGCGGATCACCTGGTTTATCGACCGGCCCGACAACCTCAGTCGCTTCGAGGTGACCATTATCGGCGATCCGGAAAAGTATCCGGTGATGCTGGCCAACGGCAATATGATCGACAGTGGCACCTTGGATGACGGCCGCAACTTGGTGAAATGGGGGGACCCTTTTCCGAAGCCTTCCTACCTGTTTGCCCTGGTGGCCGGCAAGCTTTCCACGGTGGAGGATTTCTACACCACCGGCTCCGGACGGAAGATTGCCCTGCAGTTTTTCGTCGAGGAGCATAACCTGGACCGTTGCGATCACGCCTTGGAATCGCTGAAGAAAGCAATGGCCTGGGACGAGGAGACCTACGGCCTCGAATACGATCTGGACCAGTATATGGTGGTGGCGGTCGACGATTTCAATATGGGGGCCATGGAAAACAAGGGGCTGAACGTCTTCAACTCCAAGTACGTCCTGGCCTCGCCGGCCACCGCCACCGATACCGATTACGAAAATATCGAAGCGGTGATCGGCCACGAGTATTTCCACAACTGGACCGGAAACCGGGTCACCTGCCGGGACTGGTTCCAGTTGAGCTTGAAAGAAGGGCTGACCGTCTTTCGGGACCAGGAGTTCTCGGCCGATATGACCTCCCGGCCGGTGAAAAGGATCAGCGACGTGGCGGTGCTGCGCGGCCATCAGTTCCAGGAGGACAGCGGCCCAATGGCCCACGCGGTGCGGACCGATTCGTATATCGAGATCAATAATTTCTATACGATCACCGTTTACGAGAAGGGCTCGGAGCTGGTCCGAATGGTCCATACCCTGCTCGGCCAGGATGACTTCCGCAAAGGGCTGCGGCTCTATCTGGAAAGGCATGACGGAGAGGCCGCCACGGTTGAGGATTTCATCAATGCCATGGCCGAGGCGGGGAACCGCGATCTGGGCCAGTTCATGCTCTGGTATAGCCAGGCCGGCACTCCGGTGGTCAAGGTCGAGAGCAAGCACGATCCAGCATCGAAAACCTATACCATGACTTTTCGCCAGAGTTGCCCCGCCACGCCGGGGCAGTCTGAGAAGAAGCCGTTTCATATCCCGCTAGAAATGGGGCTGCTGGCGCCGGACGGCAAGGAGTTGCCGTTGGATATCGAAGGCGAGGAGAGCGGTATTCTTTCCCGACTCCTGGAACTGCATAAAGAGGAGGAATCCTTTACCTTTACCGGAATCGCTGAACAGCCGGTGCCGTCACTGCTGCGCGGGTTCTCAGCCCCGGTCAAACTCGAATATGGCTACAGCGATAGCGATCTGGGGCTCCTGGTCAGCCACGATTCCGACCCCTTCTGCCGCTGGGAGGCGGCCCAGAACCTGGCGGTCCGCAAGATTAAAGGGTTGGTCGATGATTATCTGCATGGAAAGGTCATGGCGATTGATCCCCTGTTTTTAGAGATCTACCGGGAGGTAATGGCCGACCGCGATCAGCTCGATCCGCCTTTTCTGGCCCAGCTCCTGACCCTGCCTTCGGAAGGCTATCTGGCCGAGTTTTTCGAAGTGATCGATTTTGAGGCCATCCATGCGGCCCGGGAGTTTCTCCGGAAAACCCTGGCCGATGCCCTGCGGAATGGACTTAAGGAATGTTTTGCCGAGAACCGTAATAACGAGCCATACCAGTACGATCCGGTTCTGGCCGGGAAGCGTTCGCTGAAAAATATCTGCCTTGCCTATCTGGTCCTGACTGGAGATGAAAATTCAGCAGATGCCTGTTTCGAAATGTTCCAACGGGCCGACAATATGTCCGATGAATTAAGCGGTCTGCGCATTCTGGTCCATAACGGTTCGGAAAAGGCGGAAGCGGCGTTGGCTGCTTTCGCCGAGAAATGGCGGGGCGATCCATTGGTTATGGACAAGTGGCTGGCGGTCCAGGCCACCGTGCCTGAAACGGACACCCTGGATCGGGTCAAGGAATTACTGGACCACCCGGCCTTCGTCTTTAAAAACCCCAATCGGGTCAGGGCGCTCCTGGGTTCATACGCGATGGGCAATCCGGTTTCGTTCAACCGGGGCGACGGAGCCGGTTATAAATTTATGGCCGGGAAAATTGTCGAGCTCGACCGGCTCAATCCCCAAACTGCCGCCCGGTTGGCCGGTTGCTTCGGGCGCTGGCGCCGTTTCAATGAGTCGCGGCAGACTCTGGTCAAAACCCAGTTGGAGAAAATCATCGGTGATAAGAAAATTTCAAGGGATCTTTACGAGGTGGTCAGTAAGACACTTGGTAACGAAAATATCGCATCGGCGTCGTTAACTGTTGACCTGTAGGAAGTAACTGGCTAGAAAAAGAGGAGGATTAAATAACTGCTAGGCTTGTGTCTGCGGAGCTCCGCCAGTTAAATATGTCTGATATGGGGAGGATCAGAAGTGCATAAACAAGAACTGTCCATTGTGTGTCCCCTCTATAACGAACAGGCCAATATAGATCTGTTTCTCGGCCGCCTTACAAATGTATTGGTCGGGGTTGACATGTCCTTCGAGATCATCTGCGTTAACGACGGCAGCACCGACAAAACCTTGGAAATGCTTATCGATGCCAAAGCTGGATTGCCTCAATTGAGAATCATCAATCTCTCCAGAAATTTCGGCAAGGAAGCAGCCTTGACTGCGGGTCTTGATTATGCAACCGGGGAAGTCATCATTCCCATCGATGCCGACTTGCAGGACCCGCCTGAGCTGATCCCAAAGTTACTTGAGGAGTGGGAAAAAGGATTTGATGTGGTCCTGGCCAGGCGGGTAGATCGCAGCACAGATGCATTATTAAAAAAAATCACGGCAGGTCTTTTTTATAAGATCCACAATAAGATATCTGATACGAAAATCCCCCAGAACTGCGGGGATTTTCGCCTAATGACCATGCGAGTTGCCGATGCGGTCAAGCAGCTTCCCGAAAATCAACGATTCATGAAAGGTGTATTCGCTTGGGTGGGCTTCAGGGTTTCATCGGTGGAGTACAGCCGGGAATCCCGGGCGGCGGGATCCAGCAACTTCGGATTCTGGAAACTCTGGAATTTTGCCCTGGAAGGCATCACAAGTTTCAGCACCGCCCCTCTGCGAATTTGGTTTTATATAGGCTTTATAGTCGCAGCCCTTTCTTTTGCCTATGGTGGGTTTATTATTACAAGAACCCTGATTTATGGGATAGACGTCCCCGGTTATGCTTCCCTGTTGACCTCGATTCTCTTTCTGGGTGGTATCCAGTTGATAAGCATCGGTATTCTGGGAGAGTATCTGGGGCGGGTTTATATGGAGGTCAAATCGCGGCCCAATTATATTGTCGAGCGGGAGATAAGTTAACTTATCATCCACTTTTCCTGTTACTGCCTGAATAGTTCGCTTAAATAATTGATCAAATATACTCTTGGGAATTTTAATGGATCGCTCTAAACAATTCTTTGTTTTTACTCTGGTTTTTATCGCAGTATTGTCGCTCTGGATTAGAATTTCCTATTTCCAGCAGACGATTGTTAACACTCCCATCAGAGGCGATGCTAGACAATATGTTTTATATGCAAATAATATTGTTCAAAACGGGACTTTCTCTCTGGCATCAGATCCAGCTTTCGTGAAACCGGATTCTTACAGGTCACCTGGCTACCCTTTCCTAATTGCTTTATCAATCTTGGGCGAGAGGGTGCTCGGTGTAAATTCATACAACCTACTTATGTATACCCAAGCGATCTTGGGAGTATTGATTGCGTTGATTTCTTTTATGACAGCTCGATTGTTCCTGACTACAAAATGGTCTGTTGCGCCGGCCTTGTTGGTTGCACTCAGCCCACATATGATAAGTTTGGGAAACAATATCCTTTCTGAAACACTGTATTCTTTTTTGCTGTTAGTAGCCGTTTATTGTTTTTCATATGCCTTTGTTAGAGGAACTAAATGGCCTTTATTTGTCTCAGGTTTGTTTTTTGGTCTTGCCTATCTGGCAAATCAGGTTGTGTTCTTTGCTCCGTTATTATTGGTTGTTGCTGCAATAATTTACTTTTACAAAAAGAATGAAAAAATTGTTGCCGAACGTTCAGCTTTGATCTCATTCGTAATAATTTTTTTTATCGTTGTTGGCGCATGGACTGCCCGAAATATCATCAATGTGCCAGCCGGACAAAGTTCAGGTTCCAGTCGTTTACTTAATAACCTTGTCGTCGGAGCACATAGCGATTTTTATGATATTTACCGCGCAGGGCCTCAATATCTCAAAGATAATCCGGTTACTGAAGATGAAAAAATTATTAATGGATCATATAAAACATTTGTAAAATTAATGTTTGGGCGGATTAAAGAAGATCCTGGGCATTATTTAAAATGGTATATGCTTGATAAGCCGCTTTTATTGTGGAGCTGGAATATTCTGGTCGGTCAAGATGATATTTATGTTTTCCCTGTGATTGAGTCTCTTTACCAAAAGTCGAGGCTGGCTCTTGCATCTTATTCCATAATGAAATCGTTGCATTATTGGCTCTTGAGTTGCTCCGTACTGGGTATTTTCTATCTGTTAAAAAATGGGGAGCGCGCTCAAGTTGTTTTGATATTTAATTATGTTGTTTTGGTCTATATGAGCTTTGTTTATGTCGTTACACAAGCGGAGCCGCGTTATTCAATTCCTTTTCGGCCTGAGATGTATTTGTGCGCCGTATTTTTTCTTTCAAAGACAACTGAGTATCTCTCATCTATAAGAGATCGCATTAGGCAAGTTAACGGCTAGCACAAAAGGCGTTATTGAGATTAATTTAGTGTTGCAATTTGGAAAGCCGGTCGACGTAGATCAAGTATCGCCCAACCAGCATTATCGAGTGGGAGATTTAGGCGGGATCTACTTGATTTTCTCGAGTTATGATTTATTACCCTTTTAGGGTAAATATCCCACCCTACGGCTTGCCTCGTCACCTCAAAATTGTCTGTTTGGGTTGATACCCCCATAGCTTGCCCCGGGTTAGTTCATTGAAGTTATAAGTGTATTTGAGTTGAGTCCGCGTATTATTTCATAGCTTGCCTCGTATCGTAAAGAATAAATTCAGCAGTAAATGCCTTTAGAACGGGTGTTACTGTTGCTCCGACAAAGCCTTATCCATCTCTTCCACACGCTTGTTGCCAAGATCCTTTGTTGCTCGGGCCTTGTCGATCGGTGTTTTAATTTTCTTTACCATGGCGTCGGCGTTCTTGGTGTTTATTTCGTCGATCTTGTTGGAAACCTTCTCTGTGACGCTCTCCTCGTCTTTGGAGCAGGCGGTGAAGAGCATGGCCGAGAGTACTAAAGCCAAGATGGTTACAGTCGATTTCTTCATGATGGTTCTCCTTGGGGTTTGTTGTTATTTGGGCCATTGTCGGTTCGTACTATTGGTTGGTTCTTCCAGCGTTTGTGCATCCATACCCATTGTTCCGGGAAACGGCGGATCATAGCCTCGTAGGCGTCGGAGATTTTTTGGATATTGGCGATAATATCGCTTTCCTCGTCGTCGGTTTTGATCAGATCGAGCGGCGGTTGACATTCCAGCCCGTAACTTAAGTCATCTTTTAGGTACATGAAGATCGGGATGATTGGCACGTCAAGGCGCCGGGCCAGAACCGCCGGGCCGGACGGGGTGTGGGCCGGTTTGCCGAAAAAATCGACGAATACGCTTTGGGCCTTGGTATCCTGGTCGATAAGCATGCCTACCGCCTCGCCTTTCTTTATGGTCCTGATTATTTCCCTGGTGCCCTTACCCCTGGCAATATTGGTGTAACCGGCGCTGTTCCTGGTCTCGACAAGGATCCGGTCCAGGCGGGGGTCGAACAAGGTGGTGCCGACTACCTTCATCGGATAGCCGTTTTGGGCCAGCCACGCCCCCAATACTTCCCAGTTGCCGAAATGGCAAGTTACCATAATCAAGCCGCGACCGGTTGCAAAGGCTCGGTCGAGATGTTCGGTGCCATGGGGACTTACCAGTTTATTGATGTCGTTGTGAATGAGGTTCGGCATCCGCAGCATATCACCGGCGGCTGTGGCGAAATGAACAAAAACCGCCCTGGCGAGAGCCTTTATCTCTTGTCCGCTCTTTTCCTTACTATAGACCATGGTTAAATGTTTAATTGCCCTCTCTCTGGGGGCGCGGGCCGCCAGAAAGGCAAATCGTCCTAGAAACCGCATTAAGGCTAGGGCCGGGCGACGCGGGGAAAGGCGCAATATTTTGATAAACAACAGAACCAGGATATAAAAAAAATCATCCCGCAATTTTTTGTGTAGAGGTTTATTGTTCATAGTGGTTATTATTTGGCCTTTTATCTCTGGCGATTATGGGCTAAAATCACAGGTTGCGCTCAGGTGGCGTGTAAGCTTGTTCACAAAGATAAGAACTATAGCCGATTTGCGCGATTAATAAAAAAAGTTTAAGGCGTAGGTCTTTACATCCGGAGCCATTCCGTTTTGTTTCCGGCTTTGATTTTGTCGGCCGTCGAAGATGATTATAATTCTAATTTTGGAACTTTCCTTTGAGTATTCTCTTTCTCATTGAGGGATCGGCTGCGCCTCTTGGTCTCTTTGCAGGTTATTTTGAATGACTGATCGCTCTCGTTATGACTATATCGACCTCGATCTGCCTGGTGAGGAAGTCCTTGTTGTCCTTGGCGAGCTGCCGAAGAGGTGGGGGCGGATGGACCGAATCAGCCGCCTGGCCGTGGTCGAGGTCGGTAGGGTTTTGTTAAACGCCGGTCTGCGGGGCATTGAGGTTGAGGCCGGTCTTGTCGCCAAGCGGGGAGGGCTGATCGGTTTGACCCGGCGCGGTTCGTTGGCCACCGATCTTGCCTACGCCGCAACCCTTGAAGAGGGAGTGGAGATGGCAAGCCCTACTCTTTTCAGTTATACTCTGCCGAATATCGCTCTGGCCGAGGCGGCCAGCCATTTCGGCCTTACCGGGCCGGTCTATTCGGTTTTTGTAGATGATACCGGCGCCGATGGCGAGGAAGAAGCCGGGCGCTGGCTCAGTCACGACGATTCCCTTGATTTTATGGTGGTCGGCGAATTGGATGTCTACCCCGTTCCACTAAAGGAAAAGAAGTCGGGAGCGGATAACGAAGTTGTCTCTGCAAATTTTAAAATAGTGAGTTGAATATGTCCCATATTACAATTGTTTACCCCAGATGGCCCAAGATACCCGAGCAGACTGAATTCCATCTTCCTCCCCATGGTCCGGTATGTCTGGCGGCGGAGATCCCGGCCGACTACGAGGTCAGCTTTATCGACGAAAATGTCGATCGGCTCGATATCGACCGCGATACCGATGTCGTCCTGCTCTCGATGATGCTGAGCTGCCAGGTGCCTCGCGGTCTGGAGATTGCCGCAACTTACCGACGCAAAGGGATCAAGGTGATCGCCGGTGGAATCAGCACCATGCTGCATGCCGAAGAGGTGGCGGCGGGGGTAGACTCCATTTTTCTCGGCGAGGTCGAGGACGGCCGATTGGCCGCAGTCCTTGGCGATTGGCGCAACGATTCCCTGAAACCGAAATACGATTACTTTCATGATTTTCCGCCGATCGAGTCGGTCGGCCCGGCCCGGCGCGATATCTTGAACCGGGAGCGTTATGTCTATCGAGGTGTGCCGATGGTCGATCTGGTCCATGCCTCGCGGGGGTGCCGGTTTAATTGTTTCCCCTGTGCCACAGCCTACCTCGGCGGTCGTCAGTTCCGGCCCCGGCCTATTCAGCAGGTGGTCGACGAGATCGCCGCCATCGACAACAATCGTTTGTTCCTGGTCGATAATTCCCTGGCCCAGGACCGGGGTTGGATCATGGAGTTGTTTCAAGCCTTGAAGCCGCTCAAGAAAAAATGGGTCTGCCATCCTATTCTCGATGAGGAAGAGGTGGTGGCCGCGGCGGCCGAAGCAGGTTGCTGGTACGTTTATCAGGCGGTGTTCGATACTTCCGATGTAATCCGTAACCGGGTAAAACGTTTGAAAGACCACGGGATCGGGGTCGAGGCGGCGGTCCTGCTAGGCCCCGACAATCAGGATGTCGACAATATCAAGAAGCTGGTCGATTTCTTGCTGGAGATCGATATGGATATGGCCGAGTTTTCGATCCTCACCCCATTCCCGCATACCCCGGTTACCGACCAGTTCGAAAAGGCAGGGCGTATACTTCACAAGGACTGGAGCCGCTACACCACCGCCGAGGTCGTCTTCCAACCGAAACACATGACCCCCGATGAGTTGCAGGAGATGTACCATTACGCCTGGGACAATTTTTACAAGGATGTCTCCCAATCCCAAAGGATGGGGAGGCTTTTCCAGAAGGTGGTCAAACGGGAGATGGATGACGGAACTTATATATCACCGCCCCGTCTCACCGCCACCCGCAGGAGTTGGGAGCTTGATAAGGGAGCGGCCTGATGGGGCTTGACTGCCTGCTGCTTTCCACCAATCGGGTGGTGACCCCGTTTCCGGTTTATCCCCTCGGAGTTGCCCATTTAATGGGGGCTCTGGAGGAAGCCGGACACCGGGCACGACATTACGATCTTCTCGCCCAGGGTGGGCTTAACGCCCTTGCCGAAGTTTTGCAGGATCAGGACTTCGGTCTTATCGGCCTTTCGATCCGTAATCTCGATACCGTCGACAGCACTGCCCCGGACGCCTTTATGGAAGGGGTGATCGAGACGGTCGAATTCATTCGCCTTTACAGTAAGGCGCCCCTCGTTCTGGGCGGTCCGGCCTTTTCGATTATGCCGGAGACCATTATGGAACTGTTGAAGGGAGATTACGGCGTGGTCGGCGAGGGCGAGGAGATGCTGCCCTGGCTGGCCGGGGAACTTGCCGCCGGGAGAAAGCCGGCCGAAAAAATCCTGCGCTCAAAGCCGGGCGGGGCCAAGTGGCGCAAGGTCGTGTACGATCAGACCATCGCCGATCACTATCTGGCCTGGGGCGGGATGCTGAACATCCAGACCAAACGCGGCTGTCCGTATCGGTGCAGTTACTGTTCCTACCCGGTCCTCGAGGGGAAAACTTACCGCTGCCGCGAACCGGAAGAGGTGGCTGCCGAGGTGATGCGGGTGGGGAAGGAATATGGCGCTAAGTGCATATTTTTTACCGATTCGGTTTTTAATGATGTCAGAGGCCATTACCTGGAAGTGGCCGAGGCCTTAGTGCGGGCCGGTAACAAGACCCCCTGGTGCGGTTACTTCAGGCCCCAGAACCTGACCGCTGACGGACTGGCGCTTCTGAAAAGGTCAGGCCTTAGCGCCATGGAGCTCGGCACCGATGCCTCTTCAGACACCACCCTGGCCGGCTTGCGGAAGGATTTTAATTTTGAAGAGGTGATCCGGGTCAATGAGTTGGCCGCTGATCAGGAAGTGCCCTGCGCCCATTTCGTCATTTTCGGCGGACCGGACGAAACCAGGAAGACACTGACCGAAGGGCTAGCCAACATCGAAAAACTGCGCAATACAGTGGTCTTCGCCTTTACCGGAATCAGGGTTTTGCCGGGCACTGGTATGCAGCAACGAGCCATTGATGACGGGGTAATGACCGCCGATCAGCCCCTGCTGGAACCATTCTTCTACTTTTCTCCTCATATAAAAGAAGAAGAGCTGGATGCCGCCCTCAAAGAGGCATGGCGGGGCCGGTTTGATCGGATCTACCCTTCTTCCGAGCTGCAGGAGAGGGTGACTCATCTGCACCGCAAGGGACATGTCGGACCGATGTGGGACATGTTGATCAGAAGACGCCGCTAGAAAATAAATTAGTTGATATCTCATGGCTCTCGACAGTTCGAAAATATTGATGGTGGTTCCCCTTTTCAACCACGGTAATACCGTAAGAGCGGTGGTTGAAAAGGCATTGGCCGATGGTTGGCCGACCCTGGTGGTAGATGACGGCAGCACCGACGGCGGTGGGGAAACGCTTGACGGGCTCGATTGCCGGATCGTTCGGCTGGATTGCAACCTGGGCAAGGGGGCGGCCATTCTGGCCGGGGCGGAATTTGCTGCTCGGGAAGGTTATGAGGCGATCATCACGGTCGATGCCGACGGCCAGCTTGATCCGGTCGAGGCCGGGAAATTGGCCGAAATTGCCGCCGATCAGTGGCCTTCCCTGGTGGTTGGAGCCCGTCGTATGGATCAGGGCAATGCCCCAGGCGCCAGTCTCTTCGGACGGGCTTTTTCCAATTTCTGGATTCGCCTTGAGTGCGGAAGGGAATTGCCCGACACCCAGAGCGGCTATCGGTTGTATCCGGTCAAGGAGCTGCTTGCCCTGGAGACCGGCTGTCGGCGTTACGATTTCGAGGTGGAGATCCTGACCCGGGCCGCCTGGGCCGGGCTGCCGATCCTCTCAGTGCCGGTATCGGTCCATTATCCGGCCGCATCGGAGCGGGAGTCTCATTTTCATCAGTTCAAGGATAATTTCCGGCTGACCTGTCTGCACACCCGTCTGGTTGCCAGGGCCCTACTGCCGTGGCCCCATAAACGTTTAATTGCCAAAACCCCGGAAGAAATCAAGGAAAACCTCCAGGAAAAACTGTCGCTGCTGCATCCGGTCCGGTTCGTTAAAAGATTGTGCCGGGAACACAGTTCCGCCCTGCAGTTGGCCTCGGCGGCCTGGATGGGGGTTTTTCTGGGAGCCCTGCCGCTCATTGCCGCTCATACGGTATCGATCATCTATGTCAGCCATAGGCTCCATCTCAATAAACTTACGGCGATAACCGCCAGTCAAGTTTGCATGCCTCCCCTGGTGCCGGCACTCTGTATCGAGATCGGGTATTTTATGCGGCATGGCCGCCTGCTTGTCGATATCAACTGGGAGACCATGGTTCCACAAATTCATTACCGGTTGTGGGAATGGCTGCTCGGCTCTTTGTTGGTGGGTCCGCTGTTGGGGCTTGCGGTCGGCGGGTTGCTCTATTTCACCATAAAGAATCTGCGCCGCGGCCGGCTCGGGAGTTGTGAATCCCTGGAGAACGGTTGAGCATGCCAAGGCGCACGCCATTACGTTTTCTGGAGGCCTTGGGCCACAACATATTTTACCTGACCCTGCTGCTTTTCGGGCAGGGCGGTGCGTATCTGCTTTTGAAACCGGTGATTGCGACTTATCTGGCCTTCAGCCGCAAAATTCATCGCAACACCGCTTTCTACCTGAAACGGCGCTTTCCGGAGCATGGTCCGGTACGGCTTTGGCTCGATACCTTCCGTCTGGTCCATTCCTTCGGGCAGGTTCTGGTCGATCGGGGCTGGCTGGGGCTGCGAGGGAAAGCCCGGCTGGAAGGAGATTTGCTCGGGGCGGAGCGATTGCGGGAGCTGGTTGCCGGCGGCAAGGGGTTGGTGCTTTTGACCGCCCATGTCGGCAACTGGCAGACGGCCCTCTCCCATATCCGTGGGCTTGAGGTGCCGATAAATTCGCTGATGCATTACGAAGAGGAGGCGGTTGCTAAACACTATTTTGACCTGCGCAGCGGGGAGGCGCCGTTCAAGATCATCAAGAGTGATGGTTTCATGGGAGGAATGATCGAGTCCACCGCCGCCCTCCAGCGTGGCGAAGTGGTTACGATCATGGGCGACCGTTATGAGGGCGGCCCTTATGCCGAGGTTGAGTTTCTGGGGGGTAAGGCTCGTTTGCCAACCGCTGCCTACAGCCTTGCCGCCGCAACCGGCGCGCCGGTTGCCATTCTCCTGGCGGCCAAGACCGGGCGGCGCACTTATACCATTAATGTATGGGATGATTTTTACCCGGCCATGGGCGAACGTAACGAACGGCGAAGGGACCTGAGCCTCTGGGCCGAGCGTTTTGCCGGTTCATTGGAGGGGTACCTCGCCGAGCATCCCTATCAATGGTATAATTTTTTTGATTTATGGAGCCAATGAACTGATTATTTATTAAATTGGCTGATTCGATAAAATCCGATTTTGACGGTGACAGCTTTTCAATAGCAATGGAGAACCAAGATACATGCAAGAGTTAAAAGAGCAGATTAAGGAAATTATCGTCCGTGACCTGAAGCTGCAGGGCATCGAGCCTGCCGAGATCGATGACGACGCGCCTCTTTTCGAGGAAGGTCTCGGCTTGGATTCACTCGACGCGGTCGAACTGGTGGTTCTGGTCCAGAAACACTTTGACGTGCAGATCGAGGACATGGATGAGGGGCAGGCGGCTTTTAAGTCGATTAATACCCTGGCAGAATTTATCGAGGCCAGGCGTAAAAAATAATTTCAGATGGGGTTCAGGACCGGATAGTTCATTATGGGTGGCGGAATCGACAATAATAGCAACTCACCTGTAGTCGTGACCGGCATGGGCTGCATGGCCGGCGGCGGAATTGATGTAGACAGCCTCTGGCGAAATTTTGTCCGGGCGGAGGTTAACTGTCGTCCTGTTCCCTCCTATCTTTTTAAAACCATTCTCGACTATCCTGTTTTTGCCGCCCCGGTCGATTGTTTTTCCGAAAGGGCCGAAGCCTTGGCGGCCGAGACCAGACCCGGATTCAAGAAAGAGTCGGTCAGCCGCACCATACTCCTGGCCTTCAGCGCCGCCGCCGAGGCTTTGCAGCGGGCCGGTCTTTCCGCCGAATATCTCCGCTCGGTGCGGGTCGGGATTGCATTGGGCACCACGGTTGGCTGTACATTCCATAACGAGGAATACTATTCGGCCTGGCGTGAGGGAGGTGAACCAGATCTTGCCCCGGTCCAGTTCTATCTGGCCGGTAACGTCTCTTCGGCCCTTCATCGCATCCTGGGAACCAGTGGCCCTTCGGCGGTGATCACCAATGCCTGCGCGTCGGGAACCGATGCGATAGGGGTAGCTCGTAACTGGCTGGCGACCGGCCAATGCGATATCGCCATCGCCGGTGGCGCTGATGAGTTGTCCCGAGTGGCCTATAACGGTTTCGTCAGTCTGATGCTTGCCGATAAACAGTCCTGCCGGCCTTTCAGCAAGGATCGCCAAGGGTTGAATCTCGGCGAAGGGGCCGGAGTGGTTGTGCTTGAACGGCAGGAAGATGCCGAGGCGCGGCGTTGTTCCCCCTTGGGCTGGGTGCGGGGTTACGGCTGTGCGGCCGACGCCTGGCATCCCACCGCTCCCCATCCTGAGGGACGTGGGTTGAAGACCGCTCTTCGCCAGGCCTTGCGTGATTGCGGCGATCCCGAAGAAATTCCGGCCCTGATCAATGCCCACGGTACCGGCACCAAGGCCAACGACAGGGCCGAGACCGCCGCGCTGGCCGAGATTTTTGTCGCTCCCGAAAAACCGGCGGTTGTTTCTACTAAAGGTGTTACCGGACATACCCTGGGCGCTGCGGGCGGTATCGAAGCTATTTTTACCTTGACGGCCCTACGGTATGGACATACTCCGGGCACTGTCGGCTGTCTCGAAGCAGATCCCGAGTTGCCGATGCCGGTCCTCACCCAGTCGGAAAACCGTCATCTGAACGGTCATTGGGGAATCTCCCAATCCTTGGCCTTCGGCGGCGGCAATTCGGTCCTGGTTCTGGAGGCGGCGAAATGAGCGTGCCTGTTGCGATCTCGGCAATCGCCCGGTTGCCGAAGGATTATGAGGTTCCGGATGAGTTGGCCCGCGATCTCCGCCGGGCCGATGCCTTCATCCAGATGGCGGTGGTCAGCTCTTTTACGGCGGTGTCCAAACTTTCTTCCGAAAATTTGCCGCCGGAAGAGGTCGGGGTTTTTATCGGCACGGCCTTCGGCCCCCTGGAGACCAATTTCGAATCGCTCGGCTCCCTGATCGACGACGGGGAAGGGCAGATCTCACCCACTCTTTTTTCCCACTCGGTTTACAACGCGGCCGCAGGTTATGTGGCGAGGCTTCTGGACATTAGAGGCCCGGCGATGACCATAACCAACTACGGCTGGCCTTTTTTGATCGCTTTGGAAGAAGCGAGACTGGCGGTGGCTTCCCGCCGAATCGGCCGGGCGGTGGTGGTCGGCGTCGAGACTTACAGTGAATTACTGGCCGATGCCTATCGCCGTTTTTTCGGGGTCAAAGAGACGCCTTGGCAGAGAAGCGCGGTAGCCTGGGTCTTGGAAGCGGCAGAAGAGGCAAGTGGTAATTGCCGCCTGGCCGGGATCAAGATCCGTGAATTTGAAGCCGACCCGGCCGATTTGCTGACCAGACGCGACGAGACCCTGACGGGCTCGGGGATAAATCCGGAGTTGCCGCGGCAGCCGCTGGCCTATGTCGAGGCGCTGAGCGAAGCGGTCGAATTCTTCGCCGATTCTTCGAAGAGCGAGGCGGCCTTGTCTCTTAAGGCCCCATTCGGGGAGGCCGAGATCCAATTGAGCCGATAAACCGGCACATCTACAGGAGTTGGACGGATGAAAAAAGTTTTTGTCTTGTTGACCGTAGTGATATGTGCTTCCATCGTCTGGGCGGTAGGCGCCTCGGCCAGAGGAGCGATGCCGGACGATGCCGCGGCCCTGCTCGGCATGAAAGGCGAGACCTATTATCTGGCCTATAACCTCCATTGCGATTTAGCTCGGGGTAAGATCTATTCGACCAACTATCAGACCGCGGGGCATCTGGTCCCGTGGAGTACCGAGATCAAGGTCATTAATATCCTGCGTAATTACCTGACTTTCCGGGAAAAGGAGAGCGGACGGGTCTGGAACTACTGGTTTTCCAGGCGGACCCGGCGGGCGGTCAGCCTTAAGGAACATATTGGCCGATTGTTTACCAAGGACATCGATGGGCTGCGAAAAAAAGTAGCAGACCTTTCCGAACTGGACCGGGACGGCATCTACGAGGGACGGCCCTTACTGGGCATGAGCCGGGAGGGGATTCTTATCGCCATGGGTTATCCGCCCGAGTTCGCCAATCCCCAGGATATTATGGCTGCCCGCGACTGGCGATACTGGTTGAGCCGTTATGACAAGCTCAAGATCGGTTTCAACCGCCAGGGAAAAGTTGCGAGCATAGTTGATTGAGATTGAGGTTGTTTGATCGGTCCTATTGACAAATTCGACGTAACGGGACATTAATCAGTCTCTGCGGTTTTAATCATCAGGAATCCATTGGAGGTAAGAGTGAAGATCAGAATTCTGGCGGCTGCGATTATGCTTATTTTACTGGCATTGCCGACGCTCGGCAGCGCCATGGAGGGTGATGTCACCGTCGAGGCCGAGGGATACGGGATCTCGAAAAACGACGCCCTGCTCAATGCCAAACGCGAAGCGGTCAGCAGCGGTATCGGCACCTTCCTGATTTCCGAGACCGAAGTGAAAAATTTCATGCTTCAAAAGGACATGATTCTGACCAGGACCTCAGGGGCGGTGAAAAGCTACAAAATTCTCAGCGAATCCCAAGATGGCGATACCTATCAGGTGAAAATCAGTGCGGTTGTTTCGATGGCCAGTATCAAGCAGGACCTGATCGCTCTTAAGATTCTTCTGGAGTCCATGGATAAGCCTCGGATGATGGTGCTGATCAGCGAGAATAACGGCAATTCCGCCGAAACCGCGATCCTCGATTATCTGAATGAGAAGGAATTCCAACTGGTCGATGCGGCAGCGGTGGCGGCCTTGATGAATAGTAATGATGACTTGATCAGTAAAGCGACCGAAGGCGATCCGGTGGCCGCCGCCAAACTTGGTGCCGCCAACGGCGCGGAGTACGTTATAGTCGGCAAGGTGGTCAAAAGTATTGCCGATAATAAACTTCTCGGTGACGCAGGAATGGTATCGGGACAGGCCAATATTACCGCCAGAGTGGTTAACTGCTCCAATGCCCGGATAATTGCATCAAAATCGGCCAGAGGCGCGGCCGCGCATATCTCAGCGGAAGCAGCTCAGGCCCAGG
>Ga0102953_1000898_pt1 | contig 19529 bp, 21 predicted proteins | sample SalPon2A_C_D2_MG_FD_78509 | JGI IMG/M metagenome (GOLD analysis project Ga0102953, IMG submission 78509) | Soil microbial communities from South San Francisco under conditions of wetland restoration - Salt Pond MetaG R2A_C_D2_MG | ecosystem: Environmental > Terrestrial > Soil > Wetlands | place... | reverse complement strand
CAACCCGGTCTCACGCAACGGCGCAACGACGCGACGAAAAACTCGAAACAGGAGCCATTAGAATTTTTCCCTTGCTTCTGGCGTTGCGTCGTTGCGGCGTCGCGTGAGGAAAGTCTTTGGGCCCAAAAAACGCGCTGTGCTCTTGTTCCCGACCTTAAGCCCTGCGCTGTCACGGCGCCGGGATAGGCACAGATTTATCATCCCTGAGTGCCGCATCGTCACTCAGCAGGCCATTAACCACGCGCTTGATTCCATTTTTCATCAGGTTCTCTCCGAAATTGACCAGCAGCCCGAGGCGACAACCGGTCAGACGCAAGTAGGTGAGAAGTTGCTTCGAGTGAACCGGCTGCAGACGTTCGACGGATTTCAGCTCTATGATGACCTTCTTTTCCACGATCAGGTCGGCACGGAAGCCTTCATCGAAAGTGATCCCCTCAAACCGGATGGGGACGGGAACCTGGCGTTCGGCATTCAATCCGAATTCGGCCACCTTTCTGGCCATGATGACTTCATACACCGTCTCCAGAAGTCCCGGGCCGAGTCCCCGGTGGATATCGAATGCGGCGTCCATGATTCGGTTGGCGATCTCGTTTTCGGTCATCACCCCTCCTTTCAGAATCTCAAAATTTAATTCACAACCGCGCACGACGAGACGGAAACCTGGATCCAGGAGCCATAAGTATTTTTCTCCTGCTTCTGGCGTTGCATCGTTGCGGCGTCGCGTGAAACAAAAAAAACCGCCCACGCCAACCGGCGCCGAGCGGCCTCATCGATTCCTTTTTCTGTCCTCCCCTGCCTCCATCGGACCCTCCGAACATGGGAAAAAAGAGGGTCTTAGGATACCTTCACAAACAGGTAAAAGTCAAACGGAATTCCGTGGTTGTAAAGCCGTGATTGGTGACTGGAAAAAGCCAGGCTTGAGGTTCCAGGTTGGAACTGCAAGTCGATAAGCTTTTGATTCGTCAACGGCAATAACGATCCGCAGATTTCACAGATTCACGCAGATTTTAAAATCAGGGCGTCGGATCTTTTTGCCTTGGTTTAATCTGCGCCCATCTGCGAAATCTGTGGATTCATTTTTCTCCCCCTTCGGGTCTCAGTATGCCCCCCGAGTCTCTGCCCGTGAGCCCATGAACTTATTTTTCAAGCGGCGGGACACTCGCCCTCTTCCGGCTCAACGGCGAGGCGAAGTCCCATGCTGTGAAGAAGAGAGAGGAGACTTTTGATCTCGGGGTTCCCCCGTTTCGACAGCATCCGGTAGAGGCTCTCGCGGCTCAGGTTGGCCTTCTCGGCCACTGCGGCCATGCCGCCGTTGGCCTCGGCAACGTTGCGCAGCGCCAGCAGAAATACGGGACGGTCCCCTTCCTCGATGGCGGCATTTAGATAGGCCGCGGCCTCGCACGGGTCCTTGAGAGATTCGATCAGATCCTTTTGGTAGGATGTGATTTTAGCCATGACTCATTCTCCCCTGGTGGTCCTTCCAGTATTCTCTGGCCTTGACGAGGTCTTTCGATTGTGAAGACTTGTCACCGCCCAGCAACAGCAGAACCAGCCGCTTTCCCTCAATTCCGAAGTAAACACGATAACCAGGTCCGTAGTCGATGCGCAGTTCGTGAACCCCCGCGGCCACCGATCGATTGTCGCCCAGGTTGCCCAGGCGTGCCCGGTCCAGTCGTACCCGGACCTTGGCCCTCCCCTTGACATCGCGGAGATGTTCGAGCCATTCCTTGAAAGGTTTCCGGCCGTCTGCGGTAACGTAATAATCGATTTCGTAAGGAAATGTCTGCATAAAATGTAACTTGTAAGCTACAGGGTGTCAACTCGTGTCTATAAGGACGGTTCTCAGGCAATTGCTCCTTCATTCTGGTTCTTGCGGCTTCCCGTAAAACCAAAAAACCGCCCGCACCTTATCGGCGCAAAGCGGTCTCATAGATCCTCCCATCTGTCCCCCATCGTACCCTCCGGACATCGAAAAAATGAACACCTCAAAATACATCCCCAGATAGGGGATGTCAAATGCCAAGGTGGGAATCGCCAATCCGCAGATTTCGCAGATTCACGCAGATTTTAAAATCAGGGCTTCAGTTCATTTTGCCTTGGTTTAATCTGCGCCCATCTGCGTCATCTGCGGATGAATTTTCTCCTCGAAAAAAGCTCTTTCCGATGGCGAGTTCCGCCTGCATTGACAGGGGGGCATCCTGACCTATACTGCAAAAATTATCCCTTCCGACGATGGAGGCCCCCATGAAAAGCACTCTGACCGCCGTGTTGACAGCAGCCGTCCTGCTCTCCTCCGCCCTGCCGGCCCTGGCCGCCAGCCATGAAAAGATGACGACCGATCTCGGCGCCGCCACGTATGGCAAATACGTCGACGACAAGGGCGCCATTTCCCGGCCCGAGGGGTACCGGACCTCGTGGGTCCACCTGGGCAGCTGGGTGGTGCCCGACGAGAAGGCTCCCGGCTACGGCTTTCACGACGTCTATACCCAGCCCGAGGCGCTTGCCGCCTTCAGGAAGAACGGCACGTTCCCCGACGGGGCGGTGCTGGTCAAGGAGATCCGCGCGGTCGAAACGGCCGACATGACCACCGGCAAGGCGAGCTGGGCCGGCGACGAGGCGGTGTGGTTCGTCATGATCAAGGACGCCGAGGGACGCTTCGCGAAAAACCCCAACTGGGGCGAAGGCTGGGGCTGGGCCCTTTTCAAGGCCGAGGACCGGAACACCAACGCCTCGACCGACTTTCGCAAGGACTGCATCCCCTGCCACGTACCGGCCAGGAAGGACGACTGGGTCTATCTCAAGGGGTACCCGACGCTGCGATAAAAACCGGGCAAGGCTTCGTCAACGTCGCAAAAATCATCCGCGGATTTCGCGGATTAGCGCGGATTTTAAAACCAGGACGTCAGCTCTTTCTGCCCTGATTTTCATCTGCGACAATCTGCGTCATCTGCGGATGAACAGCTTCTCCGAATTTATCGACACCGATTATGAACCAAAAAAAAGGGCCCGCCGTTCATGGCAGGCCCTTTGATTTGTTGTTGGCGCGCGATACAGGATTCGAACCTGTGACCTCTGGCTCCGGAGGCCAGCGCTCTATCCAGCTGAGCTAATCGCGCAAAGAGTAGAGATATATACCGCATCCGGAGCGGGAATGCAACGGCAAAATCGGCCTTTCCTCCCTCCCCTTCCGGCAGGTACCGCCGGGCCGCGCGTGCTTCCGCATCTCATTGACAGTCGGCCGATCCCTGCTAGCCTTTAGACGTAAATTCCCCTGCCAAAATCATATTTTTATCGCCTACTTACCCCATCACCGGGAAACGGCATGAAAAAAAAACACTTATTCGTGGCAGCGGCTGTTGCCATTGCCGCCCTCATCGGCGGCCTGATCCTGATGTACAACCTGCCTCTCGACCTGCATAAGCGCACGCCGTTGCAGCCCCTTCCATTCAGCCATAAAAAACATGCCGGAGACGATGGCATCCATTGCCTCTTCTGCCACCGGTCCGCTGCCAAATCGCCAAGAGCCGGCATCCCGGCCGTTTCGTTCTGCATGAAGACATGCCATCCGGCTTTCAACTTCAAGGTCACGGAGCTGGAGGCATACGGAAAGAAGAATGAGCCGATCCCCTGGGTCAGGGTCTATTCCCTGCCGGACCACGTCTATTTCCCCCACATGATGCATGTGCGTGCAGGGTTGAACTGCACCGCCTGCCACGGCGACGTCGCCTCCATGGACCTGGTCACCCGCGTTGCGGACCTCAAGATGGGCTGGTGCCTCGACTGCCACAAGCAAAAACAGGTCAGCATCGACTGCTGGACCTGCCATATCTGATGGAGCTCGAATGAAACGAAGAACCTTTTTGCAATTGAGCGGCATGACGACAGCCGGTGCCATTCTTGCGGGGTGCCAGGCGGGAAACGAGAAGCTCATCCCCATGCTCGTCCCGCCCGACGAGGGAGTCGTCCCGGGAGAGGCCAACTACTACGCCAGCGCTTGCCGCTCCTGTCCGGCCGGCTGCGGAATCCTGGTCCGGGTGTCGGAGGGCAGGGCCAAAAAAATCGAGGGCAACCCGGCCCACCCCGTCAACCGGGGGAAACTCTGCGCCCGGGGCCAGGCCGCCCTGCAGGAGCTCTACCATCCAGACCGGATCCGGCAGCCCCTCAAGCGCAGCGGCCCGAAGGGTTCGGGCAAATTCACGCCGATTTCCTGGGACGAAGGACTCGACCTCCTAGTCGAGCGCCTCGGGGCCCTCCGTCGGGAGAAGTCCGGAGACAAGCTGGCGCTTCTGACCCCGACCCTGCGGGGAATCCGCGCCGAGATGGCGGCAAGGTTCATGCGCGCTTTCGGGTCGCCGCACCACTGCGCCGTCGATCTGCTCGACGACGGATGGTTGCGCCGGGCCTGCGTGGATGCCTTCGACCAGAGCCGCCTGCCTTATTATGACATGGCAAACAGCCGATACATCCTCAGCTTCGGAGCCGACTTTGTCGAAAATCATTTATCCCCGGTACATTACGGCCGGGCCTTCGGCCGGATGCGGCAGGAACGCCCCACCGTCCGGGGTTATTTCACCTATGTCGGGGGCCGCATGTCGGTCACCGGGGCGTCGGCCGACCGCTGGCTGCCGGCCCGACCGGGGAGCGAAGGGATCCTCGCCCTCGGCATGGCGCGGGTGATCCTGGAGGAGAACCTCCACGCCCCGCAGGCCCTTTCGCCGAACAGGGCCGCGGAACTCGCCGAAAAACTCAAATCCTACCCCCTCGATTCGGTGGAGGAGCGAACCGGCCTGCCGGCCGCGACCATCGCCGAAGTGAGCCGGGAATTCGCCGCCACCCGCCCCGCCCTGGCGATGGCGGGCGAGGCGCTCGCCTCCCAGAGCAACGGAGCGGAGTCGGTTCGCGCCGTGCTCCTGCTGAACCGGCTGGTCGGCAACCTGAACCGGCCCGGGGGGATCTACCCGGACGCCTCTGCCGCCGGCGCGGGAAACGGTCCGGCCGATCTTGCGTCCCTCATCGAGGCGATGGACCGGGGCCGGATCGAGACGGCCCTGGTCCACGACTGCAATCCGGTCCATACCGTTCCCCCGGCGAGCGGTTTCCAGGAGGCGCTTGCCAAGGTTCCCTTCCTCGTCAGCTTCTCCTCGCTGTTCGATGACACCGCCCGGCTGGCCGACCTGGTCCTTCCCGACCACACGGCGCTGGAGAGCTGGGGCGACGTCCTTCCGGCGGCCGGGACGCGGACCCCCGCTATCGGCCTGATGCAACCGGTCGTCCGGCCGGTATTCGACACCCGCCCCTTTGCCGACCTTCTCCTGACCGTGGCCGGGGAACTGGGCGGAGAGACGGCCGCGGCCTTCCCCCGGAAGAGTTACCTGGAGCTTCTCAAGGAGACGGTTCGCAAGGCGGCCGGCCTGCCGGAAACGGATTTCGAAAAGAACTGGGTTGCCCTGCTGCAGCAGGGCGGTCTCTTCGAGACGACGCAAAAGGAGATTCCCTCCTTTGCGGCCGGGAAAGGCATGGCTTTTCCGGAAGTGGCGGAGCCGCATTTCGCCGGGGACGAAAAGGATTTTCCGCTTCACCTTCTTGCCTACCCCTCCACCGCCTTCTACGACGGGCGCGGCGCGGCCCTGCCCTGGCTGCAGCAGCTCCCCGATCCGCTGAGCACGGTGGTCTGGGGCTCCTGGCTGGAAATCAACCCCCGAACCGCGGCCAAACTCGGCATTGCCTTCGGCGACCTGGTCGAGGTCGCCTCGCCGCAGGGATCGCTGCGGCTTCCCGCGGTTACCTTTCCGGCCATCCGCCCGGACATGGTGGCCATCCCCATCGGCCAGGGGCACCAGGGGGCCGGACGCTATGCCGACGGGCGGGGAGTCAACCCCCTGGCCCTGCTCGCCCCGAACGGAGAGACGGACGGGATGCCGACGCCGGGAGCGACCCGCGTCCGGGTCCGGAAAATCGCCGCCGGGGCGGAACTGGTGACCGCCGGCCACCCCGAGGGGAGCTACCGGAACGACCTGATAGAAATTTGAGGACCCTGGACCCTGGACCCTGGACCATGAACGGAGCGCCATGAAACTGACGAGCCCTTACAAGTGGGGGATGGTTATCGACCTGGACCGCTGCACCGGCTGCGGCGCCTGCGTGGTCGCCTGCCAGGCGGAGAACAACGTCGCCATCTGCGACGAAAAGGAGATCGCCGAGGGGCGCAGCATGCACTGGCTGCGCATCGAACGTTTCTGGGTCGGCGAATATCCCGAGGTGCGGGCACGTTTTCTGCCGGTCCTCTGCCAGCAATGCGGGGACGCCCCCTGCGAGCCGGTCTGCCCGGTCTATGCCAGCTACCACAATCCCGACGGCCTCAACGGCCAGGTTTACAACCGTTGCGTCGGCACCCGCTATTGCGGCAACAACTGCCCCTACGCGGTGCGGGTCTTCAACTTCTACCCGCACCGCTGGCCCGAGCCTCTCGACAATCAGCTCAGCCCGGACGTCTCGGTGCGCCCCCGCGGGGTCATGGAAAAGTGCACCTTCTGCATCCAGCGCATCCGCCGGGCCAAGGAAGACGCCAAAGCCGATGGGCGGCAGATCCGCGACGGGGAGGTCCGGCCGGCCTGCGCCCAGACCTGCCCGAGCGAAGCCCTGGTCTTCGGCAACCTGGCCGACCCGCAAAGCCGGGCCGCCCGCCTGGCCCGCAGTCCCCGACGGTTCCGGCTGCTGGAGGGGCTGGGAACCCACCCCTCGGTGTACTACCTCAAGGGAGGAGGGCGCGAGAATGTCTGAGAAGCCCGTCGTCAAGAGCGCCGAGCAGCTCAATGACGAGATGCTCTCCTCCCTCCGCGCCCCGACCTGGCGCTGGTACCTGCTGGCCTTCTTTCTGGGGGTGGTGGTGGCCTTCGGGCTCTACGCCTTCACCCACCAGATGCTCACCGGCATGTACGTCACCGGCTTGAGCCGCCCGGTGATGTGGGGCTTCTACATCATCAACTTCGTCTTCTGGGTCGGCCTCTCCCACTCCGGGACCATGGTCTCGTCCATCCTGCGCCTCTCCCAGGCGAACTGGCGACGGCCGATCCTGCGAGCCGCCGAGGCGATGACCGTCTTCACCATCACGGTCGCCGGCCTCTTCCCCCTCATCCACCTGGGGCGCAACTGGATCTTCTACTATCTCATCCCCTATCCCAACCAGCGGGGGCTGTGGCCGAATTTCCGCTCGGCGCTGCTCTGGGACATGACGGCGATCGTGACCTACATCATCGGCAGCTCGCTCTTCCTCTACCTGGGGATGCTCCCCGATCTGGCCGTGGCCCGCGACCGTTCCCGCGGCTGGCGGCGGAAGCTCTACGGCGTGCTGGCCATGGGGTGGCGGGGGACGGCGCGGGAGTGGACGGTCTTCCACCAGGCCTCGACCCTGATGGCGGCCCTGATCATCCCGGTGGCCGTCTCCGTGCACTCGATCGTCGCCTGGGACTTCGCCGTCACCGTCGTCCCCGGCTGGCACAGCACCATCTTCCCTCCCTATTTCGTCATCGGCGCGATCCTCTCCGGGGTGGCGGCGGTCATCACCCTGATGATCATCATCCGCAAGGCCTTCCACCTGGAGGCGTACCTGACCCCGATGCATTTCGACAACATGGGCAAACTCCTGCTGGTCATCTCGCTGCTGTGGACCTATGCCTATTTCGTCGAGGTCCAGACCACCTGGTACGCCCATGAACCGATCGAGTGGGAGGTCTTCAGCTTCATGGCGGGCAAATACACCCCGGCGTTGCTGCTGATGCTTTTCGGCAACTCGCTGCTGCCGATCGCGGCGCTGTGCTTCCGCAGGCTGCGCCGCTCCATCGGCGTCATGCTGGTGGTCTCCCTCCTGATCAACGTCGGCATGTTCATCGAGCGCTTCCTGATCATCGTCCCCTCCCTCTCGCACAAGAACATGCCCTTCGTCTGGGGGACGTACCGCCCGTCCTGGGTGGAGATCTCCGTCACGGCCGCCGCATTCGCCGGCTTCGCCCTGCTCTACACCCTCTTCGCCAAATGCTTCCCGATGGTGGCGGTGACCGACGTGCGGGAACTCGAGGTCCGCGAGACCGAGGTGACGATGGGAAGGGCCGACCTGCCCTCCATCGCGGGAAAGGACTGAGGAGATGGAAACCCTGGGAATATTCGAGGATCTTGAAACTTCCGTCCGCGCCGTCGACCGGCTGATCGGGGAGGGCTTCGCCGAGGAGGAGATCACCTCCCTCTCCTCCGTTCCCTACCCGGACGGGGTCATCGTCCGGACCGACCGGCGGACATGGTTCCGCTGGTTGACCCTGGTCTGCGCCGCCGTCGGCGCCGGCGCCGGTTTTCTCCTGGGGGCGGGGACGGCCTGGCTCTATCCGGTGCAGACAGGCGACAAGCCGATCGTCGCCTATTTTCCCGTGGGGATCATCACTTTCGAGATCACCATGCTCTTTGCCCTGGTGGGAACGATAGTCGGCATGTTCATTGAGATGAAACTTCCTCCCTGGGGGGAGAGGCCTTACGATCCGGCCATCGCCGAAGGATGCATCGGCATCTGCGTCACGGCGCCTTCGGCCGAGCGGAAAAACCGGGCGGAGCAGATCATGACCGAAACCGGGGCACTTCGCATCACCGCCGGGGGGAGACCATGAAACGCATCGCCATACTGGCCGTGCTGGCAGCCGTCCCCTTCCTCCTGGCGGCGGTGGGGCTGGACGAGCAGCCTTCCTACAAGACGTACGAGGTGCCGGTCCTTGCCCCGCCAACCGGCGCCGTACCGGTTTCCGGCAGGGAGGTCGTCTCGCAACAGGCCGAACCGACAAACCCGATTCCCTCCTCGGAGGCATCCGTAGCGAAGGGGCGAAGCCTCTTCGCGATCAATTGCGCCATGTGCCATGGCGGGACCCCGGCTGAACTCGGCCGGGTCGGCCAAAGGTTCAAGCCCCCTCCGCCCCACCTTGCCCCTGCCCTCGTGCAGTCTCTCAGCGATGCCTTCATCTTCAAGGCGATCACATTCGGCTTCGGCCGGATGCCGTCCTTTCAACAGATGCTTTCCCCGCAGGAGCGATGGAACCTGGTCAATTTCCTGCGAACCCGCAAATAGGATGGCGTCGCAAAAACTCGCCAACTGCTGCGTTGCTGCAATTCCTCGCGCTGCTTCGACGTACGTAGGCACGTCTCATTGCTCGACAATTGCGCGCCTTGCATTAGGCTCTTTTTGTTTAGCCATCTCCTGTTTTGCTTTCTTGCGAAAGCACCAAAGAGAAAAGGCCGGCGATTCCGCCGGCCTTTTCTCTGTAAGATTCCGAAAACATCGCCCCGGAACGGATCACTCTTCTTCCCGGTAGCTCTTGTAGATAAGCAGCGCCAGGGCTCCTCCGAACACCAGCAGCGCGACCGCGATCCCCCCCAGGAGCTTGCGCCGGGCCAGTCGATCCTCGATGGTGGAGATGCTGCCGCGGATTTTCCCCAGCCGCTTTTGGAAACCGGCCGTCTGCCGGCGAACCTTCTCCACCTCGACGCTGTGGAAGAGCCGGTGGAACTCGTTGCGCAGGGAAAATATCTTCCCTTTCAGCTCCTTGGTGTCGATCCCCAGCCGGTGCAGGCGCGTCAGGTCCTTCTCCAGGCCGCTGATCATGCTGTCGGTGGCGACCACCGCCGATTTGATCTCCTCGGCGCGGCCGTAGGTATGGCAGCGGGTGCAGTCCCTGGGGTTGATCAGGTCGGGCGAGGCGGCCACGACGCGGTGGTTTCCGTGGCAGGTGACGCACTGCGGACCGCCGTGGCCGAGGGCCTGCCCGTGGGCGCTCTGCAGGTAGTCTTCCTTGACGCCGACGTGACAGCGGCCGCAGAAGTCCGGGATGGCGTCGTTTTCCGGGGCCCCGAGAAAACCCTTGGCCGGGTTCATGGCATTGCCGAAATCGGTCGGGTCGCCGCCGTGACAGTCGTGGCAGGAGATGCCGTTGGCGGCGTGGATGCTCCCCCGCCAGAGCTTGACCGGCTCGCCGAGGCGCCCGGACTGGGCGCCGTGGCACTGGATGCAGACGGTATCCTGGGCGAAAAGGACGGCCGGCGCCGCCAGGATCAGCAGACAGAAAAGAAAGCTCTTGGCCAGAGACATTGCGCGTGGACCTCTCATAATTGCAGCAACGCAGCAGTTGGTGAGTTTTTGCGACGCCGTCATGAATAGTGCCCCCAGATGGAAATACCGACGATGATCAGGATCCCCAGCACGAAACAGGTCACGAAGAGGGGCCGCTGTGCCGGCCTGCGTTCCGGTCCCCGGTCGAGGAAGGGCAGCAGGGCGAGGAAGGTCATCAGCGCTCCCTGGACGCCCAGTCCGAGAACCTTGCTCGGGAAGATCTTCAGCGTCTGGTAGGCCCAGAGGAAGTACCACTCGGGCTTGATGTGTTCCGGGGTCACGAAGGGATCGGCCGGCTCCAGCGAATCGGGGGGGAGAAAGAGCCACGGCGCGTAGATGACCACGGCCAGAAGCGCGGCCAGGAAGAAACAGATCATCCCCAGGTCCTTCGCGGTGTAGTTGGGGAAAAAGGGGATGCCGTCCGGGTGCTCCTGGTGGCGGAAGCTGCCCCGGGGTTCCCAGGGTTCGTAATCGGGACCGAAGGGGGGACGGGAGATCCCCGCCCGGCGCACGCAGAAAAGGTGGAGACCGACAACCAGGCCGAGCAGCAGCGGCAGTCCCATCACGTGCAGGGCAAAGAAACGCCCCAGGGTGACGTCCCCGACCATCGGTCCGCCGCGCAGGAAACGCACCACCGCATCGCCGATGACCGGGATGGCGCCGGCGGCGTCGGTGGCGACGGTGGTCGCCCAGAAGGAAAGCTGGCTCCAGGGGAGCAGGTAGCCGGTCAGGCAGAGGGCGAGGGCCAGGTTGAAAAGGATGAAGCCCGAGAGCCAGGTTACCTCGCGGGGTCGGTAGTAACTCTTCATGAAGAGCACCGAGAACATGTGCAGCAGCAGGGCGATCACGATCAGGTTCGAGCCGACCACGTGCAGGTAGCGGATCAACCAGCCGTACGGAACGTCGTTCATGATCCGGGTGACGCTTTCGAAGGCCTCGGCCTGGTCGGGAACGTAGTGGATCAGCAGCAGGATGCCGGTGGCGAACTGCAGCACGAAAAGGGTGATCAGCACCGCCCCGAGGGTGTACCAGGCGTTGATGTTTCGCGGCAGCAGGTATTTGGTCAGGTTCTGCTCGAGGAGGTCCTGCACCCCCAGCCGCAGATCGACCCAGTCATAGATTCTCTTGCGCCAGGACATGCTCGCCTCCTATCCGATCACGATGCTGTCCGCCTGCACGCTGACAGGATAGGACTCCAGGGGTTTGGGCGGCGGTCCGCCGAGCACCTTGCCCTCGGCGGAGAAGCGACCGCCGTGGCAGGGGCAGAGAAATTCTCCCTTGTCCGTCTGCCACTTGACGATGCAGCCGAGATGGGTGCAGACGGCGGTCAGGGCATTGAACTCCCCCGCCTTCTCCTGCAGCACCACGGCGGGATGGCCGCGGAAGGTGAAGAAGTGAGCGCCACCCAGGGGAACCTGTTTGCGGGGAACCGTTACCTTCTCCCCCTCCCCCGCTCCCTTGCGCGGGGCCAGGTAACGCCAGACGGGCCAGCCGGCGGCAGCCGCCAGGACCACCCCGAGACCGCCGAGGATCCAGGTCAAAAAAAATCGCCGCCGGGACGGCGAAACCGGTTGGTTCTCCATCACACCTCCTTGCTATCGAAAATCGGAATCTTTAATCCGGGAACTGATTTGCATCGGCTGTCAAATGCACTAAATTATAGATAACTCTCGTCTCCTTTCAACCCGAAACCTTCATCGACGGAAAAGCGCATGCCGGCCCTGACTTCGGTTTTCATCATCGACCCGCCGGAAAACCTCGATCCGCCCACCGACACCACCCTCGCCCTGATGCGCGAGAGCCTGGGGCGAGGTCACCGCGTGCTCTACGGCACCCCGGCCGACCTCTACCTCGCCGGGGATGATCCCCGGGCCTCCCTGCGCCCGGTCGAATTTCCCGCCGGCCGGGAGCTTTTCCGGGCCGGGGAGGCGACGGAAACGGCCCTGGCGAGCAGCGACCTGCTCTACATGCGCAAGGATCCCCCGGTCGACACGGCCTACCTGCACGCCACCCTGATTCTCGACCGGCTGCCGGGGAGGGTGCTGCAGATCAACCCGGCGGCGACCCTGCGCAGGCATTGCGAAAAGCTCCTGCCGCTTCACTTCCCCGGCCTGCTGCCGGAGAGCCTCGTCGCCTGCGATGTCGCCCGCCTGGAGGACTTTCTGCACCGGCTCGGCCGTATCGTGGTGAAGCCGCTGGAGGACTGCAGCGGCCGGGGCATCATCACCCTGGAGGCCGGCGAGCCCGACCGGCGCCGACGCCTGGAGGAGGCCGTCGCGGGCGGCCGGTTCGTGCAGGCGCAACGTTTCCTGCCGGAGATCTCCGAGGGGGACAAGCGGGTGCTCCTCCTCGACGGCGAGATCCTCGGCGCCGTGCGGCGCCTGCCGCCAGCCGGCAGTTTTCTCTCCAACGTCAATGCCGGCGGCCGCTGCGTCGCCTGCGAACTGACCGAGGCCGATCGCGCCATCTGCGCCCGGGTGGGTCCGTGGCTGGCCGAGCGGGGCATCGTCCTGGCCGGCGTCGACATCGTCGGCGCCCACGTCCTGGAGATCAACATCACCAGCCCGTCCTGCCTGCGGGAGATGAACGAGTTTTACGGCGAGCGCCTCGAGCGGCGGGTCGTCGCGCACCTGGAGCGGCGGTGCGGTGCCCGGGCGCTCGATCGGCGGTAAGCTTTGGATCATCCGGGAAAGTGGGGAAAACTCCCCCTTTGAGTTCGCCTCCGACGGGTGAAGGCGGGGGAATTAATAAATCCCTATGCACTGAAGGTGGGTGGATTCCTGGAGCGCTGGAAGTCCTTTGAAAAACAGGCTCATGCCAACACCCCTTCTCCCCGGGGGAGAAGGTGGCCGAAGGCCGGATGAGGGGGCATCTTTCCCAATCCCCCTCACCTGAAAGGCTTGGACCAAAGTGAAAACCTATTGCGGCGGCGCTACCGTGCCGTGGACGGGAATGCGCAGCTGCGGGGTGACGGTGCTGCTGGTCTGGACGATGACGTAGCCGTTCAGTCGCGAGGTGCCCGCCCGGGGCTGGACGCGAACCACGATCTGCCCCTTCTGGCCGGGTGCCAGCACCGTTTCGGCGAGCTCCGCCCGCAGTTCCTCGGCGGTCACCTCGAGCGAGGACAGGGTGATCTCTTCGTGGCCCCGATTGATCAGTTCGACCCGGGCCACCTTCTCCACCTCCGGCGTCATGACGCCGAGGTCGATGCGTTCCGGGCTCTGTTCGATCTCGGGCTGGACCGTGCCGCGGAGATGGAACTGGGCGACCGGCTGAACCGGGTCGCTGCTATAGAGGTAGACGGTCTTGGTGACCGGCCCCCGGAAGCGGCCGGAATCGAAGGTCGTCTCGATCTCTCCCCCCTCGCCGGGAGGGATCTCCATTTCGGAGAGCAGGGCGGCGGTGCAGCCGCAGGAGGTACGCACCTTTTCGATGTGCAGAGGTTCGTCGCCGAGGTTGCTGAAGCGGAAGGTGTGGCTGACCTTTTCCCCCTGGTAGACCTGACCGAAATCGAAGTCATGCCGGTCGATCGTCAGCTTCGGACCGGCGCCCCGGGCGATGCCGGGGAGCGAGAGGAAGATCAGCAGCAGCGCCAAGGATAAGGCGGTCGATACGGTTCTTTGCATGAGCATTTACCTCCATGGTCGGGGAGTGGGGTCTCCGGCGATAAGGTATTTATATCACAATGACTCCGTATTGAGTCAATCCATGATGGCGTCGCAAAAAGTCCGCCCTACGGCGTTACGGCGTTTTTCCAGGACCTCGGCATACCACATGTAGGCCTTCGCCCCTGAAAAACCACCAAGCCCTGTAGGACGAAATTTTTGCCTAGCCATCCCCTGAGTTTTTGCGAGAGCATCAATCCATGGTTCGCAGCGGCCCGCGGCCATTGACAGCCTCGGGGCTTTCCTGCTATAAAAATGCGATTCTCCACTTCACAAATCGGGCACTTCATGAACAAACTTGCACGAGATCCCCTCTTTTCCCGGGAACGGATCGCCGCCGAGGTGGAACGGCTCGGAAAAGAGATCAGCCGCGACTTCCGTGAACGGGAGATTCTTCTCGTCGGGGTGCTCAAGGGTTCCTTCCTGTTCATCGCCGACCTGGCGCGGGCCATCACCTCGCCGACGGTGGTCGATTTCGTGCGTCTTGCCAGCTACGGCTCCGAAACGCAATCGTCCGGCATCGTCGAGATGCGCAAGGACCTGGAGCTCCCCGTCAAGGGCCGCGATGTCGTCGTCGTCGAAGACATCATCGACAGCGGATACACCCTGGAAGCGCTCTACCACCGACTGCTGCAGCGAGAACCCGCTTCTCTCAGAATATGCACCCTGATCGACAAACGCGGCCGGCGCGAGGTCAACATCGAAGCCGACTACGTCGGCATGACCATCGACGACGGATTCATTGTCGGCTATGGCCTCGATTGCGACGAGCATTATCGTAATCTTTCCGAAATCTACCTGATCGAAGACTCCTGAGACGCATGGAGGGAGAGACCTGATGGTTATTCAGTGCACCGAGTGCCAGACCCGCTTCAGATTGGCCGATGAAAAGCTCAAGCCGGGCGGCGTGAAGGTCCGCTGTTCCAAATGCCGTCACATCTTCACGGTCATGCCGACAGCCGAACCGGCCCCCGAGCCCGCTCCGGAACCGACTCCGGAACCGACCCCGGAACCGACCCCGGAACCGACCCCGGAACCGACCCCGGAACCGGAGGAGTCGTTCGATTTCGGCGACTTCAACATGGAACCGGTCGAGGAAGAAGCGGCGGAAGAAGAACCGCACGGGCAGGAACCCGGAGACTTCTCCTTCGAGGACGAGGAGTCCTCGGAGACGCCGTCCCTGGACTTCTCCTTCGAGGAGGAAGAGCCCGGCGAAGGTGCGACGGAGATATCCTTCGAGGAGGAAACCGGGGAAGGTCCGACTTCGGACGAGTCATTCGGGGCGGAAGGACTCACGGAGTTTTCCTTCGACGAGGAAGACGCGTCGGAAGAGTCGGCCATGGAGACCGGGGAGGGAAAAGAGGAGTCCGGAGAATTCTCCTTCGACACCGGGGATGAGGAAACTTCGACCGAATACTCTTTCGACGAAGACGACCTGACCGGAAACCTTCCGGAGCCCGCGGCCGGGGCGCCGGATGATTTCGATTTCGGCGACATCCCTTCCGGAGAAGACGCCGAAGAGGAGGACTTCGACCTCGACACCCTGAATCTCGGCGAGGAGGAGGCCGCCCCCTCCCTTGCCGAGGAACGGGAAGAATTGCCGGAACGGCCCCTGGATCTGAACCACCAGGCCGCGGCGGAGAAAAAAGCCCGGACAAGCCAGAAGAGAGTTGCCCAACCGCCCGCGCCAAAGAGAAAAAGTCCCCACAGCCGGCTGCTGTTTTTCATCCTCCTCCTGCTGATGGTTCTCAGCGGGGCCGCCGGCTATGTCTACATGCAGCAAGGCACCCTCGACTACCATCAGCTGCTGGAAAAGTTCACCGGCCAGGCCCTCCGTCCGCAAGCCGCCGGCCGGATCGACCTGGGCGACCTGAATAGCTCCTTCGTCACCAATCGCGAGGCGGGACAGCTCTTCGTCGTCCGCGGCGAGGCCGTCAACCGATACCCCGAAGCGCGCTCCGCCATCGCCGTCAAGGGAATCGTCTTCAACCGGGAGGGCAAACCGCTGCTGCAGCAGACGGCCTACTGCGGCAATCCGCTGAAGGACGACGCCCTGCGCAGGATGCCCTTCGGACAGATCGAAGAGAGCATGAACAACCAGTTCGGGGATTCTCTGTCGAACCTGAACCTCGCCCCGGGCAAGGCCATCTCCTGCACCATCGTTTTCAGGAATCTACCTGGGGACCTGGCCGAATTCACCGTCGAGGCGGTCGATTCCAAACCGGGGAGCAAGCAATAGGAGGGACAAGGGGGGGGTTGGTTAAGACAAAAAAAGAGCCGCGGGTTTCGAATATCCGCGGCTCTTTTTAAATTTGTGGTCGGGACGGAATCAGTCGTCCTTCTTTTTCTTATCCTTCTCGTCCTCTTTTTCTTCGTCATCCTTACCGGGGGTCACGTCGATGGCATCGTCCTCATGGGTGGCCTTGCGGAAATTGCGCAACCCTTTTCCGAGGGCACCGCCGATCTCGGGGAGCTTGCCGGCGCCGAAGATTACCAGAACCAGCACCAGGATGATGATCAATTCGGTCGTACCGAGTCCAAACATGAAACACCCCTGCCCCCGTCGGGAGGCTGACGATAAGAGTCTGGCCGGCGTCGCAAAAACTCGCCAACTGCTGCATTGCCGCGATTGCTCTCGCTGCTTCGACGTACGTCAGTACGCCTCATTGCTCGACAATCGCGCGCCTTGCATTTGGCGCTTTTTGCCTGGCCATGCACAAATTTTGCTTTCTGGCGAAAGCATCGGTCCTGGTCAACAGCGGTAAAATTCAGGGCGGCCCGCAGGGGCCGCCCCGAAGACCCGATCAGGGAGCCTGGATGGCGTCCACGGGGCAGGAATCAACGCAGGCACCGCAGTCAATGCAGATGGCCGGGTCGATCGCACGAGCATCGCCCTGCTCGCTGATGGCGTTGACCGGACAGGTGTCGTCGCAGGCGCCGCAGTTAATGCATGCATCAGTGATGTTGTAAGCCAAGGAAATCACCTCCTCCGTCTTTTGGGTTTATTACCGATTTGGATATATACCATTACCGCCGGGCCGCTGTCCACCCTAAACAACGGTATACGGGGAACAAAAATGTTGCATTTCCCGGCCTCTTCCGCTAGTCTTCTATAATCTTTTTACCAGCCTTGGTGTCGCGCGAGGAGGGCCTCCGGGGACGGTTTGGCCCCGTGCGGGAATGGTTTTCCGGAAAAACTAAAACATCGTTTCCCGATTGGCTGGTCCTACAATCGACAGATCCAAAACACGCGGAGGAGGTAGTTTCGATGGATATCCTTGCACTGAACTGCGGCAGCTCATCGGTCAAATACCAGCTGTTCGACTGGAAGAAAAAGGAGGTCATCGCCAAGGGAATGGTCGAGCGGGTGACCATCGGCGATTCCTTCATCATTCACGAGGTTCCCGGCCGGGAGACCTACCGTGAAGAATACGAATGCCCCGACCATCAGGTCGCCATCCACCTCATCCTCAAGGTCCTGACCAGCGGGGAGCACGGGGTGGTCGAAGATCTCAACAAAATCTCGGCGGTCGGTCACCGTGTCGTCCACGGCGGCGAAAAGTTCGCCCGCTCGGTGCGCATCGACGACGCCGTCCTCGAGGCGATCAAGGAAGTCCAGCACCTGGCGCCGCTGCACAATCCGCCCAATATCTCCGGCATCGAGGCGGCCCAGGCCAACCTGCCCGACGTGCCGCATATCGCCATCTTCGACACCGCCTTCCATCAGACCATGCCCGAACATGCCTACACCTACCCCCTGCCCTACGAGTGGTACGAGAAGCACGGCGTGCGCCGCTACGGCTTCCACGGCACCAGCCACCTCTACGTCTCCAAGCGGGCGGCGGTGATGCTCGGCAAGGATCCGAAGGACTGCAACATCATCACCATGCACATCGGCAACGGCGTCTCCCACAGTGCCATCAAGGGCGGCGTTTCGATCGACACCTCGATGGGCCTCACCCCCCTCGAAGGAGCGGTCATGGGAACCCGCTGCGGTGACATCGACCCGGCCATTCCGATGTTCATCCAGCAGCAGGAAGGCCTCAGCGCCAAGGAGATCGATTCGATCCTCAACAAGAAGGCCGGCGTCCTCGGCATCACCGGCCAGTACACCGACCGCCGCGACGTCATCGAGGGGGCCGAGGAAGGCGGCTGCAAACGCTGCCAGCTGGCGCTCGACATTGAAGGCTACCGGCTCAAGAAATATATCGGCTCCTATGCCGCGGCCCTCGGAGGGGTCGACGCCGTGGTCTTCACCGCCGGCGTCGGCGAGATGGGCTGGCTGATTCGCGAAAAGGCCCTCGATGGGCTCGAATTCATGGGGATCAAGCTCGACAGGGAGAAGAACCGCAACACCATGACCCGCAAGAAGGAGAGCGTCATTACCACCGGAGACTCCCCGGTCAAGGTCTTCGTCATCCCCACCGACGAGGAGCTGGTCTTCACCGAGGACGTGGTAGCCATCCTCGAGGATACCTACACCGATCACATGAGATATCCTTACACCTTCGGCACCAGGGAGTTCCAGCGCAAGTAGGAAGAACCTCTTTAACCGCTACCATGAAGACCGACGTCGATCGCGTCGGTCTTCTTTTTTCCCTTTTCCACCGTATACGCAACCGCAGATGGAGAACCGAATGATCGGGATAGAAGAAATAGGCGTCCACATTTCCCAGGAACGAATCTCCAATTACGAACGCAAAGAGAAGTTCGGAATCGATGACCATTTCATCGAAGAGAAGATCGGCGTCCGGAGCGTCGCCCGAAAAGGGGCCGACGAGGAGACTTCGGACCTCTGCCTCGGTGCCTGCGCCGACCTGCGGGCAAAGAACGATTTCGCCCCCGAAGAGGTCGAGATGCTGGTCGTGGTGACCCAGAACCCCGACTGCAACATCCCCCACGTCTCGGCCGTCGTGCACGGCAAGCTCGGCCTTCCCGAGAGCTGTGCCTGCTTCGACATCTCCCTCGGCTGCTCGGGTTTCGTCTATGCCCTTTCGGTGGCCAAGGCCTTCATGCAGGCCAACGGCATGCGCCGGGGGCTGCTCTTTACCGCCGACCCCTACTCGAAAGTGGTCGACTCCGACGACAAGAACACGACCCTGCTCTTCGGCGATGCCGCCGCGGTGACCCTGCTCACCGACGCCCCCGTTCTGGTCCCTGAAAAATTCAGTTTCGGCACTATCGGCCGGGAGCACGAAAAACTGACCTGCGCCAAGGGCCCTCTGTACATGCATGGCCGCGGCGTGTTCAACTTCGCCGCCAAGACGATCCCCGACGATATCCGCGAACTGCTGGAGAAAACCGGCCTCACCCTCGACGAGGTCGACCGTTTCCTTCTCCACCAGGGCAGCAAGATCATCGTCGAAACCATCGCCGCCAAGCTCGGCGTGCCGCGGGAGAAGGTCCCCTACGTCATCCACGACTACGGCAACACGGTCTCATCCACCCTCCCCATCCTCCTGGCGGACGAACTTGCCGGCCGCGCCCGCACCTTCGTCATGAGCGGCTTCGGGGTCGGGCTCTCCTGGGCCAGCGGCCTGCTGCGGCGGGTGGACCCGAAATAGACGAGCCCACTCTCGAATAGAAGAAGGCCGGCGGATTTTTCCGCCGGCCTTCTTTAAGTTTTAAGTTTTAAGTTTTAAGTTTTAAGTTTTAAGTTTTAAGTTTTAAGTTTTAAGTTTTAAGTTTTAAGTTTTAAGTTTTAAGTTTTAAGTTTTAAGTTT
>Ga0102953_1000897_pt1 | contig 19567 bp, 12 predicted proteins | sample SalPon2A_C_D2_MG_FD_78509 | JGI IMG/M metagenome (GOLD analysis project Ga0102953, IMG submission 78509) | Soil microbial communities from South San Francisco under conditions of wetland restoration - Salt Pond MetaG R2A_C_D2_MG | ecosystem: Environmental > Terrestrial > Soil > Wetlands | place... | reverse complement strand
TTCAAATGGGTTACGGTTCCGTTATAGCGAACGCGTCGTAACAGCTCAAGGTCCACATCGGCAATAACGACCATCTCCGTGTTTGTCTCCGAAATCGATGCAACGCCATCCCGCGCAAAATAGAAATCAGAAGGCGTGAATATGGCAGACTGAGCATACTGTATATCCATGTTTTCCACAGATGGAATATTTCCCACGGTACCGGCGATCGCTGTATAAACCTGGTTCTCGATGGCCCTGGCCTGGGCACAAATACGTAACCGGGTAAAGCCGTGTCGCTCATCGGTGCAGTAAGGCATAAAGATGATCTGTGCCCCTTTAGCAACCGCCAGGCGCGAAAGTTCCGGGAACTCGGCATCATAACAGATCAGGATGGCAATGCGCCCCCGGTCCGTATCAAAGACTTGTAATTTGTTGCCCGGCTGAATGCCCCACCAGCGCCGTTCGCTTGGCGTGATGTGGAGCTTATACTGGCGTTCGATGCTCCCGTCACGCCGGAACAGGTAAGAGATGTTGTAAACCTTGTCATTTTCTTCGGAAAAATGAGAACCGCCGATGATGTTCACATAGTATCGAACAGCCAGATCGTTGAACAGTTCGATGTACTTATCCGTCAGGCGGGCCAGTTCACGTGCTGCAAGCCCCGGGCGTTTTTCAGACTGGTAGCTCAGCAGCTGGGTGGTCAGCAACTCCGGGAACAGCACGAAATCCGATTTATAATCAGAGGCGACATCCACAAAATATTCCACCTGCTGCGCAAAATCATCGAAGCTGGCGATCTTTCGCATCTGGTACTGCACACAGCATATGCGTGCCGGCTGAGAGGTTATGGTGCGCCGCGGTACTTTCTGGCGATACTCCAGGTTCACCCATTCCAAAAGGCAGGCATAACCGCAGGATTCTTCGTCCTCTCTCAGATAATTCTTGATGATCCGTTTGATTACAAAACCATTCTTTAGCTGGAAGGTCAGAATCGGATCATGTAATTTTTTATCGGTAACCGCCTCGACGTACCCAGTGATACTATATTCATTTTTATATTTACTGTAACCAGGAAGACGCCCGCCAACCAGGATGCGCCGCAAGTTTAAACGAACGCATAGCTCCTTTCGAAGGGCATACAGGCGCCGGCCAATTTTCATGTTTCGGAATTCAGGGTCGACCATTACTTCAATACCATACAGGGTATCCGCCTCGGGGTCGTGATTCCGGATATAGCCATTGTCCGTGACTTCCTCCCAGGTATGATCTTCTGCATACTCATCGATATCGACAATCAGGCTGCTGGATGAGCCAATGAGTTCATCACCATAAAATATGGCGAGTTGTCCTTCTGCAAAGCGGTTCAGTTGTGATCGGAACTGGGCGCGCGTCCACACTTTCATTCCGGGAAAACACTTTTCCTGAAGCGCAATCATTTGTTCGTAATCCTTCCACTGCAGGGGACGGGATGTAATGTTACTGGGTGAGTTTGCCATACCTGATGATCTATCTGAATGTCATAGAAATTACCGCATAAGTAACGGAAACTATTTGAATATAATATGAATCGAAGCAAGAGCGCATTTCATTCCTTAAATATCCCTTACAAATGGATGCAATTAATTTGTAGAATCTGGCTTGTGTTTGGCGTGGACAGACACCAGTCGGTCCTGCATGGTTGGAGCTTGTCGGTCTGGCAGACCGGCCTATGTTCAACGGCGCTGCAGTGTAATCCATACTCTTCAGTTGACTGATCCATTGCCGTCTGCTTTAGCTGACGGAATGAAGGCTAAAGTAAGTAGAGCTTCAGCTCCATTCATCGACTCTCCAGGGAAGCTGCTCCCCAAAAAACAAAATTCGAATGATTCAACATCTTATGCTTATTTTCAGTGACAAATATCGCAACTTATCCTAATTTCATAATAATGGCAGAACGTTATAACGAATCCCGATCATCACGCAGCACTAACGACCAGCATACCGTTACCGCCTCTCGTGTGCGAATGAATGAATTGGTTATGCCGAATGATACGAATCCGCTCGGCAACCTGATGGGGGGCAGACTTCTGCAGTGGATGGATATCTGTTCTGCAATATCTGCTCAGCGTCATTGCAACCGAAATGTCGTGACCGTTGCTGTGGACAGTGTGGAATTTCTAAATAGCGTAAAATTGGGTGAGGTTGCCGTAATTGAAGGGGAGGTCACCCGCACATTCCATTCTTCGATGGAAATTGCCATGCAGGTGTGGGCCGAAAACCTGCGGACGGGTAGCCGGCGTTTATGTACAACTTCATTTTATACCTTTGTGGCCGTCGATGCCGATGGAAAACCCGTACCCGTCCCTGCTATTGTGCCGGAAACAGAATTTGAAAAGCGCCGGTTTGAAGAGGCCGAGCTGAGAAGAAAGATTCGTCTGGAACAATCAAAGAGAAATGCAGAGGTTATGCTCCAGTTTAAAAAGGAAAAAGAAAACCGGGGTCCGGACTACTGATCTGCTACTTCAGCAAGGTCATCTTTCGGGTCTGCCATTGATTGGCCGTTTTCAGGACGATCAGGTAAATCCCGCTGCTCATATTTTGCCCGTCGAAACGTACCTGATAGGAACCGGCCCGCTGGAACCGGTCGACGAGCGTTGCCACTTTCTGGCCTAGCAGGTTATAAATGGCAATATTTACATTTCCGGATTTTGAAAGATCATATTGTATGATTGTCGTAGGATTGAATGGATTCGGGTAATTGCCAACAAGCCGCGTTTCAGTTGGAATCTCACTCTTGGTTTTCTCTACACCTGTTATTACGGTAGGGTTTGTAACCGCGAAGGCCTTTTTTGCACGAGCAGCTTCAACCTGGTTCTGCAAGTCAGTCAGCGTGTTTCCATAAGCGTATACAAATCCTACAACAATACTATCGTCTATATTGATAGTATATGGACCGGATGCCGTGGCGACCGATACATCCGTATTGTTTAACGTATTGATTGAGTCGCCGGCAACTAAAGAGTTCCTCTTTTCCTCTTGAGTATAGCCATCATAGGCCGGGTTGGTTGGATCGTAATAGATACCAAAATGGAATCTGCTCACTGGTCCGGTGTAGCTGTTATTTATAGCAAGGTTACTGGACACATTTCCTAATTGAGCAACGGCAACGTAAGGCTCATTTTGGTCAACCGTGTCATAGACGTATAATAAGCTGTCGGATTGTAAAAAACCTGTATTGTTAATCGCCTGTCCGAGGTCCCAGTCGTTATGTAGTCCAACATAAACGTTTGTGGCCTGTTTCGGCGATTTATTAGTAATAGTATACTTTAGGAAAAGTGTTTTATTTATAGATGGATCAGTAAACTGGTAAGTTCCCAGATGTACCTCAAGATGCGGAAAGTTTGCTGTGTTCAAACTGTTAAACCTGCCGGAACCATCCGTCGCTGATACAATGCCCGGTGTTGTAGCTTCAAATACATTTTCGGGTTTGAATCCATGATCAAGACTGTCCGTTGAACGCACATTATCAGCAAGCAGGGAATCATTGGCCATGATCATCAGGCCGGATGAGAAAAGATAGTTGCCTGAAAACGCGCCGGTATTGGGATCCCAGATATTAAAACCAACGCCACCGGGAGCAAATGAATCATATGGATTCTGGTAGGCTATCGAGCCATCACTGGATAGTGAGGTTTGAATATTGTTGGCCTCTGTTACGTCGTAAAGCAGCTTCTGGTAGCTGATAAAATGGAAATCGGAGTAACCGTAGGTGTTATCAGACATATCCAGCCGGAACATGGGCACCGTGGATAGGTCATAATTGGTACCGAAGGAAACCGGGAAGTCGACTTCGGCCGTATCACCTGTGGCAATGACCGTTGGAGGATTAGTAGGGCTGCTTATCGTAATGTTGGGCTGGCCGGTTGAAAGTGAAAATTGGGCGTTCTTTGTCGACGTGTTGTAATTGGTAACTCGAATCTTAAGAGTCCCTTGTTCGCCCGGTACCAGTTTTTGACCACTGCTGTTCACAAAATCATAACTTACCACAGCCAACCCCGGGGTCGTGTCGGTCAGGGCCTTATATGCATTGATACGCCCGTGGCCGAGCTGATATTCGTATCCGGAGTTATAAGCATCGATGTCTGTTGCCGTAGCCCGGATCTGTGACTCAATGCGGTAGGCACTCCAGCCCGGGTGTGATGCCTTGATCAGACCGGCAAGCCCGCTAACCACTGGGGCAGCCATTGATGTGCCGGATTTGATTCCATAACCGTTATTGAACACGGTACTGTAGATACCATACCCGGTGGCCATAACATCGAGACGGGGTCCGTAATCGGAAAAATTGGATTTCACATTGAAGCCAGTTGTGCTGCTCGTGCTCGTGCCAACCGAACCGACCGACAAAACGTGATGATACGATGCCGGGAAGAAGGCTTCATTGGCATTATCATTGCCGGCCGCGCAAACGACCACAACCCCTAACTTTGTTGCCTGGTTGATAATATCCTGTTCGGCTTTGGATCCCCCCAGACCGCCCCAGCTGCAATTGATCACGTCCGCGCCATTCAGCATGGCATATTTAATACCCTCAAAACCGAATCCGATATCATTTGGATGTGCCTGGGTTCCACCAACCTTCACAGCCATGAAACGGCAATTATAGCCGGTCCCGGCGATACCCGTTACATTGTTGGTCTCCGCTGTAGCTATACCGGCGACGTGCGTGCCATGATCCGAATATTCTCCAATTGGATTGTTGTCCTGAACAGGCGCGCTGATGTCTCCGCTCTCCCAGAAATCCCATCCAATGGAATCATCCACGAACCCGTTCCCATCATCATCAACTCCGGGTTTGCCATATTCCTCGGCAAGATTTCTCCACATCTTGTTTTTCAAATCAGGATGATTATAATCCACGCCGGTATCGATAATGGCGATTACAACCGAAGTATCCCCTTTAGAAACATCCCATGCATTCGGGAAATTTTGTGCGGTGAGATAAGCGGCCTCGTATTTGTACAAAGTGTCATTGGGAACCGATGTTACGTGGCGGATATACACCGGCTCAGCATATTCGACATCAGGGAGACGGGCTAATTTGCGCGCCAGGAGATGGGGGTCGGTTTTGGCATCGTAATGCACACGATAAATACGGGACAAATCGTTTTTAACCTCGTCGAGTGTACTCGATGGTTTGTTGTGTCTCGCCAGAACCTTCATAGCTAACGGATCGTAGGCATTGTTCCATTCGGTATGCATCGATTTAAGCCGGTAGGCATCCAGATAGCGGGTGACCCGGTGTAGGGCCATCGATGAACTCTGATTTAGTTCTCGCAACGCCTTTTCACTGCGGATCTTGACGATAAGCTCCCCTGGTACCACATCCGGACCATTTCCCTTACCAACGACAATAACTGCCGGGAGTACCAGGAGTACACATAACAAGAAACACCGCAGTCTGGTCAGTAGCATTTTATTCTATAAAATAGAGGCCCTTTTATTGATTTTGCGAATTTGTGCATCCGGTAAAATAACATGAGCTTTAATACTCCCTGTTACCCATTACCAGCATACATTTAACTTCTATAATAAAATAAACGTTTAGTATATAAAGTACTTAAAAATTTTTACGAGATTCGGACCATATCTGATAAAACGGTCAGACGCAAACATTTTCGTTGTCATATGAAGAAGCAAGGCTAATTTCGTACTTTACTGTTGTTAGCAATTAACCAGATTCTGTGTAACTATGTATCCAGGTGACACTTCAAACGGTAATCCCAGAAAACGCATCGCGGCCATTGACCTGGGAACCAACTCCTTTCATGTCATAATCGTCGACATCTATCCGGATGGCAGTTTCCGCACTGTTGATAAGATCAAGGAATTGGTGGGATTGGGTGAGGATGTGGCAGAACACCGGCTGTCGGAGCAGGCCATGGAACGAGGGCTGGATACCATGCGCCGAATCAAGATTTTGTGTGACCGGCAGGGCGTTGAAGTGATATTGGCATATGCCACCAGTGCCATCAGGGAATCTTCAAACGGAGGAGATTTCATTCAGAAGGTGATCGACGAGACAGGTGTGAAAATTTTGCCGATTCCAGGCGAAAAAGAAGCGGAACTGATCGGATACGCCGTTCAGCACGGTATCCGCCTGAATGAGGCGCCGGTGCTGATGATGGATATCGGTGGCGGGAGTGTGGAATTCATCGTTGGTAACAAAGATCGTTTCATAGCATTGGACAGCCGGAAGATCGGAGTTTCGCGGACAGCTTCACAGTTTATCAAACATGATCCGGTCACCTCGAAAGAGATCAAGGCAATCAATAAATATTGTGAAGAGGAGCTGTCCGGGGTTCAGGAAACCCTCAAAAAGTATCCCGTAACTACTTTGATTGGTTCCTCGGGTACCATGGAAAACATCGCGACCATGGTGGCTTCCCATATTTCAAAAGATACTTCTGTCACGCTGAATGAGTTTGAATACAGGCCGGAAGATTTTGCTCCCATCTACAAGAAACTGATCAAAATGGATCGCGATGAACGGCTCAAGGTGACCGGTCTGGATAGCAAGCGCGTGGATTACATTGTTCCCGGATTGATTTTGGTAGATCTGGTTATTAAAAAATTCGGTATTCAGAAGATTAAGACATCAACGGAAGCACTGCGCGAGGGGATGATTCTGAATTATATCCGGAAGGAAATGAGGGAAATTCAGATGGTGGGACACTATCCCGACCCTCGCCGGCGCAGTGTTTTTGAACTGCTGCGGAAGTGTGACTGGCATCAGCGGCATTCAAAGCACGTTGCTCAACTGGCGCTTAAAATCTTTGACGCCACCCAGCCATATCATAAGATGAGTGAAAACGACAGGGAGTTACTTGAATATGCTTCCCTGATGCACGATATCGGATATTATATTTCCCACCGTAAACATCATAAACATGCGCTCTATTTGATTCTTAACGCTGATTTGAGGGGATTCAAGCAAGATGAAATTCAGATTATGGGTCATGTTGCCCGGTATCACCGGCGATCAACCCCGAAAAAAAGACATACTTCTTACGATGAATTGAACGACAGCTTGAAATCCAAGATCGACAAGCTCTCCGGCATCATCCGGGTTGCCGATGGTCTGGATCGTTCTCACTATCAAAATGTAAAGGATATCCGGCTGGAAGTTTTCAGTGATAAGATCATTATTACGCTTTTCCCCAAACACGATGCAGAACTTGAGATCTGGGGCGCCTCACGTAAAAAAGAACTGTTTGAGGATACCTTCAACCGCAAACTTCAAATCATCGAAGCCCCACCCCTCGACATGCACAGAATGGCAATTGCCTACGATGAGAACGAACCGTAATATCGAGTACTAACAACTAACAACTAACTACAGATCAAGGTTTCGCAATGCCGATCACCCCGCATCCTAAGCGTGCGCCTGCGTTACCTGTTGGCTGCGACTGAAGGTCATCGGCGCCCTCATGAATGACGACTGATCTCCCAATGATGGAATGCGCACCGGTAAATGAGAGTACGGAATCGATGCGTTCGTAATAACCAACCCCGTTATCGTCAGCCACTATATTGCCCAGATCCCCGACATGGCGTACGGAATCAGTGGGGGCTCCGTGGTTCTGATTTTCCGGATTGAAATGGCCACCTGCCGAAGACCCGTCATCAGCCGAACAATCGCCCCACTCATGGATGTGAAAGCCATGTTTGCCGGGTTTCAGCCTTCTGAGCCGAGCCTCAATTTTAATTCCTCCTTGTTCCCGGGTGAAAGTGACGGTTCCCGTGACCTTACTTTTTTTTGTAGGATGAATCACAGCAATGGCCCTTTGGACGGAAGCCATGGGATCAACAGGTCTGGCGACAGATTCGGGTGTTTTTGCCACCTGAACAGTCTGCTGCCTGGAACAGGCAAACAAAACTGACAGCAGGAGAACGTAAATGGTAAGCTGCGGCGATTTCATATCACTCTGTTGTTGAGATTAAAATTATACCGGTCAGACAATTTCAACTGATCTGATTCTAAAATAACTCAGGGAAATGGCTTAGTAAAACTTTGAAATGATTAGCAAATACCGGTTGAGGTCTTATCAGGATAAATCCCGTCTGTTACCTTCATCAGGGCGTTCAAGCGGGTGCAACTCTGCAAGGTTAAAATAATGAAATGCGACCGCAACCATTGGAATAGCGTACAAAAGGTAACTAATCGACGAAATGACAGAAGTCAACAGGAGCCAGAGCTGATAGTTTGGCGGTATGCCATTGGAGGTCATGGCAGCCGTGGCATTTGCACTGACGATGCTTTGAGGCAACGCCAGGATGAGTGCCAAAAGAGACTGTAGAATGACAAGTATAAAAAGCATCAGGAAGGTATTCCACCAGTTACCTGAAATCAGGCGAAAGCAGCGGCTGAATGAGTCTGAAACGGACAATTGCTCGTATAGTATCACCATAAAGATTGGGGCCAGGATCACCGATAGATAGATGCCGGGCAATATGAATAGGAATAACCCGAACATGACGAAAATCCCGCTCATAAAACCTGCCCCCAAAATCCGGAGGAAGTCATGTTTAAGATGTTCGACAATTAAACCCAACCGGACAGGTCCGGAACCCTGTTCGATGTATAACACCACATATTCGTAAACGACCGCAGCAATGATGATGCTGGTTATGAAAATGAATACGTAGTTGTATAAAACGTATGGTTTCAGATTTTCCAGGTCCGGAAGGAGTGCAGCCTGCGAGTCGGGAGGTGTAGTCGCAAGTATTTTGATGAGGAATGTAGTGCTGTAGAGTGCTGTGACCAAAAGGAAAGGGCCCGCAATGACAAGTAACGCGGTGCCAAGTGGGATGAAATGTTCTTTCAGAAAAAGAAAGGTATCCGAGAGAATCCGTTTGAAGGATCTGGTCTTTTTAAACTCCAGTATTGTTTCTGAACTCATTAGGATAATTAGATTGCCTGTTTCGATGACGGCAGAAAGATAGAAAATCCAGTGACAGCAGACAGTTAAAATATCATGTTTGCCATATACAAAACATCCTTACAGGTACACTGGCAGGATGTTCAATCTATGGAGATCTTCTAATTCTGCTTGAAGTTGTCATCAATATGCATGACCGAAGAGGTTGTCGGTCGGTTTTCGGCAATATTACCCGCCAGTTTTTTGTCGGATATGTTTAATTGAGATACCCAGCGGGCAATGTGTTGATCAAAATCATCCAGATTCTGAGGTTTGATAGGATTTGACGAAGGAATATGGACTTTCAGGGCGTTGACCTGTTTCCCATCCTTCCAGAAACGATAGCAAACATGCGGGCCGGTAGCCAGACCAGTGCTGCCAACGTAACCGATGAGTTGTCCCTGCTTTACATGTACCCCTTTATGTATCCCTTTAGCGATTCGAGACATATGGAGGTAACCTGTTTGATACACACTGTTGTGGCGAATCTTGACCCAATTGCCGTTGTATTTGCCATATCCGGCCACTGCAATGACTCCATCGCCGGTTGCATGGATGGGCGTGCCGACAGGTGCGGCGAAGTCGACACCCAGATGCGGTTCCCAGCGGTGTTCAATGGGATGAAAGCGATGCAAGGAATAGCGGGAACTGATACGTGTGTATTTTAACGGGGCCTTCAGAAAGGCCTTCCTCAGGCTGTTGCCGGATTCATCAAAATAATCGACACGGCCGTTTTGCGTGAAGCGGTAAGCGTAAAAGGCTTCTCCATTATGTTCAAAACGGGCTGCTATGATTGGTCCGGCGCCGACAGGCTTGCCTTCAACCCGTTGTTCATCAAAAATGATTTTAAAGTTATCTCCCTTTTGCAAATGGTAAAAGTCGATCTGCCAGGCAAAAACATCAGCCAGCTTGTCAGCGAGCGAAGCATCGAGGTGCTGCTTGTAAAGGGTCTCATACAAGGAAGATGTAATGGTACCGGAAGCTATCCTCGGATAAGAAACGACGGCTTTGGTGCCGGTATATACTTTGGGATGGCTTCCTGTTTTGAATACAACATAATTTGTCGGATCAACCTCGTAGATCATGTAATGAGCGACAGAATCTTTATCGATATACAGACGGTAATTATGACCGGGACGAATAGAGCGCACATCAAAAACATTCCGGGAGTTCAGTACCAGATGATAGATATCAGCAGCAGACGATCCGTATTCTTTCAGGATATCGGCAAGGCTTTCATTGCGTGAAATTTGTCTGTTCTTAACTATCCATTTATTTGCAGGAATTCCATAATGATCAACCGGAACAGCAGCTTTTACAGACATAGGCCAGCCTGGATTAATATCCCGCATAGTTACTTGAGCATCATCATTCGAAGAGTTGGTTCCGGAAGTCAGATCTCCGCCCTTCCAGAATGCAAAAATGGAAAAAATGGCAATTAGACCGATTACAGAAAACAGTATACGCTGTTTCATATAGAATTGGCAGTGAAGGATTTTTGATTAGATGGGGGCTTTGCAAAACCAACCTCATAAGCCTCTCCTGTAAATCTGGAGAGGTTTGGTGAGGTAAAATAAAGGTTTTGCAAAACCTCCTGGATAGAACTCGGGTTGTCAGAAAGACTTGCGACACCCTCCCAAACAATATGCAATGATACACAAATAAAATAATAACATAAACAGGGAAGTGGGTCATCTACAGAAGAGAGGGGTAAATTGAGTAGCCTGATTTCCCTATCCCTAAAAATGGGGATACTATTTAACGTGAGTTCGAGATAAGAATCGATTGCAAAAAGAATAGAACACGGACAACACAGATGACGCGGATTCTCGCGGACAAAAATTAAAGATAGCCCCTCTCCATGGATTATGGAGAGTAATGGCGCTAACTTAAGACGTTTAACTTCTAAAATCTTAAATCGCTAATCAAAGAAGGGATTTAAGAAGAAGGATTAACGATTTTCGATTTCAGATTTTTCAGGGTTTATGACTAATGTTAGCGCCATTAATATAGAGAGGGGTTGGGGTGAGGTATAAAACGACTCTATACCATTTCCGAATGCCTGAAACCGTGAAATTCAACCTAATCCCGGATATCAGAGTCTTGACATATTCTGGATTGGTTATTAATTAGTCATTATCAAATTGGAGTGAAGATCTTCTAATATTTTGTGAGGGTATATATGTACAGAAAGTACGTTTTGGGGGTTATTTCGATGATGGCTCTCATTTTTGCCGGCAGGGTTTATGGGCAAGATAACCAGCCTTTAAGCCATCTGCAGATCAATGATAAGGGTTATTACGAAATGCAGGGCCTGGATGTCATGGTGTTTGATGATTTTTATCCCGAGGGTCATCAGGGAGGCTTGACCATCGTGCAGTTCGGGACCCGTGTTGCTGCAAATGGAGACGTTCGTCTTGAGCCGACACCCGGACAATGGTCACCCGTTCCTAAAGTCGGGAAAAGGACAGTAGATAAAGATGCAGGGGTCATAACGGTCAGCTTATCCTATCCGGATTCAAGTAAAGACAGGAAAGGATTTAATCCTATCGATTATCCTGATTTGAGATTCCATTACACCATAAGGACTGAAACCGTCGGAAACAGCATAAAATTAACCGTTGATCTGGACAAGCCTCTACCTGCCAAATGGGCTGGTAAAGTCGGTTTCAATCTTGAATTGTTCCCTGGCCGTTATTTTGGTGAACATTATTTGATGGATGGGAAATCTGGGATATTTCCACGCCAGGCTAACGGACCGATGGAGAAAGATTCAGATGGCAAGGTCCAGATCGTACCGATGTCCATCGGGAAAAAACTGGTCGTGTCGCCGGATAACGAAAGAAAACAGATCACGTTCGTCAGCGAAAAGAGCCCGCTTCAATTGATCGACGGAAGGGGACTATACAACAACGGTTGGTTCGTACTTCGCTCCACAATACCCGCCGGAGCCGTAAAGAAAGCCGTCGAGTGGATGATCACACCAAAAACAGACACCGGCTGGCGGTACAAACCGGTTATTCAGGTCTCGCAGGTTGGGTATCATCCCAAGCAGGCGAAATTTGCGGTTATCGAGCTTGATAAACTAACGCAGCGTTTTCGGCCCATCCAACTGATTAAGATTGGTGAAAATTCGGAACAAGTAGTGAAAACACTTCAAAATCCTGTTTCATGGGGTAAGTTTCTGCGCTATAAATACCTGCGTTTCGACTTCAGCGATGTAACAGACCCGGGCATTTACAAAATCAAGTACGGTGATGTTGAGTCAAGCGAGTTTGAGATTAAGGATAATATTTTTGCCAGAAATGTCTGGCAACCGACGCTTGAGTACTTCCTGCCGGTACAGATGTGCCATATGAAGGTGGAAGACCGGTATCGTGTGTGGCACGGGCTGTGTCATATGGACGACGCAACGATGGCGCCGGTTAACAAGGATCATTTTGACGGCTACAGCCAGGGCCCGTCGACACTCACAAAATATAAATCGGGGCAACATGTACCGGGCTTGAATATCGGTGGCTGGCATGATGCCGGTGATTATGATCTCCGGATAGAGTCGCAGGCGGGTACGGTTTATGACCTTGCACTGGCCTACGAGTTTTTTAAAAACAATTACGATGCCACGTCTATTAATGAGACGAAAAGACTCACGGAAATGCATGTCCCGGATGGCAAACCGGATATCATTCAGCAGATGGAACACGGCCTGCTGACCATTGTTGGGGGATACGAAGCCCTCGGCAGGCTGTACCGGGGTATCCAGGAGGCCACCCTTCATCAATATACGCTTCTGGGTGAGGCGGCCAATGCCACGGATAATATCGTGTATAAACCCGGGGCGACGGATCCGGTTCTGCACCGGCCGTTGCCGAAAGACGACCGCATGGTGTTCACCGGGAAAAATCCGCAAAGAGAGTTGTATGTCGCACAGGTGCTGGCAGCATCAGGCCGGGTCTTGCAAAAGTTCAATCCTGCCCTTGCATCGAAATGTGTTCAAATAGCCGAAGAAATCTATAAAAAAGACGCTGATGCAAAGCCTGAATACAAGATTAACGCAGCGGGGGAGCTTTATTTGACCACCTCGAAAGATGAGTATAAGCAGGTACTCCTCGATAATGCCGAATTGATCAGCGATCACCTGATGGATTATGCAATGACGATCGGTCGTGTCGTCCGAAAGATCAACAATCCGGTTTTCACACGAAAAATCGAAAAAGCTGTAAAAGAAGCTTCTGAAAAGATCGCCGGGCAGGCTAAACAAAATCCGTATGGGGTGCCGTACCGACCCTACATCTGGGGGGATGGATGGAACATCCAGGAGCTGGGTGTCAGGGAACTGCTGCTCCATATGGGGTTTCCGGACATCTTTCCAACCCGGTATGCATTTAATGCCTTGAATTTTGTGTTGGGGTGCCACCCGGGGAAAAACACCGCCTCATTTGTTTCCGGAGTCGGGGTAAAGTCATTAACGGTAGCCTATGGATTTAACCGGGCCGACTGGACTTATATCCCGGGAGGTGTCGGGAGCGGCACCGCACTCATACGGCCGGATCTGCCCGAATTAAAAAAATGGCCCTATTTCTGGCAACAAACGGAATATGTAATGGGAGGCGGAGGCACCAATTTTATGTTCCTGGCGATGGCCGCAGATTATCTGTACAACGGCAAGTAAATTTGTTATACGCCTTACGAATCCAGGTCGGTGCCCCGGCGGATGCGGTCGAGTTGATGGTTCCGTATCTGCAATCCTTTTCGTATTCCAAGATATGCGCCAATCAGGGCGGCAACGAGTATTGAGAAGAAGAGGATCGGCTGCTGCGCCGTTGAAACCCCGGCCTGTGGGGTATAGATGATGAATACCATGGTTGGCACGACCAGGAGAATCGCCAACACATATGGATATTGTTCCAGGTAAAGGGCTTTGGCATCAAATCGACGGCCCAGGAGATACGACATGTTTCCGAAAATGATAAAATAACCGAGATAGGTGAGGAAGGTGGCGATTCCCCCCGTCTCCACGTACTGGAAAAAACTATGTGTAAAAACATAAATTACAGCACCTGTAGTAGCGCTGAATGAAGAATACGCAAAAATGCGCGGCCAATTTTGTTTCATCAAATGGGTGTTCACAACCAGGTTCATTCGTTTATTAGAAAGTTACGTAATATTTCAGGGAATAGTGGTACTTACTGTTTGCTGAGCCAGGATTCGGGATTCACGTTTTTCTTGCCGTCGCGCACCATAAAGAAGAGGACTTCGCCCTTGGCCGAATTTTTATCGCCCGACAGGCCAATCACATCCCCTTTATTGATGATCATGTTTTTGTGCACCATCACCTGGCTGAGGTTGCCATATACTGTTTTGTAACGCCCGTGATTGACCAACACAAGGTCGCCGTAGCCGGTTACCGGCAGAATGCCAAACACATATCCATTACAGACAGCATGTACCGGCGTCTGTGGGGGGGCTGCGATATCAATACCAAGATTTGGAATTTTTGTACCATATAGCGGATCGGTAACCGTCCCGAAATGGGCAGTCACCACCCCGTCAACCGGCCATGGTAAGTTCCCTTTTTCACTGGCAAACTCCTTTTGGAAAGTCCCGATTTCAGAATCGGTAATTTCATTCTTTTCAACAACAGGCGTACTGTATTGCTTGATCATCGCCGCCCGTTTGGCCGGGTCTTTGATCAGTTCCGCTTCTGCCAGCCGCTTCTGCCGTTCTGCTTCGAGCTGATGCAGCCTTTTTTCTTCAGCCGCTCTCACTTTGTCCGCCTCTGCGATCAGGTTATTCAAAGTGGTATTGAGGTCATCAACCTGTTTGCGCGTTTTTTTGACCATATTCTGCAGATGGCCACGATCCTTTTTTAGTTTTGTGATCATATTCCTTTGCAGATGCTGCCTTTGTTCCAGATCGCCTTTTTCTGTCCGGGTATCGGCCAACAGGTCATCGTTCTTTTTCTTTGATCCTTCCAGTTCTTGCTTTCGCTGCTCTAGCTGTTGCTGTGCTTCCTTGATCTGGGCTTCCTGGTTACTCCTGAAGGTATCAAATTTTCTCAGGTAATAGGATCTGACCAACATTTGATTCAGCGAATGCGATGTGAGAATCAGAGCTATTTGCGAATCCCGTCCATGCATATATAAATAGGTAAGCGTGCGCTGATATTCAGCGATGAGTTTTTTTAGCTGATCTTCTTTATTCTGATACGACTTTTGGGTTACCTCAATTTCGTGTTGAACAGTCTGTTGCTCATTTTGAAGTTTCTTTATCAAGGCATTCCGAAGCACAATTTCCTTGCTCAGGCTCTGATAGTCGCTGTTCAGTTTCTGAAATTTGGTCTCATTCTCTGATATCTGTTTCCTGTACGATTCAATCTGGTCTTTAAGCTGGATGATCTCCAGTTGTGTTGCTCTCTGTTCCTTTACCAGATCCTGGCGTTGTTTTTGATAGTCCTGTCCGTAGACCCGGGGAATCCCGCATAACAGGATCAATATTACAGGAATCAGAAGAGAAATCTTGCGCAACCGTCTCATAGATGTTGGATCGTTATATCCTTCGGAAGACCAAGGTCGAAATCGAGTTGTTTGGGATTGATTTTAAGGGATTCTATCATCAGAAACAGGCTTGACTGAGCATTATGACTGGTCATTTGGATTTTACGGGGAAGACGAAATCCATTGATGTTTGCGTACGCATTATACATGAAATTGGTGATGGCATCAGACCGATCGAATGGGTAAACGATCTTACGGATGGTCCAATCCTGGTGATCCAGATAGGCACGGGTGCCATCTTTGAAGAGAATGTAATAGTAATGTTTGTTTTCATACAACCCCCGAATTGCTTTTTTGCTTAAATCAGGGGCAAGTAGTGTCAGAGGATTCATTGGCATGATGCCATTCAGGTACAAGTAACTATAATCTTGCAATGACATTTTCCGCGCTGTTTTATCTATCCTGTTATAGATCAGGACGGAATCGTTGTCAATCAGCATCCTTCCTCCTTCAATGCCCAGACCATTTTTATATCGGATCAACGCTTTTTTGCGATTGGCATCAAATATAAGCGTACCCCGCTCATGACTCCCGGGCTGATCGATAATTACTTTCCCTCTGCCGCTGGCCGAGATCAGTGATGTATGATAATCAGTGAGGTGCTTTTGAAGGCTGTCGATTGGTAATCTGCTCTTATGAAATGTTTCCCCGGTTATGGAATCCACCACGGGACGGGACCCGCTGCATGCCTGTAAAAGAAGGATACCGGAAATAATAATGAACAGATACTGGACCGTGCGTCCCTTCATTCGGAATAATACTATTTAGATATTCTTTTTTTGAGATACGTACGCGTCGAGTCCTTCTCCAGAGCCTTTTTCCACCAATACCTGGCGTTACTCATATCATTGAGTTTTTGATAGACATCACCAAGATGCTCCATGACTTCAGCGTCGGGCGTACCGGTCTTGACAGATTTCAGGATGTAATCCCGGGCTTTGTCATATTGACCCAATTTGAAATAAACCCAGCCTGCGGTATCCAGGTACGCCGGACTGTTGGGTGAGATACTCAATGCTTTCAGGACCATTAGTCGTGCATCATCAAGTCTTTTTCCATGTCTGGCCAGGAAGTAGGCATAATTATTCAGTGCATTATCGTTTGTTTGATCGGCATGAACGGCATGGGAGTAGCTGCTGTCGGCGTTGGCTGTGTCTCCAACGGCGGAATAAGCATCTCCGAGCGAGCCGTAAATGATCGATTTAAAACTGCGGCGGGAAGGGAGCGTGCTGGCTTTCTTTAACCAGGAAACCGCCTCATGTGATTTTCCCTGTGCCATGTAGGCAGAACCGACGGCAAATTGTATAAAGGCATTGTCGGGCGTCGATTTGACCGCTTTTTTGCCTGCTGCAATCACTTGTGGATAATTCCGCCTGGAAAACTGAAGCTGAATGAGTTGCTGCCAAACCATCTCGTTTGTAGAATCAAGTTCAGCACTAGTCTGAAGCTCGGTGATAGCTTTGTCAAGATGTCCCCGTTCAAGTTGGTAATGGGCCGACATGGCATGGGCAGTGGCGTCATCGGGGTTGGCATTCAAAAATGTCTGGATCAATTTACCACTAAGACTGTCGAGCACGGCAGGATGACCCTTTTTTTGAGTCTGGCTGATTATCTGGTTAATCACATCAACTTTTTCAGAGGACTCCACTTTTTGATTTCTAATTACCGACTGGAGCAGTGTACCGGCACTATCCCAGCGGGCTTCATTCAGATAAAGCTGGGCCAGGTGCAATACAACGTCAGGTTCGTCGGGTGATTTTTTGAGTGCATCCAGATATAATTCTTCAGCTTTTCTCTGGTGTCCCATGTTTTCATAATATTCCCCCAGGGTCTGGACAGCAGCCATATTGGTCGGATCCAGCTTATAAAGATGCTGCAGAACGGATAGCGCAGAATCCGTTTGGCCTGATTTATTAAAATTGAGGAACTTCTGGTAATAGATTTGTGGATCTTGGCCGGTTAAAGCCAGGATGCGGTCGAGTGTACGATTAGCTTCGTCATAATGCTCTTCCTGCTTTTGCAAATCGGCGACTTTATGCAGGAGATCCACATCATCCGGATGGAGCTCAAGGATCTTTTGCAACTGAACTTCGGCATTTTTAAGATCACCATTCGCCTGGTTGATCTGGGCGAGTTTTAACCGGTACCATTTATTGTCGGGATCCAGTTTTACGGATTGTTTTGCATAATACTCCGCATTGGCCATGTCATCCAGTTTTAGATAAGTATCCGCAAGAGCATAGTTTATGGCAGGATCATTTGGGAGGACGACATAAGCCTTTGTGAGATGATTCATTGCCGCCTTGTAGCTTTTGAGCTCAAATTCTGTAATCCCGCGGATATACTCAGACCGGGCCTGGAGGCTGTCGGCCCGGGTCGTTACATCCTGTTGCTGTGCCGTCGAATCAGAAGGCGTGGTCTGGGTTAGATGCTGTGCCGACGAACAGTACGTAAGTGCAAAAGAGAGAATCAGGAGGTAGAAACTTTTCTTCATGTGTCGGGAGATCGTGGTACCGTTGTGTTAAATTTAGAAATCTCTTAAATATGGTTGTACGAGATGATGCGATCGAAAAGAATGACATGCATGATAACGAATATGCGACAAAAAGGTTATACCTGTTTACGCCAATCGTTAAGTGCCCTGAACGAGGGCAGCATGCGTGATCCATACCAACTGAACCATTTGCCATCGACAAATTCGATGTGGGCATCAGCGAAGTTTGAACGCAATTCTACGCTGTGCTTTGTCTTAAATGGGAAGGGCTCCGAACTCAGTAAAATTAACTCCGGCCGATCAAACGTTCTGTTTTCCGGATCAATTACCGGGTACCGATCATCACTGTGAAGAACGTTGGAAAGTTCCCAGTGTTGCATCACATCATTTACATAGGTATCCCGACCAACGCCCATCCATGGATCCCGCCATATTAAATAGAGGGTTGGTATCGGCTTCAAGGTGGGCCGTTCCTCAAAAAGCTGCTCAATTTGCCTGATGAGATCCTGCGTTTGCGTGGAGACGCCAAAGAGATTGCCAATGTCGCGTATCGACTGAAATGCGTCGGAAATGCTGCGGATATCGGTCAGAAAAACACGGAACCCGGATTGCAATTGTGCAATATCTTCTTTCCTGTTTTCCTCATAGTTTGCAACGATCATATCGGGTTTAAGTGCTTTTATCTTATCCAGATTCGGATTTTTAGTTCCGCCAATTATTGGAATATCCCCGACTTTATCCTCCGGTAAAATGCAAAATCGTGTACGTCCGACAATTTGTTCTCCGAGCCCCAGATCAATAAGGAGTTCAGTCAGACTGGGGACAAGACTAACAATACGGCCACTGAATTTGATGGACATATGCTACTAAATAAAACGTGCCAAATAACTCTTTACCTGATAGGCGTAAGAGCCGCCAAAAAGGTTTGTATGAACAAGTAAAGGGTAAAGATTGTAAACATCCTTACGTATTGGGAAACCGTTATTTAGCGGATATGATTCCTCATAGGCCCGATAAAACCGATCGTCGAAACGGCCAAACAGCTGGGTGAAGGCCAGTTCAGCCTCCCTGTGTCCATAATAAACAGCAGGATCAATCAAACATGGTTCGCCATATTCATCTGAGATATAATTTCCGTTCCATAAATCGCCATGAAGCAAACACGGTTCATTTTCACTTCCATCCAAAATTTTATGAATATTTCTCTCGATTTTTTGAAATTCACTTTTCAATTGTGAATCAACATATCCATTTTTTTCTGCCATCTGATATTGAAATAGTAATCGATTGTTAAAATAAAACTCTATCCAATTTTCATTTTGTGGTAAATTTTTTTGCGGAGTCGAACCGCAGAAATTATCTTCATATAAACCAAATTGAGATGAAGAATATTTATGCATTTGCGCAAACTTTCTACCGAAATTTTCACTGAAATTATTAACTCGTGAGTTTGAATCTATGAATTCTAGAATTAAATATTTTTCCTCAACATAAATTACTTTTGGAACTCTAATTGTATTCGATCTTTCGATTTCTTTTAATCCGTTTGCTTCAGCAAAATTTATTTTTGGATT
>Ga0102953_1000896_pt1 | contig 19584 bp, 15 predicted proteins | sample SalPon2A_C_D2_MG_FD_78509 | JGI IMG/M metagenome (GOLD analysis project Ga0102953, IMG submission 78509) | Soil microbial communities from South San Francisco under conditions of wetland restoration - Salt Pond MetaG R2A_C_D2_MG | ecosystem: Environmental > Terrestrial > Soil > Wetlands | place... | reverse complement strand
CTGCCATGACGGCTCAACTGCCTTCAGCGTCAAGAGCAACTGCGGCAGTTGTCACAGCAAGGCGGTTGATATTGCCTTTGCCAATAAAGATATCGGCGAGATCACCTTCCCGCATTCGGTGCATTATGAGCAGTTCAACTGTACGGAGTGCCATCCGGATGTATTCACCGCTAAGCGCGGCTCCAACCCATCGACCATGAAGGATATGGAGGAGGGCCAGACCTGCGGCGCCTGCCATGACGGCTCGACTGCATTCAGCGTTAAGAGCAACTGTGCAACCTGCCACAGCAAGGCGGTAGACATCCCATTTGAGAACAAGGATGTCGGAGAGATCACCTTCCCGCATTCGGTGCATTATGAGCAGTTTACCTGCACGGAATGTCATCCCGAGGTATTTACCGCCAAGCGCGGCTCCAATCCGTCAACCATGAAGGACATGGAGGAGGGCCAGACCTGCGGCGCCTGTCATGACGGTTCCATGGCCTTCAGCGTCAAGAGTAACTGCGCCACCTGCCACAGCAAGGCCGTTGATATTCCTTTTGCCAACAAAGATATCGGCGAAATCACCTTCCCGCACTCGGTGCATTATGAGCAGTTTAGCTGCACGGAATGTCACCCATCGATTTTCACCGCCAAACGTGGCTCCAACCCGTCGACCATGAAGGATATGGAAGAGGGCCAGACCTGCGGCGCCTGCCATGACGGCTCAACCGCCTTCAGCGTTAAGGGCAACTGCGCCAGTTGTCACAGCAAGGCGGTTGACATTGTTTTCACCCTTAAACACAGAAATGCTGGAAATATAGCATTCCCGCACTCCGTCCACGTTAATAAGTTGAGTTGGCTTGAATGCCAGGCCGATGTGCTCAAGGTCGAGAGCGGCACGAATCGTGAGGCCATGCGGAAGATGGAAAAAGGTGAAACCTGCGGTGCTTGCCACGATGGTGCAGGAGGTTTCGGGATAGTAGGGACCTGCACGACCTGCCACCTTAGCGTTAAGGAGATTGAATTTACGCCTAAGAATCTTGGCGAGACGGTTTTTCCACACTCGGTGCATTATGAGCAGTTTAGCTGCACTGAATGCCACCCCAGTATCTTTAAAGCCGAGCGCGGTGCTAATAAGGCCAGCATGCTTGAGATGGTTTCCGGGAAATCCTGCGGAGCGTGTCATGATGGTGATGTGGCTTTCAGCGTTAAAGGTGACTGCGTTGCTTGCCATTTTCTGTGTAGGTGATTATTTCTGCAAGGATGAAGATGCCGGACGGAGTGTTTCCGGCATTCAACTCATGGTGTGTTTAACTGTGTCTATTGCCATCAGATGTAGTAAGGAATATAAGAGGTAAAGATGAAGGGCGACGGATGCTAAACCTGTTGCCCTTTTATTATTCGTAGTGGCCGTGCTGTTTTTATAAAACAAGACACCGCCGCTTAGAGGGATGCATTCATATGAAGAAATCTGAAATAACGGTTCCTCCAATTAGGGTATTTATAAGACCGATGTTTTTACCCACCATTCTTGTCGTTTTGTTTGTCATTATAACTTTGGGATGCCAGCCATTTGCCATCCAGAAAACGCCACCAGCATTACTTTCAGGGGCAGAACTGTTTAAATCAAAATGCAGTCAATGTCATGAAACAGAATTGGCTTTGCGGAAATATCGATCTCCAGGGGCTTGGTTCGAGACCATTGCCAGAATGAAAGAGAAACATAACAGTCAAATCAGCAGTAAAGAGATCAAGCTCCTGGTCCAATATCATGTGGAACGGCAAAAGCGGGAGGCAGCTGTCTTTAATGATAGATGTCAAAAATGTCACCCCGGAAAAGTATTTCTGGAGAAAGCTTTGACCCCTGATCAAGCTAGGGCAATTATTAAGCGTATGCAGCAGAAAATCGGTAATACCATAGAGGATAAGGATATCGATATTATCGTCAGGTACCATGTTCATTCCCAGCAGGCTGCTTTAGAAAAAAGCCTTACTGGCATTTCTGCCCTGATCCCTAAAAAACAACTTGCTAAGAAAAGAGACGCGGCGTTATTTGTCAAAAAATGTTCGATATGCCACCTTCCAGCAAGGGCGTTAGAGGTCACCAAGGACAAAGAAGCATGGTTTCAAACCATTAAGAGAATGCAGTCTACAGCAAGGGGGAAATTACCGACAGTGATGTTGAGAGCCTGGTTGACTTCCATATCACCAGGCAGCAGCTAGAAATCAACGCCTTTAAAGAGACTTGTACGAAATGTCATGATGATGAGCGGATCAACAGTCGTAGTATGACGGAAGAACAGTGGTTGGAAACGATCAAGCGCATGCAGGAGAAAGCCCCGGAGCTGATTCCCGACGAAAAAATTGTCCTGCTTGCCGCTTACTTCCATCGCCGGGAGTTCACATTGGCAAAAATTTTTAATGGAAAATGCCACTTGTGCCACTCTGAAGGATCAAGGACGTCCTATACTCAAGATTCTATTATGCAGATGAACACGTTGATAGCTCTTGCTAATCAAAATTCTGGACGCACCACGCAGGTGTTTGAGGTTAATAATCTCCGTTCTATCCATATCCAGCGTCAGAAACGAAGCATGCTGATCTACGAGAGCAGATGTGACATCTGTCATCAAAAGGGAAATCCAGGGCAGGCCAAAGAGCCAGGGAAGGGAAAGCAGGTGGAAAGAGACCGGGCGGAGTGGATATCTTTTATTGCCGCCCTTCAAGGCGTGGAGTTAAGCAAAGAAATCCAGAGTACGATTGACAGTCAGATTGATTTTCATATTTCCAGACACTAATTTCACTATTATACGACCAGGAGGTATTAGATAGTGCCTGTTGGCTAATAAGGATGTTTTAGGTCCTTTGCTGCAAACTGGTGGTTTCTGACCTTGAAAACAGATTCAGAGCCTTTTTTCCAGATTTTGAGTCTCATCGAATCCTTTCCAGAGAACCGTCTAACCAAACCTACAGGAAGAACCATTGCAAAAAAGAGCACTGTTAGAAGGATCTTGGAAACAACTGTGCCCAGTGCTGTGCTTAAGGCAAACCAGCAGATGGCAAACGGTTTAAAAACAGGAGGATAAGCCATGGCGATAAGTAAACAGATCATGGCTGATATCATCAGCTGCGGCAGCATCCAGACTTGGTAGCAAATAAGACATATCAGGACCAGGGCCAGACCTGAATCCTTGCATTTGTCTGCAGTAATTTTTTTATCTGAGGATTTCATTTCATATTCCTTTAGAAAGATCTTAGCGTTGGGTCAATCCAGCTCATATTTTTGCTGCCAATAGTTTCGGTCGGCATACTTGGGCTGGTCCTCTTTTTTGAACAGAAAATCCCCCATTACCAGGTAGTCCATTTCCGTTCCCATAAAACAGCGGTAGGCGTCTTCCGGGGTGCAGACAATAGGTTCTCCCCGGACGTTAAAGCTTGTGTTGACGATGACGCCATACCCGGTTCGTTGGCGAAAGGCGTTAATCAACTGCCAGTACTTTGGATGGACTTCTTTGTTGACAGATTGGATTCGGGCGGAATAGTCAACATGAGTGATCGCCGGTACATCCGATCGAAGATGGTAGAGGCGCTCGTAAATTGGCAGAGAATTGTAGTTCTCTGGAGTGGTATTTTGCCTTTCTTCACGTACTTGGGCCACCAACAGCATGTAAGGAGATGGTCGATCAAGTTCGAAAAATTCAGGGATGCATTCCTCGATAACCGATGGGGCAAAAGGCCTAAATCCTTCACGGTACTTGATTTTGAGGTTAAGTTTTTTCTGCATTTCAGGATGGCGGGGATCTCCAAGGATACTTCGGTTGCCCAACGCTCGGGGGCCATACTCCATGCGGCCCTGGAACCAGCCGACAGCATTCCCCTTTTCGAGAAGTTCGGCAACTTCAGAGCAAAGGACGTTAAACTTGTCATAAGCCTGGTGTGGAGCCTGATAGCGTCGAGCTACTTTGAGGATATCTTTAGCGCTGTATTCCGGACCGAGCAATGTCCCTTTCATGGCATCAGGGCTGACGGCTTCTCTGGGCTTATCAAGGAAGATGTGCCAACCGGCCAAGGCCGCTCCTACAGCGCCACCCGCATCGCCGCTGGCTGGTTGGATCCAGATCTCTTTAAATATTCCTGAGCGCAGCAGTTTGCCGTTGGCCACACAATTGAGCGCCACACCTCCTGCCATTACCAAAGTGTTGCAGTTTGTTAGTTCTTTGGCAGTTTTAGCAAGTCGGAGTACAACCTCTTCAGTAATTTCCTGAATGGCCAATGCCAGATCCATGTAGTTCTGGTCCAATTCAGTTTCGGATTCTCGCCGTGGCAGACCGAAAAGCGTTTTCCATTTCCTGTCGACGCACATCCTGAGACCGGTAGCGTAGTTAAAATACTCCATGTTCAGGAGCAGGGAACCGTCCTCACGAAGATCAAGCAATTCGGAAAAAATCAACTCTTTAAATTTTTCGACTTGCGCTGAGCCGGCTCTTCCGTACGGGGCAAGCCCCATCAGTTTGTATTCACCGCTGTTGACTTTAAACCCACAATAATAGGTAAAGGCCGAATAGAGCAGACCCAGGGAGTGGGGAAAATCGAGTTCTCTCAGGATTTCGATTTTGTTCCCCCTTCCGGCACCGATGGTACAGGTGGCCCATTCTCCGACCCCATCTACGGTAAGGATGGCCGCTTCTGAAAATGGGGACGGGTAGAAGGCGCTGGCCATATGTGAAAGATGGTGCTCGGGAAATAGGAGCTTGGCATTGACGCAGCCAAGTTTCTTAAATTCGTCCCGCAGCATTTTGCGCATAAAGAGCTTCTCTTTGATCCAGACAGGTATGGCCGACAGAAAGCTGGTCAATCCTCGAGGAGCAAAGCTGTGATAGGTCTCAAGCAACCTCTCGAACTTCAGGTAAGGTTTGTCGTAGAAGGTGACAGCGGTGATATCACAGAGTTCCAGTCCTGCTTCGTCCAAAACATAGGCAACAGCATGACTGGGAAAAGAGGAATCATGCTTCTGGCGGGTAAACCTCTCCTCGTGGGCTGCAGCGACTATTTCCCCATCCACAACCAAGGCGGCCGCACTGTCGTGGTAGAAGGCCGATATGCCAAGAATTGCTTCTGCCATTAGTTATCGTTCCTTTTAGAAAATAGCGTAGATAAACGGTGCGATTGCCGAGCCACTGGTGAGTACTATTAACACACCAAACAGCATCATAAAAAGAATAATTGGAAGGAGCCAAAATTTTTTCCGCTCCTTCAAAAATCCCCAGAGATCTTTAAGAAAATCCATAGCTTGTCCTTTGTTTGTATAAAAAGTTATTAAAAAATTCCATTACTGATTTTGATAGAATATCTATTTGGCCAGAGCGTTGTTAACTGGTTTCCCATGTTGGTACACTACACGTGAAAGTACTTTACCGTCTGGGTTCCAAACAATGTCAAGACCATTTTTGACTCCCAGATCAAAATCCTGGAAATGTTTGATCCGGCCGTTCTCATAAAACTCTACATCTATACCGTCAGGAACAATTTGACCTGTTGCGTTGCGGCGTCCTTGTACCAGTTTGTGCGGTCCACTAAATGGGTAGCGTTCAAGTTGGATATCTGGCAGTTGTGGACTCGGTGGAGGCGTTCCCAGTAAAGGGCGAATTTTCTCCAGTGTACTGCGGGCGCCTCTGTTTTTAGGGTTCAAACTCAAAGCTTTCATCAGACTGGCGTAGGCAATTCTATACCGGCCACGTTTGGCCATGGTAGTTCCAAAGGATTGGTGCGCTACGTCGTAGTAAGGCGCTTGTCGGCAGACCATGAGAAGGTTTGCCGCAGCCTCTTCCAGTTCAAGAAAACGCCGGTTGGAAAGCATCTGTCCCAGTTTCAACCGGAGTTCAAGCGCGCCAGGGGCTTTTTCTAGTGCTGAGAAAAGGGTCTGCCTCGCTTGTTCAGCATTTTCCTGCCTCTGGTAGAACGACGTCAAAACGCTTGCCGCATCTACCGCAACGTCCTGATATTCTCCGGCCATCTCCTGGGCCTGTTTTGCGAGCCGGGCGGCATCATCATTTTTTCCGGCCCATAATAGCACACGCGCCAGACTGGTTAAAGCCTTCCCCTGTACGTGCCGGTCTATTTTGCCTTCAATGCTTGCAGTGACTGCAGCAATTGTCTGCTCACTCCAATTTGTTCCAGGCTGAACCAGGCCCCGATCAATCATGACCTGGATCAGAGCGAGAGCTAGAATTTTATGCCCCTCAATGGTTGGATGCACATGATCAAAGAAAAATTCCTCTCCCGGAATAGGAAAGCCTTTTTTCTGGAGCATACGTTTCTCCAGCAGTCCGACATAGTCGACCAGTCCAACGCCCTGTTCTTTAGAAATATCGGTGACGATCTGACGCATCGGCGATAGAGCCCGCAACGGGCAGACGTCCTCATCACGGGCCAGACGCAGGGCTGTTTCTGCCTCTTTAAAACGGCCCAGTGCCAGAAGCGTCTTTCCTCGACGATAGTGCAGCTCGGCATAGCGTGGGTCTAAATTGACGGCCGAGTCCAGAATACCGAGTGCCTCATTCCAGTTTTCCTGACGAATTGCCAGATTGGCTTGGGTCAGCATTTGTTCTGACTGACGTAGGCTTACCTGGTCGAGGCCTTGAGTATGCTCACTTTTAAATGGCGAACAATCCTTTAAATTTGCGGCAGGTGTGACAAAAACGACTTCAGCGCCGGCTGATCGGGCCAGCGCCACCATACGCTCAAGACTGATCCGGTAATGCTTGAGAATGTTTTTTTGCAGAGCATCATCGCGTCTGTAGAGCTCGGGGCCACGGGATCGGTCGAGTTTGGCAGCCACTTCTACAGCAAGTTGGTCCCGTTTATTTTGTTTAGTTTTCGGAGAGAGGCCAAGACGTTGAAGAGCACTTGTCATTGCTGACCAGGTGCGGGTCCTGGCCAGCAGAGAAACGGTTGATCTGACGATCGGAGGAATGTTTCTGATCTGGCCGTAGGTCCGTTCTTCGAGGAATTCGTTGTGGCCAGTGTAAATGATAAACAAATCCGGCTGGTAATGTATCAGTTCTTCCATAAGGTGTGCCACCCGATAGCTGGCGTAACTGATGCCTCCGGCATTAATTGTCTCCCAGTTCTTGCTCCCGTCGGCCTGCGGCAGGAGTGCGCGGAGCCAGCCTGCAAAGGAGGTTGCATCAGTGTAAGGGCGGCCATAGGTAGTTGATCCCCCGAGGCAGAAGATTCGGTAGGTGTCCGGGCTTTTTTTTAACGGAAAACTTTGTTGATTGAAAAAATTCAGTTTGTTATCGGCAGTTACCATCTGTTTCCCGCCGCCGAGGCTCGGTCGAGGGACAAATAGAGGTACGTTGGAGGCAAAACCTACGAAAGGGTCTTCGGTAGTAAGGGCAGGTTTAATCCCGAACAGAGCTAAACTGCCTTCAAGCAGGAAGACAAAAATTACGATAGCTGCAATAGGCAGAAGCAGGGCCTGCCAGAGGGCCAAACGACGAGGCACGTCTGGGGTGTCCGGAGATTCAGAGTGAAGGTTCTTTCTGGCTTGGTTGTCATTGTTGGAAGAGGGGCGATGTGTCATGGTCAGTTTTGATAGTCTCGCAGTTAACCTGCTTTGACAGGAAACGAAAAACTGCTCGACATCCCCGTTCCACTCTGTAAATATTTGATTTTACAAAGTGACGCTGGATCTATTGAGACTTCTTGCGAGTTTGTCAGTTTTCGAAGTTACAGTTTTTCTTTGAATGTAAGTACTTATGATATGCCAAAAAACCTATTATTAAAAGGTGAATGTGTCAGATTTGCAAAAACACCTTGAAAAAAGTTGCTAAGCTGGCTGTGCTAGAGATACTTATACCTGCCCATATAGAGATTCTTTAAGTGGTTCCAGCTGTTTTTCATAATGTCTCCACAGCTGGACTGAATCTCTGTAAATAGGACGACGCACCTGAGCAAAGCTTGCAGTACTCACCCGTCTTTTCGTTTTGTAAAAGTCCAGACATCTATTGTCCCAAGGGAGGCCGCAAAAATCAAGAAGGCGTTTCGTCTGAGCTTCCTGACCTGAAACCATTTCTTCATATTGTATGGAGCAGATAAAATCGGGCAGGAGCATTTCCCAGTGTGCCATCAGGCCACGGTAAAGGGTGTAGTACTGGCCGAGTTCTTCCATGGTAAAGGCATACCCATGGTCCCCCCTGAAGTCTTTTTTAAATATCGAGTAACAGTTGTCCATTGGATCTCTTGTACAATGGATAATTTTTGCACGGGGCAAAATTATTTTGATGAGTCCGAGGCGTAAAAAATTATAGGGCATTTTGTCCGTTATGTATTGTGCATCAGTCGAATATTGCCGGATTTCTGTAATGTACTCAGAACCTATTTTTGCCAAAGCAGTTTCGTCGAGATCCCGCGCACATTCCGGGAAGCGTTCAGCAGAACTTTCTTTGCAAACAGTATTGATTAGACTGCCTAGAATCTCTAGTTCGCCTGCGCCAAAAACCAGTGGGTGGCTGGCGAGAACCTGTTCAACAAGGCTTGTTCCTGACCTGGGCATCCCCACAATAAAAATAGGAGATTTGTCCTGGCAACCTAAACCCTGGTGTAATGAAAAAAAATCAGGTGAGAATATCTTCTTAATTTTTTCTATAAAATTTGCGTCGTTCTGAATTGAATAGTTATATTCCAGTCGTTTCAGGCGGTTTGCTTCGAGAATATACTCAAAGGATTTCTCGTATAGGTTAAGATCCTCAAATGCTTTTCCTAAAGCAAAACCGAGGTCTCTCCGGTCCGGATCGGATGTCTCCTCCTTACTGTAGAGCTTTTGCATCGCCAGGATAATATTATCAACTTCGGTAAATTTTATCAGTAAAGCGAGGCTGTTATATGCCAGGGCAAAATTCGGGTTGAGCTGCAGCGCCTTTTTAAAGCTGGCAACAGCAGCATCAATTTCTCCTAATTCTTTTAAGGTGATCCCAAGATTGCAATGCGCTTCCGCAAAATCCGGTCGCAATCTGAGTGCCCGACGGAAGCTGGCAATGGTTTCCTCCAAATTGCCCTGGGCCATGAGTGCGGTACCCAGGTTGTAGTGGGCATCGACATAGTCCGGCTTCAGGATGATCGCTTGGCGGTAACTGGCAGCTGCTTCATCCATGTGGCCTTCACTCATAAGGATGTTTCCCTGATTACAGTATGCCTCGGCATATTCGGGATTCAAGGATATCGCACGACGAAAGCTGGTGAGCGCTTCTGTTAGCTGACCAGAATCATAGAGGGAGACCCCCAGATTATAATGTGCTCCGGCAAAGTCCGGGCGGCACTTCACCGCCTTGCGCAGCAGTTCGACAGCAAATTCATTGTTTCTTAGTTGGTGTGCAAGAATGCCCATGTTTTGCAGGGCATGAAAATGGTTGGGATCAGTATGGAGTATTTTCCTGTAGAGGATTTCGGCTTGTTGAAGATGGCCGGTTTGATGCTGTAATATCGCCTGTTGGAACATTTCCTGCTGGGAAGAGAGGCTACGATGTTGCTGGCGCTGCCGTTTCTTTGTTCGCTGACTAGGGGAAAGTTTAATTATTTTGCGTTTTTTAACCATTTTTCGTCAATGCCATGAATTGGTAAAGGGTGCAAGGTGACGGAATTAAAGAGGGTTGATTTGCCATTTTAAATCTGCAACCTTTAGTGGGTCACAGTCCACTATTGACCATTTATGGAATCTCCCTCCTTCACTTTCAGGACTCGTGCCACAGGGAAGTTATTGTACACCTCTTCAAAATATCGTCTGTCATAATTGCCGAGCAGGTACTGCTGGTTAAAGTTCGTCTTAAACAAACGCTCTTCCGCCACCAGAATTAAATATATCTTATTTTTTTTCATCAGGACCTGCAGATAGTAACCAGGATCACTCCTGTTGTTGCCTTTGTAGTCCTTCTGGTCAACCACATAGCCGTCATTAACGAAGAGTGCAGCCCGAAGCGGTATGTCGATACTACCGTCGTTCATAAGACCTCTGTTTAGATCAATTGTACCGTCTTCACAGGTCATGATATTATTAACAACGGAAAAACAATGCAACTCGACATATCCCATAGGATCGCTGGACTTCCGATCGAAATCCCAGTTTCCGAAATAGGAAAGGGAATCAATTTTCCAGATCGTCTCTTCGAGATAGAGGACATAAACGTTCTTTCCTTTGAATTTTCCAGGATAGGAAAAAACCAGGTCCATCATTTGATCGGCAGTCATTTTATCTTTTCTGATCTTGGAGTTTAGCTGATTAAAACCGAAATCTTCAAGGTATGAGAGCATCGATACCATTTCTTCCTGTCGGGATGCAGTGATTGCTTTGGAGGCCAGGGTCGTCCGTATACCACCTTGCAGTCCGCCATCATGATAGGTGGCAAAATCGCCGATTTCCATCAATGGGTAGCTGAAGGCCCAAAAAGGGGTAAACATGGCTGAATTTTTAGGAACAATATGCTTAATATCAAGTATTGCCTTAGTTGTTGACATCTTGATGATAGGTGCGCTATGGGCATAAAAACTAGTGCCGTCAGCGGTAAAGAAAAAGAGTGCAAACATGGTTGCAATGGAGGCGACGGGGGTAAATAGCCATTGCCACTGCAATTTGATCTTTCTGCAGGCAAATTGTGCCAGCAGTTCGATCAGCACTCCGACCCCAATGCCGATAAGCGGTGCCAGATACATGACGAACCTGGCGGGGCCCACCATGGCCCAGCCGCCTAGGAGAAGCAGCGGAGCAACCGGGATCATCTGCCTGAAACGGCGTACGCAGAGATACATCAGCCCGGCAAAGCCGGCAAAAACCACTGGCCGGAAGCCGTGCAGCATATTCAATTTCATGTCGAGGCTGCGTGTTTGTGCTTCGGATACAACGTGCAGGACATTGGGCCAGGCAATCAAGCCTGTGGGAGGAGGAGAGACATATGCCCTCAGGAAAATTCGCAGCGATTCAATGCTTTGCATCACATTGTACGGCCCCGAGGCCAGTAGGAAGACGGCCGACAGAAGGGCAATGTTCTTCCAGTGGTGGCGCCCGACCAGCAGGTAGAGGATCATGACAGAAAGAAATACGAGGATGAAACTAGCCTGCTGATACCACCAGCAGTGGAGGTACATGGATAGACCGGCACCAATTGCCAGGAGAATATTGGCAGAGCGACTTTTTCCCTTATTCAGATGCAGGATAAAACTAGAGGTTGCCAGTGGGAAGAAGGTGTTGAGCAGGTCGGTGTCCACTCGACCCATCATGGTCCGGTCATAGTAAGCATGGCCAAAGACTCCGACTAGTCCTCCGAAAACAGCAGAGGCGCCGAACCCCAGCCTGTTGAAATAAAAAAAGAGGGGAAAAACGAAGAGCCCAGCGAGAATTGCAACGAGCATCAGACCAGCCCGATAATAATTGCCACTGGTAAAATTTTTGGCAAAGCTGATGAGGTTTGCCAAGAGACTGGGCTTGGCGTTGATAGTAAATGGCGTCAGATCAGGATAGCCTTTGCGGGAGTCAAGCTTTCCCAGTGTTCCTTTGTCGAGTTCTCGGGCCATCGCCAGCCAGTAATAGGCATCAAGGGAAGTCATTGCGGTGACATCGTCAACCACATAATTCTGACTATTATTCATCCAGTATCTGTAGTCCGCCTGCCTCTGGTTAACGGAAAGACAGTATACAGCTAGGACGCCAATGAATAAGAGGATTGCAGTTCGGTTATTGAGGAAAAAGGATTGCAGCTTAGTCATTTGAACAACCTATAAAAGTATGTATTTGAATAATGATGTCCTCGTAAAAAGTCTCAACAGATCCAGTGCCACAATGGTGTTTCGGGGATGTCGAGCGGTTTTTCGTTTCCTGTCAAAGCAGGTTAATCGCGAGACCATCAATAATAAAAATCTGCTGAAACTTGTTCAACCTACTCCCTGTCGCGCACCAAGCGAATATAGATAGCGCCAGACTTGACACTGGCATTAACGGTGCCGTAACCGAAATCAACGCTCCAGGCGGCTTGCGCAATTGCGGCGTAGGGAGATGATGACCAGAAATAGGTAGGTGGTGTGGCGGGGAAAATAGTGGCATTAATGGCCGGAGAAGAACAACTGTCCTCGACAATTGATTCCAACTCATTTTTATTGGGTAGCCGCCAATCGGTGTAACCAGCAAATTCTTCAGATGCGGCTGCTTTCAGGCTTTCAGCCCATGAAGCGGCTACCGCTGTCCCGCTGCAGGTATTTTGGTCCCATTTCTGGCCGAGGCTGCAGCGCATCCACACAAGGCCCATCTTGTTATCGGTAACTGTGCCATCATTATTGATGGTAAAGCTGCTCGTCGGTTTGCTGGCAATAATTGAGGTTTTACAGTTTTGATCGGCGCTAGTCTGGAGTTGGAGGGGGCCAAGCAGCAAAGTTAGGCAAAGGGCAGTCAGTTTCAGGTTGTGTTCCATAGTTATTTCACCGGCTTCTTACGGATTATTCATACCGAAAGTCACAGTTCGGCCGCGTACGAGACGAATGTGGTTCATTTCGCTTTTTTTGCTGGGGGAGGCTTCGCCGTACAGGAAATACACTTGCCATGCCAAGGTGCTGATGTCCGGGTAAGGAGAGGATGACCAATAATTTGTGGGCAGGGCCATGGGGAAAAGACGCTCATCAATTGCCGGTTTGAATCGGCTGTTGTCGACAATTGAGAGGAGCTCTCTTTTGGTGGGCAGCCGCCAATCGTTGGCGCCGCAAAGGCCCATCTTGTTGATTGCCTCTATGTAGGATTGGGTGTCGCAGGCGCTTCCCTCGCACTTGCCGCCGTGTTGCAGGCCGGCTTCGCCACCGTTAACTTTGCCATTCTCTTGGTACCAGGTATAGGTGTTATCTTTGTTTTGCAGGCCGCTGTCGGCTTTAATTTCCCAGGTGAGGCCGGTAACATTATCATGGTTGCAGGCCAAGTTGTTACTGTCTGGACCAGGCTTGGGATTCGGAGCGCATTCTCCCTCTCCAGCCCTATCCCCGTTTCTGCAAAATTTGGTGAAATCAAAGCCTGTTGTCCCCTGTCCAGTTTTGAGCAATGTGCGGGTACGAGCAGCCGCATCACGTCCATAGATGGCGTCTTGGCCTGGATGAGTTGCTTCAAGTGCGGCGCAACTCTTGGTCTTTACCGTCCGGGTGCTATCGAAGTCGATGTTAGAGGTATCATTGGCACACCAGTCAATGCCACTGTCATTCAGCCCCCCATAAGGTGTGGCAGTGAGAACCTCTGAAGTGGGACGCCGCTTGCCGGCATCTGCCAGGACCTGTAATTGGAACCAATAGATAGTGTCATTCTCAAGTTCAAGGACGTTGAGGGGAGGGGGGGGCAACTTTTTCATCACAACCCCGCCTGCTAGGTTTCTGCAGTCCCTGAACCGGTCTGGCTGAAGAGCTTCCTCTGTACGGCAAAGATTGAATACCACTTTGTTGGCATGTATCTCCAGGAAGTCATCGCTGTTCCAGTTTAGTTTGACTTTATGGATGCCGGCAACGGCCTCAAGGAAAACTTCTGGATAACAGTCGACAATAATATCAGTCACATCTGATCCGGTCAAAGAGTTTACGGCATTTTCCACAGTGCATTTCCAGTGCGGTCTTGCTGGTTGACTTTTGATCGTAACCTTATACTGGCTGCCGTCATCCAGTGGTGTGTTAAAGGTAAAAATACCACTGGCAGTGAGCACCAGGTCATCGTTTTCATTGTTTTGCAGCACGACTTGATCTTCCTTAGGAACGCCGGTGAGTGTTCCTCCGATAGTATATTTGTTGAGAATACAGGTAACTTCAATATCTGCGATGTTTTCAAAAGCGATTGTGCCGCTACCGTCAGTCACTGTACAGGTCTGGTTTGGCGAGGTCGGCTGGCTTAAGACCGTGACCTCGTACGTTTCTGCATTGAGCAGTTCGACAGTAAAAACAAACTCACCCTCTGCGCTTAACTCCAGGTTGTCGTCGGCGTTGTTTTGCAGAATGACTTGGGTCCCTTCAACCAGGCCTGAAACGTGGCCCCCAACAGTGTATGTGTTGACCTCAAAGGCGGCACTGGCTGTCAGGTCGCCGGTAATATCGGTATCGTTTCGACGGGCAGAGCTCAGGCCGTCGTTCCAATTTACGAAATGATACCCTTGGTTAGCGACGGCTGTTACCGGGCTTGCGTCATTGCCGTGATCAACAACCTGTAGAGCGGTCCCGTCAATCGTTCCATTCTCTCCTGCAGTGTACGTGACGGTATACTGGTTAATAGCGAAGTGTACCGTTAGTGAGAGGTCAGCCGTCACAGGGGAGTCTGTCCGGCTGGCGGTGGTCAGGCCGTCGCTCCAGGTCTCGAAATGGTAGCCGACATCAGGTACGGCTGTGACTGCACTTCCGGAACCTCCGTAATTGATTTTTTGGGAGCTGGTGCCTTTGATGGTGCCGTTGTTCTCTGCTGAGTAGGTCAGTGTGTATTGGTCGATGGCAAAAACAGCTGTCACGCCAAGCTTTGCTGTCACTCCACGGTCGGTGCGCTGGGCAGTACTTACGCCGTCGCTCCATCTCACGAAATGGTAATGTTCGGCCGGAACTGCTGTTACCGGATTGGCATTATTGCCGTGAATTATTGTCTGTGAACTGGCGCCATCGATTGTGCCATTGTTTCCCGAGGTGTAGTTCAGGGTGTATTGATTGATGGCAAATGAGGCCTTCTCTTCGAGAGGGCCGGTAACTCCGGAGTCGGTACGCTGGGCAGTGGTCAGGCCATCGCTCCAGCGTTCAAAATGGTACCCTTCCATGGGCACTGCGGTAACCATGGCAGCGCTGCCGCCGTGGTCCACCTGCTGGGTACTTTCGCCGTTGATGCTGCCATTTTCAGCGGCCCTGTAGGTCAGAGTATACTGATCAATGTTAAAGGTTGCAGTCACCGCCAGATCAGTTGTCACATCGCTGTCAGTGCGCTGGGCTGTGTTTACGCCATCGCTCCAACTGACAAAATGATAGTGTTTAGCGGCAACGGCTTTCACAGGGATGGCGCTGTTCCCGTGATTTACAGTCTGGTTGATGGGGCCCTCAATGGAACCGTTCTCTCCCGGTGTGTAGTTCAGGGTGTATTGATTGATGGCAAAGACAGCTGTTACTGTCAGGTCGGATTGTACATTTTTATCGATACGGCTGGCAGTGCTCAGACCATCGCTCCAGCCTGCAAAGTGGTAGCCTGCGGATGCAACTGCCATGACGGGACTGCTGTTAGCGCCGTGCGCAATCTTCTGCTGATTTTCACCTACGATGGATCCGTTGTCTCCGGGGGTATAATGCAGCATATAGTGGCTGGCAGTTTTCGCGGGAGGGGGAGGGGCACTTTGGTCACTGTCTTTGCCGCACCCGGCTGGGAGTAAGAGACAGATGAGCGCGAAAAAATACAATATTTTTTTTATTGCATGCAACATTGTTAATCCTGGTCCTCGATGAGATATCTCAATTAATTAGTGATATCAAAAGTCTTTTATACCACAAAAGTCACTGAATCTGCAAAAATTATCATTTAATCCCAACCGGTTATCTCAGTATGAATAATTTATGTGAGAGTCAATTTTTGTTCCTATTAGCCTGTGCATGTATGGCGAGGTTCTCGATGTCCAGTTTCATAAGGGCATTTTCCTGGCTGAGGTTTTTGACATGATTAGTCAATTGCGAGATCTTGATGCAGAATTGCACGCAAAGGAGCATCAAGAAGATTATGGCACAGAGGAAAAGAGTTGTCGTCGGCAGTCCAGCTCCAATGAAGAAGGTGAGGGAAACAAGCGTCTTGTAGCGGAGCACCAGTACGAACATCAGGGCGCTGGTGGCTAGCCAGAGGACCGAATACTCCTCGCGCAGTCGGCGTTTTCTGACCATATCGACGATGAATACAAAAACCACTGCGGAAACAAGTAGGGCGAACATCTGTTGTTGAATGGGCATGGCGTATTCTGGGGTCATAAAAGCCTCCAATCAGTTCTGGATATCTTTTTTTCTTAGTAAGGTCACGAAAATTGAGAGCAGCATTTTAAAAATATAGTAGAGCGGTTTCCAGCCTGCGTGCATTGATTTTCCCGAGGCGTTGGCGTGCATTCTGACAGGCACCTCCATGATACGAAAGCCGGCTCGATGCAGAGTCAGGAGCATATCGGCATCCGGATAGTCGCAGGGGAAGACTTCGGTGGTAAAAAACCGGATGACTTTTCGGTTAAAGGCTTGAAAGCCAGAGGTAGAATCGGTAATTTGTATGCCGATAAGCATTGAAATGAGCTTACAGAAAAAAAACATTCCTGCGCGTCGCAGCAGGGATGGGTCATAACTGTCTTCTCCGAGAAAGCGCGAGCCGAGAGCAAAGTCTGTTTTGTCTGCTTGTACAGGCGCCAGGACTTTCGAGATAAAAGAGGTGTCATGCTGTCCGTCTCCATCCATTTGCACCACGAAATCATACCCTTTGGCGAAGGCGTATTTATAGCCGGTCTGAATGGCCACACCATACCCGAGATTGAAAGGATGGGAGACAACCACAGCACCGGCGGTGTTTGCTGCCTGGGCAGTGTCGTCCCAGGAACCGTCATTGACAACCACGACATCAAATTCCGGGTCAACCTTCAGGATCTGGCGCACAACTACGCTGATACCGGAACCTTCGTTATATGCAGGGATGATAATTAGAGTTCTTGACATCAGTAGATTATTTCACAGATTGATTTGTAAATCCAAATATTTTTAGTGCCTTACTCCTGAAAGTCCGCCGTAACAACCATGAAACTGAAATATTGCTTTTAAAATTACTAAGTTAAACAAATCTCCAAGGCACTTATCCTAAAAAACCCTAAGTTCATTTCCTTATTAGTGGGTTAGTGCCTTACTCCTGAAAGTCCGGGGTAACAACCATGAAACTGAAATATTGCTTTTAAAATTACTAAGTTAAACAAACCTCCAAGGCACTTATCCTAAGAAACCCTAAGTCCATTACCTCTTTAGAGGGTTGGATTTCTATATGCTTTTTTTTTGATAAAGTCCTCAGGCAAATGGTATCAGGGAGCTTTTGCGTTGATACGCTGTTATCTATAACTGACGCGGAAAAGTCTAATGACATGGCATCCCCCATATGATAAGAATGTGTGACTTTCTTAGCTATATTTCAAGGTTGACATCAAATAATTCTTAACAGAGGCGGAATTTTGAGCGTGGAAAAGCCATATATATAACGTATTCAGGGTGAGCTGTGAGAAATCATGAAAAGAAGACTAGTCCTTAAATTAACTGCTATAGCTATCGGAGTATTCCTGTCTCTTCTTGCCGCAGAGGTTATCCTTCGCGTCCAGACAGTGGTGCAATTGGATAATTTTAGTCCTTTTTATGCTCGGAATCATTTATTGCACCATGGAACTGACGAATTTGTAGTGACAGAATATGGTTCAAGTTGTGATGGCCAAAAAACAAAACTGCTTCTCATCGGCGATAGTTGGATGGAGAACGCAGATCTCAGCAGAAATCTCAGCAGAACTATAGAACGAGAATTTGCAAAAAAGGCTGGTAGCTGTGTTCAGGCCATTAATGGCGGCACCGGCTCCTATGCTCCAACTCTTTATATGCTTAAGGCCCGTCAGGCTTTTGAGAGGTACGGAAAGTTTGATTATATTATTGTCAATATTGATGAAACCGATGTTGGTGATGAATGGCAGCGTTATCGAATACCCACTGTTAGAGATACCTCAGGTAAAATTGTTGCTGTCCCATATGAAAACGATTTAGCAAGCCAGTATATTAGGAACGCACAAATATGGGCACAAGATTCCAATTTTTATATTATCAGATTCCTAAAATTTGTTAACTATTACAAAATTCTGGTTCCATCGATTTACAGACCCACTTTTTTCCCTGAGTACACAAGCATAATGCAATATGTCTTTGCTCCTGATGCGGCGTCTATTTATAAAAGGGAGCATCAGCATTTTGAAAGCAGATTGTTGGAAATGGCGACTGAGATTACCAGCTTTACTTCAGATGCAAACCACGTCTATGTGACTCATCATCCCCATCTTCGTGGGCTGGTTTCCAGCATTAAAAGCGGCACCTTATATCTTCCAATCGTATCAACCGCCATAGCCGGGTTGAAAGAGAAGACCGGAGTCTTGGTCTTGGATGCACGTGAACATATCAAGGAAATTCATGGCCAGGCATTTCCAAAGAATACCTATTTGGAAAATGACCCTTTCTCTCATTTGACAGGTGGTGGAGAAATTCGTTATGGTAAGTGGATAGTCAGTCAAATTGATTTGAAATAAAACTTTGATCAGGCTCTCCAATTAAATCCTGAATTATGGAGATGTACGTAGCAGACGACCGATACTATCTAGGCACACTCCGATAGACAATTTCCTAAAATACTTACCCCATAATGTGACAAAACAGAAATGAATAAGCAAAAAACTAAAGCAAGGGCAAATTTGGGCTGGAAGAAGACAATTATTTTTTCCATCATCACTTTATCAATATCACTTATAATCCTTGAGATATGCTTCCGTATTTTTTTCGCATTCTATGTCGGCCCCAGTGTCCTGCTGTATGGAACTCCATTTGCGCGGCAACGGGTACAGCATTCATTGTCTCTGGAGGGAAGGAACAAAAAGCACGACGCAAAGATGTATATGCAGGGAATGACACTGAAAGATTGGCAGAAAGTGAGGGATGTTGATGCTCCGCCGACAGAACTTTTAGGCTATAAAAAATATTTCCCCAATCAAATAAGACACGATTTTGATGTGGAAACAGGCGACCGTTTTGACGTTACGATAAACAGTCATGGCTTCAGAGGTAGGGATTTCTCCGAGAAAAAGGAACCAGGCGTGATCAGAGTAGTTTGTTTGGGAGCATCATCGACGTTTGGGTATTTTGACAGAGATGATGAGACGTATCCGGTGTATCTTGAGCAAATGTTAAATGAGAGATATCCGGGCGATGTGAAGTTTGAGGTCATCAATTTAGGGATTCCCCATCTGTACTCTACCCCGATCTATAATCTTTTTATGAATGAAGCGCTTCCTCTGGAACCTGACATCATTACCTTTTATGAAGGAAACAATGATGCCGATCCGCCTCAAAAAGGGCCGAATGGGTCCAGACACTTTTTGGACTTTCTTGATCTTCTTCATGCCGGCATTCAGAAAGCTGATCGTGTCTCCATTTTGGCTAATTTTATAAATAGCGTATATTACGACCATGTCAAAGAAAAATATGCGTCCTGGTCAGATGAAGAGGCGTCATCCATTGGTAATGCTTATATCAACAACGTTTCAAAAATTTACAACGAATGTAAAAAGAGGGATATTAAGTTTGTTGTCGCTAACCAGCAAAAAAATTCACAAGCATTTGACAGAGATATGCTTAAAAACCTTACCTATCAGGAAGAAGTAGAAAAGATACGGTCCGAGTTGTCGAGATCTGGGAAGTTAAAACATCGTGAAATGCAACTTATAGTCCACTCTGTGTTAATGGATAGGTTGAAGAATTGGGCCAAGGTGAATCAGGTGCCCTTTGTGGATGTCATTGCCAAACTGGATCATGATCGGGATG
>Ga0102953_1000895_pt1 | contig 19592 bp, 16 predicted proteins | sample SalPon2A_C_D2_MG_FD_78509 | JGI IMG/M metagenome (GOLD analysis project Ga0102953, IMG submission 78509) | Soil microbial communities from South San Francisco under conditions of wetland restoration - Salt Pond MetaG R2A_C_D2_MG | ecosystem: Environmental > Terrestrial > Soil > Wetlands | place... | reverse complement strand
CTCTACGACGGCGTTCTGATCAAGGAGAATCATATCGCCGCCGCCGGCGGTATTGCCACGGCGGTCGAGCGGGCGCGCCAGCGCGCGGCCCACACCCTTAAAATCGAGATCGAGACCTCGACGCTGGAAGAGGTCGACGAGGCTGTTGCGGCCGGTGCCGATATCATCCTGCTCGACAACATGGATACGAAAACCCTGCGCCGGGCGGTGCGGGCCATCGACGGCCGCACCCTGACCGAAGCCTCGGGCGGGGTCAACCTGGAGACGGTGCGGGAGATTGCCGAAACCGGGGTCGATTTTATCTCGGTGGGGGCGTTGACGCACTCCTTCCGGGCTGTCGATATCTCCATGCTCTTCCAATAACCGACGGAGTGCAGATGGCAGAGACGGGTTCGAGGGAGAAGATTCTCAGGCTTTTCCGGCAGCGGAGCGAGGATTTTGTCTCCGGCGAGGAACTCAGCCAGGTCCTGGGCGTCTCGCGCACGGCCATCTGGAAGCAGATCAAGACGCTGCGCGATCTCGGCTACGAGATCGAAGCGTTCCCTTCGCGGGGCTATCGTCTTCTCGCCTCCCCCGATCTGCTCATCCCGGCGGAAATCCAGGCCGGTCTCGGCACCGGCATCATCGGCACCGAGGTCATCTTCCACGACCAGACCGACTCGACCAACGCCCGGGCCTACGAGCTCGGCGAGGCGGGCGCCGCCGATGGCACGGTGGTCATCGCCGACCGGCAGAGTGCCGGCAGGGGTCGGCTGGGACGACGCTGGATCTCTCCGCCGGGAGTCAATCTCTACACGTCGATCATCCTGCGCCCCGCAATCCTTCCCCGTTTCGCCCCCCAGCTCACCTTCATTTCGGCGGTCGCCGTCTGCCGGGCCATCGAGGAGGTCGGCGGCCTGCGGCCGACGGTCAAGTGGCCCAACGACGTGCTGCTGGGCGGCAAAAAGGTCGCCGGACTGCTCAACGAGATGAATGCCGAAACCGAATCGGTCCACTTCGTCGTTCTCGGCATCGGCGTCAACCTCAACATGGAGGCCGGCCAGTTTCCGAGCGACCTGCGTTATCCCGGCACCTCGGTGGCGGTGGAAAAAAAAGACCCCGTCTCCCGCCTCGAATTCGCCCGCTCCCTCTATCGGCATCTCGACCGTCTCTACGAGATCTACCACTCCGAAGGATTTCCGGTGATCCGACGCGCCTGGCTCGAGCTTTTCGAGCTGGTGGAGAAGGAAGTGGAAGTCGACTTTCAGAGCCGCATTCAGCGCGGCCGCGTGCAGGGCCTGGACGAGGACGGAGCCCTGCTGCTGCGCGCTCCCAACGGAGTCGTCGAGCGGGTCCTGGCCGGAGACGTTCGGCCGGTGTAGGGGCAGGCCCCCGCTTACGCGCCGTAGCGCTACAGCGCGCAGGCCCGTGCCTGCCCGAAGAAGGTCAACCACAGGTGGTTGCCCCTACACGAATCACGGATCACGGCTTTACGATTCACGATTTGCAGTTTACCAATCACTAATCACCAATAACCAATCACCTGGTTTTTATGCTTCTGGTCATCGACGTCGGAAATTCCAATACCGTTCTGGGCATGTACCGGGGGAGGGCGCTGGAACGCAACTGGCGCATCACCACCGACAAATCCCGGACCGTGGACGAGTACGCCATGCTCGTGCACGACCTTTTTCAGCTCGCCGATCTGCACTTCAAGGATATCAAGGACGTCATCATCTCGAGCGTCGTCCCGCCGATGGTCAACACCCTGGAGGAGCTCTGTCGGTCCTACTTCAAGCTCAAGCCGTACATCGTCGGCCCGGGAATCAAGACCGGCATGCCGATTCAGTACGATAATCCCCGCGAGGTCGGCGCCGACCGGATCGTCAACGCGGTGGCGGCCTACGAACGGAAGCGCCGCAGCCTGATCGTCGTCGATTTCGGCACCGCCACGACTTTCGACTATATCTCCGCCAGGGGTGAATACCAGGGCGGCGCCATCGCCCCGGGTCTGGGAATTTCCGCCGAGGCCCTCTTCGAGCGGGCGAGCAAGCTGCCGCGAGTCGAATTCGCCCGGCCGCCCCAGGTGATCGCCAAGAATACCGTCAACAGCATCCAGGCCGGAATTTTTTTCGGCTATGCGGGGATGGTGGACGGAATCGTCAACCAGATGAAGGAGGAAGCCAAAAGCGACCCGCTGGTCGTCGCCACCGGCGGGCTCGCCGAACTGATCGCCTCGGCCTCCCGGACCATCGCCGAGGTCGAACCCTTCCTGACGTTGGAAGGGCTGCGCATCATCTATGACCGCAACAAGGCGGGCGGCTGAGCCCGTCTCCGGATCGAAAAACGAAGAACCGAGAACTGTTGCCTGAACAAAATGGCGCGGCCGGACGGCCGCCATTGATCGTTGTTTCCTGCACGTGATCCTTCAACCTGATGCCCCCCGAGGGGACGGAACGAAAGGAGAGACCATGGGAAAGTACGAGACGGCAAAAGTCAGGAATCTTGGAATTGTCGCCCAGGGTGACGCCGGTAAGACATCGCTTACCGAGGCCATCCTCTTCAACACCGGCATGACCGACCGGTTGGGCAAGGTGGACGACGGTTCCTCCACCATGGATTTCGAGCCGGAGGAGGTCAAGCGGGGCATCACCATCAGTTCGAGCCTCAACCACTGCGAATGGCAGGGACACAGCCTGCACATCGTCGACACGCCGGGCTATACCAACTTCCTGCACGATACCCGCAACTGCCTGCGTATCCTCGGCGGCGCGGTGATGGTCGTCTCGGCCGTCGACGGGGTCAAGGCGCAGACAGTGAAGATCTGGGAGTGGGCCGACGAGTTCGAGGTGCCGCGCATCGCCTTCATCAACAAGATGAACCGCGAGCGCGCCGACTTCCTCAAGGCCGTCGACGACATGGAAAAGACCCTGGGCACCCGGGCGGTCGTGGTCAACATGCCGCTGGGCTCCGAGGAGAACTTCAAGGGCATCATCGACCTGGTGGCGATGAAGGCGCGCCTCTTTCAATTCGACGAGAAGGGGACCTACCAGGAAGCCGAGATTCCCGAAGAATACCGGGAGGAGGCCGATCGCCTGCACACCCTGCTGGTCGAGTCGGCGGCCGAGTCCGACGAGGAGTTGATGGAGAAGTACCTCGAGGAGGAATCGCTGACCACCGACGAGATCTACCGCGGCCTTCGGGAGGGGACCCTGACCCGGGACTTCACCCCCGTTCTCTGCGGCAGCGCGACGCTCAACATCGGCGTGCGGCAGCTTCTGGACTACATCGTCCACTGCCTGCCTTCGCCCGTCGACAAGGGGACCCAGCTCGGCACCAACCCCAAGACCGGTGAAGACGAGCAGCGCAACCCCGATGTCAACGACCCCTTTTCGGCCATGGTCTTCAAGACCATCAGCGATCCCTATGCCGGCAAGCTGACTATTTTCCGCATCTACTCGGGAACCCTCAAGAGCGACTCGGTGGTCTACAACGCCAACAAGGAGACGACCGAGCGCATCGGACAGATTTCCGAGCTCGAAGGCAAAAAACAGAAACCGGTTGCCGAGGCCGAGGCCGGCGACATCGTGGCGGTGGCCAAGCTCAAGGAGACGGCCACCGGCGATACCCTGTGCGACGGAGCCAGGCCGATCCTCTACGAAAGCCCGCTGGCCCTCAAGCCGGTGATCTCCTTTGCCCTGGAGCCCAAGAGCAAGGGCGACGAAGACAAGATCTTCACCGGCCTGCAGCGGCTGATCGAGGAGGACCCCACCCTCCAGGTCCAGCGGGGCGAGGAAACCAAGGAGATGATCCTCTCTGGAATGGGCCAGGTTCATGTCGAGGTGGCGATCGAGAAGCTCAAGCGCAAATTCGGCGTCGAGGTTGTCCTCAAGGAACCGAAGGTCCCCTACCGGGAGACGATCAAGAAGGCCGTCGAGCAGAAATACCGGCACAAGAAGCAGTCAGGGGGCCGGGGGCAGTTCGCCGACGTGGTGATCAAGATGGAGCCGCTGCCGCGCGGCAGCGGCTATGAGTTCGTCGACAAGATCGTCGGCGGCGTCATTCCCAGACAGTTCATCCCGGCGGTCGACAAGGGCATCCAGGAAACGATGAAGAAAGGCGGCCTGGCGGGTTTCCCGATGCAGGACTTTCGCATCACCCTGATCGACGGCTCCCATCACAGCGTCGATTCCTCCGAGATGGCCTTCAAGATAGCCGGTTCGATGGCCTTCAAGAAGGCCGCCGAAGCGGCCAGCCCGATCCTGCTCGAACCGGTCATGCAGATGGAAATCACGGTTCCGGACGAGTGCATCGGCGACGTCATCGGCGACATGAACTCCCGCCGGGGCAAGGTCCTCGGGGTCGACCCGCAGGGCTCCAACCAGGTCGTTTCGGTCCAGGTGCCGATGGCCGAAGTGCTCAAGTACGCTCCGGAGTTGCGCTCGATGACCTCCGACCGCGGCCTCTTCACCATGGAGTTCTCTCACTACGAAGAGGTGCCTTCGCATCTGACGAGCAAGATTCTGGCTGAATTCGAAAAAGCGTCGTAGGCAGGGTACCGGAGCCGGGGATGAATCATTCGGCAAGAGGGGCCGTTGGGGTCCTGCTTTCGTGATGGTTTCCCGGCTTCGGCAGACTGCCGGATCCAATATTTTGAACGGGAGGAGTACGGAAGTATGACGGACAGAGAGGAAATAGGGCTGGAGGATCGGACGGAGGCTGCCGTCGAGGAGGGTCGTCAGACGCCGGCCGAAGGCGGGAGGACGGAACGGAGGCGCGAAGAGCAGGAGCTTCGCCAGAATCTGGGATCTTCGGCACCGGTGAAAAAAAAGGGATCCATGCGCCGGGTTCTGCTGCTGGTCCTTCTGCTGGTCGTACTCGGTATCGCCGCCGGCTACTATCTCCTCGGCGTTCCACAGCCCGAGCCGCCCCTTGCTGTCGCGGCGGTGGTGAAAAAGCAGCCGATCGCCGTTCCGCAGAAAACCGAGCCGAAGGTTGCAGCCGAGGCGCCCGCCGCCCCGAAACCCGCGCCCGCCGGCGAAGAAGTCGCCGCGCAGGAAACGCCGGCCGGAAAGGATGTCGTCGAGCAGGAGATGCCGGCCGCGGAGCCTGCCGCGGCGCCGCCGGCCGAAGGGGATAAGGTTGCCGAAAAGCCCCCGGTTCCCTCCACGGAGGAGCCCTCGGCAGTCGAAACGGCGGGGTCGTACGTGGTCCAGGCCGGTGCCTTTCTCCTCCAGTCGAACCTGGAGGCCGCCGAGAAGCAGGTGCGGCAGCTCGGCTTCGAGCCTCGGGTCAGTCAGGGCGAAAAGGTGGTGCCCATGACCCGTCTGCGCGTCGCGGTTTTGCCGGCCGCCGAAGCCGAGGAGAAAATGCGGGAGATCGCCGATTTGGCGCCCGATGCCTTCCTGCTGAAGTCCGGAGACGAAATGGCGCTCTACGCCGCCTCCTATTACGATCTCGATCAGGCCCGGAAGGACGCCGATCGTCTCTATGAACAGGGGCTGCGGGTGGTCGAGGAGCCGGCCGAGGTGGCCGTTCCCCTTTATCTTCTCAGCTTCGGTGATTTCGCCGATCTGGCCAGCGCCCGGCAAGAGGCCGGCAGCGCCCGGCAGATCGGCCTCGAAGCCTATGTCGACCGGATCTAGGGGCCTTTAGGACTCCTGGCCCGATAGTCGGAATGATCCGATCATGAACCAACCCACCAGGACGGTGCGTCTGAAGGTTTCCCCGCAGGTGGCGAGGGTCGTGGGCAAGGATGCCCCCCGGGAGGTGAAGATGGAGGCCGCTCGGGGGTCTTTGCCTTTTGCGGGAAAGGACCTCGTGACCTGTCTTTTTTTCCTCCTGCATGGCGCCGACGGCGAGATCCGCCGGACCGCCCGGAAAACCCTCGAAGGGCTGCCCTCTTCGGTCGTGAGGCCCCTGGTCGGGGATCCCGGGTTGCAGCCGCAGCTTCTCGATTTCATCGGTCGGTTGCGCCTCGACGACCCGGTGGTCATGGAGCCGCTGCTGGCCAATCCTTCCCTTCCCCCGGCGACCCTGGAGTTCGTGGCCGCTCGCGCCGGGGGAAAAGTCCTCGATCTGCTGGTCGCAAACGAACAACGCCGGCAGGAAAATCCCCGGATCGTTGCCGCCGTGGTCGACAATCCCCGCGCCCCGGTGGAGCTGAAATCGCGTCTTGCCGGCGGTGAAGAAGGCGGAGAGGAGGGCGCGGAGGCCGACGACGGGGCCGCGGAAGAGGACGAAAACCTTTCCAAGTACCAGCAGTCCATCGAGATGGTGGTGGCGGAAAAGATCAAGATGGCGATGACCGGCGACAAGGAGTGGCGCACCATCTTTCTCAAGGACGCGAACAAAATGGTTTCCACCGCCGCCCTGAGGAACCCGCGCATCACCGAGGGCGAAGTCCTGGCGGTGGCCAAGAACAGAAGTTCCAACGAGGAGTTGATTCGCCTGATCAACCTGAACCGCGAATGGGTCAAGAACTACGAGATCAAGAAGGCGCTGATCTACCATCCCAAGACGCCGCTGCCCAAGGCCCTGCGCTACATGAACATCCTCGGCGAGAAGGATCTCAGGGCGCTGGCCAGGAGCCGCGGGGTCTCCCGGGTGCTGGTCAACAACGCCCGCCGGTTGCTCATGGCCAGGACGAAAAAGTAGTCGGATCGAATAGACCGGAAGAGGCGGAGGTTCCGCTTCGGACGGGACACGTCGGAAAAAAAGAGAGGATATATGTCCAGAGGAGAAATCATCGCGGTCTGCACCAGCCCTGAAAAAGGGGGACGCAAGACCGATGTCGGGCAGGGAGTGCTGGTTGAGGGGTTCGGTCTTCAAGGCGACGGACACGGCGGGGACTGGCACCGCCAGGTCAGTTTGCTGGCCGAGGAGAGTATCGACAAGATGCGCGCCGCCGGGCTCGATGTCGGGCCGGGCGATTTCGCCGAGAACCTGACCACCCGGGGGCTCGATCTGTGCGGCCTGCCGGTCGGAACCCGGTTGCGGGTCGGCGCCTCGGCCCTGCTCGAGATCACCCAGATCGGCAAGATCTGTCACGAGCGCTGCGCCATATACTATCAGGCCGGCGACTGCGTGATGCCCAAGGAAGGGATTTTCGCCATCGTGCTGAATGGCGGCGAGGTTCGCCGCGGAGACGCGGTGGCCGTCGTTGCCGACGCGACGGGGGAGGAAGGAAAGTGACGGAACCGAGACGCTTCAAGGTGGGGGTCCTGACCCTTTCCGACAAGGGGGCTCGGGGCGAGCGCGAGGACGAGAGCGGCCGGATCCTGCGCGAGATGGTGGCGCCGCTGGGCCAGGTGGCCAACTACCGGGTGATCCCCGATGACGAGGAGACGATCGTCGCAACGCTGGTCGAGTGGGTCGACGAGGACGGACTCGATCTGGTTCTGACGACCGGGGGAACGGGGCTCACCCCCCGCGACGTGACCCCCGAGGCCACCGCCCGGGTCATCGAATGGCAGGTTCCGGGCATCGCCGAGGCGATGCGCATGGCCAGTCTGGAAAAAACTCCCAACGCCATGCTGTCCCGGGCCCTGGCCGGGGTGCGGCGAAGGAGCCTCATCATCAACCTTCCCGGCAGCCCGAAGGGGGTGCGGGAGAATCTCGAGGTCGTCCTGCCCGCCCTGGAACATGCCCTCCTCAAGCTCAAGGGCGACCCATCGGAGTGCGCCCGCTAGATGGTACCGGCGATGGAAACGTTAGCATACGGACAGGCAGGGTTCGAAGTGACCATTCTCGGACGCCTGGTTCTGGCTGGGATCCTGGGTGCCTTGATCGGCCTGGAACGGGAGATTCACGGCCGGCCGGCGGGCTTTCGGACCCATCTGCTGGTGACCATCGGAGCCTGCCTGATGATGATCGTCTCCGAGTATTTCTTTCTGCGCTATGGAGGCCTTGACAGCACCTCCGCGGTACGCCTCGATCCGGCACGGGTGGCCGCCCAGATCGTGACCGGCATCGGTTTTCTCGGTGCCGGGGCCATCGTTAAGGAATCCCAGGTGGTGCGCGGCCTTACCACGGCGGCCTGTCTCTGGGTGGCAGCCGGTTTGGGGATGGCCGTCGGGGCCGGTCTTTATGTGCCGGCGCTGGTCGTGACGGGCATCGCCCTTTTCAGCCTGCTTTTCCTCAAGAGAGCCGAGCGTTTCCTGAAAAAGGACCGTTACCGCAATCTCACCGTTTACTGCCTCGGTGGCGATCGATGCCTGCTCGAGCTCGAAGAGACGCTGGGGAGGTGGCAGCTTAGGGTGGTCAATTTCGGTATCGAAAACGATCTGTCAGCGGGTCTGGTGCGCTACGATTTCGTCGTCATTCAGTATGGCCAATCGGTGACGGCTCCCCTGGCGGAAGCCATCTCACACGTCGAGGGGGTGAAGAAGGTGCGGATCCGCTGATTTATTCGCGACCTCCTGCGCTCGGGGGGGAGGGCTGAAGAGGCAAAAAGGGAAGATCGGGGAAAGCCCCACGGCTTTCCCCGTTTTTTGTTTCGTGCCCGACGAGATGAGGCAAAGGGGACCGGACGAACAAAATCGGCCCGGCGGCCGGCATCGAAGATCTTTTCTGCTACAGTTTATCGCAAGTGCCGGATTATGGGCGAGTTTATGAAAGGGGAACACGTCTCGGTTTTTGCGGGAGGGAGAAAAAGAAGAAGACGGAAATTGATCCAGGTCAATTGCCGGCACTTCTGTTGCTGCTAGCCTTGGCCGATCTTTAATTTGCCGGCGTTGAGGTTTTGCAAACCGGCAGGGCTAATCAAACGGGTTTTCGGGAAGAGAGACGCAATCTGAAAGGAGGCAGTGGAATGAAGAGCAGGTGGATTGTTTCGAATTTGGTCTTTTGGGGGATGCTGGCGGTTTTTGCGACCGGTGCCCTGGCGGTGGATGCCAGGATGTCCGAGCAGACCAGGGCCTGTCTGGAGTGTCACGAGTCGATGCCTGGCATCGTCAAGCAGTGGGAGGACAGCGCCCACTGGAATGCAGGAATCGGTTGTTTCGAGTGTCACCGGGCGCAAGAGGGCGAGGCCGACGCCATGGACCATTACGGCTTCCTGGTTGCGACCATCGTCTCCCCCAGGGACTGCGGCCAGTGTCATCCCAAGGAGACGGCCGAGCAAGAAGGCAGTCACCATGCCCAAGCCGGCAATATACTCAATTCCAAGGACGGTCTGCTCGGCCAGACCGTCGGCGGAGAGCCGGCCGTGGCGGTCGGCTGCCGTCAGTGCCACGGGTCGATCGTCAAGACCAACGAGGACGGCACCCTCGATCCCGCCACCTGGCCCAACACCGGCATCGGCCGGGTCAACCCCGACGGCTCCAAGGGTACCTGTTCGGCCTGCCACACCCGCCATCGCTTCAGCAAGGAGCAGGCCCGCAGGCCGGAAGTGTGCGGCAAATGCCACCTGGGCCCCGACCATCCGCAGAAAGAGGTGTACGAGGAGTCCAAGCACGGCATCCTCTACCGGGCCTTTGAGGACGACCTCAACATGGACCATCCCAAGTGGGTCGCCGGCGAGGACTACTACGACGCCCCCACCTGTGCTTCCTGCCACATGAGTGCCGCACCCGGCCAGGGCGTGACCCACGATGTGGGCACCCGCCTGAGCTGGGACCTGCGGGCCCCGGTGTCGAAGCCCACCGCCGACTCGGAGAAGAAGCGGGCGGCGATGAAGGACGTCTGCAGCGCCTGCCACGGCGATCCCTTCGTGACCGGTTTCTACACCCAGCTCGACGAGTTCGTCAATTTCTACAACAACAAGTTCGCCATCCCCGCCAAGGAGATCCGCGAGCTGCTGATGGAGGAAGGGGTCATCTCCAAGGCCAACTTCGACGACAAGATCGACTGGACCTACTGGGAGCTCTGGCATCACGAAGGTCGACGCGCCCGCCACGGCGCCGCGATGAGCGGTCCGGACTACGCCTGGTGGCACGGGATCTACGACGTGGCCAAGGCCTTCTACAACGACCTGCTGCCCGAGGCCAGGGAAGCCTGCGAAAAGGCCGGCAAGCCCGAGGTGTACGACGCCATCATCAAGAAGTACATCGACGGACGCAAGGAGCACGAGTGGTACACCAAGGGCTTTGATCCCGCGCGGCTGGAGGAGGTCAAGAAGTACTACCAGGAGCGCTATCAGCAGGACGTCAAGTAGCCGCTGATTGCGACGGAATGATGAGGCCGGCCGGGAATTTTCCCGGCCGGCCTTTTTTTGTGGGTCATCCGGGAAAATCAGTGAACCACCCCCCTTGAGTTCGCTTCCGACGGGTGGAGGTTTCGGGAAAAGACGAAAAATTATTACGAAGGGGCGATTCGTGAACCGCCCGATTGGCTGATGGAGTTATGAAGCATGTTCCGGTTAGCGGAGCCTTCCCTGGGTTCATGTCGCAGGAGAGAGGGGGCAATTTCGTTCCAATTGATCCAGGTCAAAAACAATCTTAAAAAAGTGTTCTATGCTCCCGGGCTGAGAGCTACAGGCGAGAGATTCTCCGTTTACCTGTTAAAATTTGCTGAAAATCGATTTTCAGGACTGCATCCGATCCCGGTTTTTGCAGGTGAGCTCGGGTGCGGCATGCCGTGATGAGGAAGGGGCCATGGGAAAACGAAAGTTGCAAGTGGTGGGGATCGTCGCCGCGGGGGTTTTTGCCCTCATTTCGGCCACTTCCCCGTATTGCGCGGCTGAGGAGGGTGGAACCGTTCCGGCCGATGTCGCCCGCCTGGCAGAAAAGGGCGAGGCGATTTTTCAGGACAGGTGCAGCGTCTGTCACTCGATCGGCGGCGGCGACCGGGCCACCGGTCCGGACCTTGAGGGCGTCGCCGAACGGCGTGACCGCCAATGGGTGTTGCGCATCATTCGCGACCCCGCCCGGCTGGCGGCTGAAAAAGATCCGCAGATGGCGGCTCTGATGGAGAAATACGCCATGACCATGCCCGATCTCGGCGTCTCGGAGGTCGAGGCCCAGGCCCTGCTCGTCTTTCTTTTCCATGCCGGAGAAGAGGAGCACGGGGAGGCGGTGGCGCCGCCGGAGCCCGCCAAGGCGGAAGGAGATGCCGAGCGGGGCCGCGCCCTCTTCGTCGGCGAGATTCCCTTTTCCCAGGGCGGGGCGCCCTGCCTGGCCTGTCACGGGTTCGCCGGCCTCGGGGGGGCGGGGGGCGCCGGTTTCGGCGGCGACCTGACGGCCATCCACGAGGATTACGGCGACGAGGCCGTCGCCTCGATCCTGGCCGACCTGCCTTTCCCCAGCATGGAGCCGATATTCGCCGAGCGTCCCCTCACCGAGGCCGAGCAGGCCGACCTGGCGGCCTTTTTCCGCTCGTCGGCCGGGGAGGAAAGGCCGGCCATGGTCGGCAGGCTGGCCACGCAGGTGCTGATCGTGTTTGCGGTCCTTCTCCTGTTGACCTTCCTTTTCGGCATGAAGCGGCTGCGCGGCGTCCGCCGTTCCCTGCTGGAAAAAACCTCCACCAAATCCGAAGGGTAAATGCGATGAGCTGGATCAAGGATATCGTCAATCCGAAGACCCGGGCCTGGGAAGAGTTCTACCGCAACCGCCACCAGCACGACAAGGTCGTGCGCAGCACGCACGGGGTCAACTGCACCGGCAGCTGCTCCTGGAACGTGCACGTCAAGGACGGCATCGTCGCCTGGGAGATGCAGGCCACCGACTACCCGGAGCTCGAATGCGGCATTCCCGGCTACGAGCCCCGCGGCTGCCAGCGGGGGATCTCCACCTCATGGTACGTCTACAGCCCGTTGCGGGTGAAGTATCCCTACCTGCGCGGCGTACTGGTCGATCTGTGGCGCAAGGCCAAGGAGGAGAACGGCGGCGACCCGGTGGCCGCCTGGACCGCCCTGGTCGAGGACCCCGAGAGCCGCCGGAGCTACCAGCAGGCGCGCGGCAAGGGAGGCTTTCGCCGTGCCACCTGGGACGAGGCGCTGGAGATCATCGCCGCCTCGACCATCTACACCATCAAGAAGTACGGCCCCGACCGGGTCATCGGCTTTTCGCCGATCCCCGCCATGTCGATGCTCTCCTTCGCCGGCGGCTCGCGCTTCCTGCAGCTTTTGGGCGGCGTCAACCTCTCCTTCTACGACTGGTACTGCGACCTGCCGAACGCCTCGCCGGAGATCTGGGGCGAGCAGACCGACGTCGCCGAAAGCGCCGACTGGTACAACTCCAAGTACATCTGCGTCATGGGCTCGAACCTGAGCATGACCCGGACCCCCGACGTGCACTACGTCGCCCAGGCCCGGCATAACGGCTCGAAGCTAGTCGTCCTGTCTCCCGACTTCAGCATGACGAGCAAGTACGCCGACTGGTGGATACCGGCCAACGCCGGCCAGGACGGGGCCTTCTGGATGGCGGCCAACCACGTCATCCTCAAGGAGTTCCATCACGGCCGGCGCACCCCCTACTTCCTCGATTACCTCAAGCGCTACACCGACAGCCCCTTCCTCATCGAGCTGACGAAGGACGGGGAGGGGAGCTGGCAGGCCGGGCGCATGCTGCCCGGCGGGCTCTGCGAGCGTTACCGGGAGGCCGAGAACGGCGACTTCAAGTACCTGGTGTGGGACGAGAAGAGCGGCGAGCCGCGGATGCCCCAGGGGACGCTCGGCTTCCGCTGGCAGCAGCGGAAGGGGCAGTGGAACCTCGAGCTCAAGGACGGGCTCGACGGCAGCGAGATCGCCCCGGAGCTGAGCTTCCTCGAGCGCCATGACGAGCTGTGCAGCGTCTCCTTCATCGACTTCGGCGAGGAGCGCACGGCGCGGCGCAGCGTCCCGGTGCGCTACGTCGAGACCTCCCGCGGGCGCGTCCCGGTGGCCACCGTCTACGACCTGATGATGGGCCAGTTCGGCGTCGGCCGCGGGCTGAAGGGCGACTATCCGCGGGACTACGACGATCCGGAGAGGTCCTACACGCCGGCCTGGCAGGAGAAGTTCACCGGCATCGACCGGCAGAACGTCATCCAGTTCGCCCGCGAATGGGCCACCACCGCCGAGAAGACCGGGGGCAAGTGCTCGATCATCATCGGCGCCGGAGTCAACCACTGGTACCACGCCAACCTCGCCTACCGTGCCGGCATCGTCGGGTTGATGCTCTGCGGCTGCGTCGGCAAAAACGGCGGCGGCCTCAACCACTACGTCGGCCAGGAGAAGCTGGCGCCGACGGCCCCCTGGGCGACCCTCTCGGCGGCGCTCGATTGGGGCAAGCCGCCGCGCTTCCAGAACACCCCCTCCTTCCACTATGTCCACAGCGACCAGTGGCGCTACGAGCGGACCGCCGACGAGCAGAAGATGAACCCGGCGGCGACTCCCCGGGACCACATCACCGAGGGACACACCATGGACCACCAGGTGCGCGCGGTGCGTCGCGGCTGGCTTCCCTTCTATCCCCAGTTCGGGCGCAACTCGCTGGAGCTGGTCAAGCAGGCGCGGGCTGCCGGGGCGAGCAGTCCCCGGGAGATCGTCGACTGGACCGTCGGCCAGCTCAAGGAAAAGAAACTCAACTTCGCCGTCGAGGACCCCGACGCCCCGGAGAACTGGCCGCGGCTCTGGTACATCTGGCGCGGCAACGCCCTGTCGTCGAGCGCCAAGGGCCACGAGTACTTCCTCAAGCATTACCTCGGAACGCACCACAACGCCGTGGCCGCCGAGACCGCCGAGGAATCGGTCAGCGAGGCGGTCTGGCGCAAGGAAGCGCCGGAGGGCAAGCTCGACCTGGTGGTCGACATCAACTTCCGCATGGACACCAGCGCCCTCTATTCGGACATCGTGCTGCCGACCGCCACCTGGTACGAAAAGGACGATCTCTCCAGCACCGACATGCACTCCTTCATTCATCCCCTGCAGGCGGCGGTGCCCCCCTGCTGGGAGGCCAAAAGCGACTGGGATATCTTCCGCACCATCGCCGAAAAGGTCGGCAAGCTGGCCGAGCGCCACCTGCCCGAGCCGGTGGAGGACATCGTCGCCGTGCCGCTGCAGCACGACACCCCGGCGGAGATGGCCCAGCCCGAGATCAAGGACTGGAGCAAGGGAGAGTGCGAACCGATCCCGGGCAAGACGATGCCCAACCTGGTGGTGGTCGAGCGAAACTACCCGGAGATCTTCAAGCGCTTCGTCTCCTTCGGCCCGCAGGCGCGCAAGAACGGCATCGGCGTGCATGGCCTGTCCTGGAAGATCGAGGATTTCTACGACGAACTGCTCGAAAAGGGTCCGGTGGAGCAGTGGGGGGAGGAGCGCTACCCCTCCGTGGCCGAGGCGGTCGACGCCGCCAACCTGGTCCTGCATCTGGCTCCGGAGACCAACGGCGAGGTGGCCTACCGCGCCTTCGAGGCCGAGGAACTGAAGACTGGCGTGCCGCTGCGCGACCTGGCCGAGGGCAGCCGCAGCGTCCGCACCAGCTTCCACGACCTCACCCGGCAGCCCCGCCGCCTGCTGACCAGCCCCTGCTGGTCGGGCCTGGTCAATGACGGGCGCCCCTACAGCGCCTTCACGCTGCATACCGAACGCCTGGTTCCCTGGCGGACCCTCACCGGCCGGCAGCACTTCTACCTCGACCACGAAGGCTACATCGCCTTCGGCGAGAACCTGCCGACCTACAAGCCGAAGGCCGACCCGAGCTTCGTCCAGGACCTGGTGGTCAGCCGCCCGGAAGAGAAGACGCTGATGCTCAACTACCTCACCCCGCACGGCAAGTGGGGCATCCACTCCACCTTCGGCGACAACGAGCGCATGCTGACCCTTTCGCGGGGTTGCCATCCGCTCTGGATCAACGACCGGGACGCGGAGGAAATCGGCCTGAAGGACAACGACTGGGCCGAGGTCTACAACGACCACGGCGTGGTGGTGACCCGGGCGGTGGTCAGCGCCCGGCTGCCCCGCGGCCTCGCCTTCATCTACCACGCCCCGGAGCGGACGGTGGGGGTGCCGAAGTCCCCCCTGCGGGGGAACCGCCGGGCCGGCGTGCACAACAGCCTGATCCGCACCCGCCTCAAACCGACCCTGATGATGGGCGGCTACGGCCAGTTCACCTACGGGTTCAACTACTGGGGGCCGACCGGCACCAACCGCGACACCTACATCCTGGTGCGCAAGCTGGAGGGGGAACCGAAATGGTGAGGACAGGGCGTGGGATCGATGTAGGGGCAGGCCTTGTGCCTGCCCAACCGAGGGCAACCACACGGGTTGCCCCTGCGCCAGATGACCAATGTGATAGAGACGTCAGGAGAAATCCATGAACATACGCGCGCAGATATCCTCCGTCTTCCATCTCGACAAATGCATCGGCTGCCACACCTGCAGCATCGCCTGCAAGAACATCTGGACCGACCGGCGCGGCGCCGAGTACATGTGGTGGAACAACGTCGAGACCAAGCCCGGCACCGGCTATCCGACTCTCTGGGAGGACCAGGAGAAGTATCGCGGCGGCTGGGAGGTGGTCGGCCAGCAGCTGCGGCTCAAGCAGGGCGGGCGGCCAGGCTCCCTGGCCAGGATCTTCCACAATCCGAGCCTGCCGAGCATGGACGACTACTACGAGCCGTGGACCTACCGCTACGGCGACCTTTTCGGCGCGCCGCAGGGCGACGACCAGCCGGTAGCGCGGCCGGTCTCCAAGGTCAGCGGGCGGGAGATGAACGTGGAGGCGGGGCCGAACTGGGACGACGACCTCGGCGGCTCGAACGTCTATGCCGCCAACGACCCGTCGCTGAAGGATCTCGACGAGAAGGAGCGCCAGCAGCTCTTCGAACTGGAGAGGATGGTCTTCTTCTACCTGCCGCGCATCTGCAACCACTGCGTCAACGCCGGCTGCGTCGCCTCCTGCCCCTCGGGGGCGATCTACAAGCGCGGCGAGGACGGCATCGTGCTGGTGAACCAGGACAAGTGCCGCGGCTGGCGGATGTGCGTCTCGGGCTGCCCCTACAAGAAGACCTACTACACCTGGTCGACCGGCAAGTCGGAGAAGTGCATCTTCTGCTACCCGCGCCAGGAGTGCGGCGAGGCGCCGGCCTGCTTCCACAGCTGCGTCGGTCGCATCCGCTATCTCGGGGTGCTGCTTTACGACGCCGACCGCATCGAGGAGGCCGCCAAACGGCCCGACGAAGAGCTGGTCGCCGCCCAGCGGGAGATGATCCTCGACCCGAACGATCCCGAGGTCCAGGCGCAGGCCAGGGCCGCGGGGCTGGACGAGAAGGTGATCCAGGCCGCGATCAAGTCCCCCGTCTATCGTTTCGTCAAGGAGTGGCGGCTCGCCCTGCCGCTGCATCCGGAGTTTCGCACCCTGCCGATGCTCTTCTACGTGCCGCCGCTGCTGCCGGTGCTCAGCTCGAACACCGCCGGCACCACCCGGCTGGGCGACGACTTCTTCAGCTCGCTGGAGCAGGCCCGCCTGCCGATCCGCTACCTGGCCGGTCTCTTCTCCGGCGGCAACGCCGCCGAGGTGGAGGCGGTCTATCGCAAGCTGATGGCGGTGCGGCTGCTGCGCCGCGCCGAATCGGTCGCCGATCTGCCGGCGGAGGACCTCGAGAAGGTCTGCGCCGAGGCCGGCATCGACGATGAGGCGGCCGATGATATCTACCGCCTGACCTCCCTGGCCAGGATGAAGGAGCGCATCGTCATCCCGCCCATGCTGCGGGAGCAGGCGATCGAGGCGGGACTCGACCCGCAGACCTTCAAGGGCGAAACCGGCACCGGCAGCCGCCGGCCGCCGAAGCGGCGCTGGTGAGGAGGAAGACGATGAAGATGTCATCGGAGATCCTGCGGCGCTATGCCGACCTGCTCGACTACCCCGGCGGCGGGGCGGCCGCCGAACCTGAGGTCCAGATGTCGATGGTGGCGGCCGACTGCCCGCCGGCGGCCGAGGCCCTGGCCGAATTCGCGCGATTCGCGGCGGAGAGCGACCGCGCGCGGATGGAGGAGGCCTATACCGCCACCTTCGACCTGCGGCCGGTCTGCTCGCCCTACGTCGGCTATCACCTTTGCGGCGAGGGCTATCAGCGCAGCCGCTTCCTGGTGAAGCTGCAGGAGATCTACCGCCGCCACGGCTTTGCCGTCGAAGGGGAGCTGGCCGATCACTTCCCCGCCGTGCTGCGCTTTCTCGCCCGGGTCGGCGACGAGCGGGAAGCGCGCGAGCTGGCCCTCGACGGCCTTCTCCCGGCCCTTGAGAAGAGCCTGGCCGCCTTCGAGGAGCCGAGCCCCTACGGCGAGCTGATCCGCTCCCTGCAGCTCTGGCTGGCAGGGAGCCTGGAACGAGCAGAGGCCCAACCGGCGGTTGCGCCGCAAGAGGAGAGTGTGCCATGACCGACCTGATTCTGTTTGCCGTCATCCCCTATGTCGCCGTCGCCCTGGCGGTCAGCGCCGGACTCTACCGCTATCTGGTCGACCGTTACTCCTGGTCCTCCCAGTCCTCCCAGTTCCTGGAGAACCGGCTGCAGTTCTGGGGGTCGGTGCCCTGGCACTACGCCATCCTGCTGATCCTGCTGGCCCACCTGCTCGCCTTTCTCTTCCCCGCCGGCTGGGGGTCCGTCCTCGGGCAACCGGGCCGGCTCTACCTGATGGAGGTCGCCGGCATGGCCCTCGGGCTCTGCGCCCTGGTCAGCGTTGTCGTGCTGCTGGCGCGCCGGGCCGGCAATCCCCGGGTCTCGTCGGTCACCTCGGTGTTCGACTGGCTCCTTCTGGCCGGACTGCTGGTGCAGGTGGCAACCGGTCTCTACATCGCGCTGACCCTGCGCTGGGGCGGATACTGGTATCCCTATACGGCTGCCCCCTGGCTGTGGTCCCTGGTGCGCTTCGATCCCCAGGTGCAGTACCTGGCGGTGATGCCGCCCGTGGTGCAGCTCCATGCCGTCAACGCCTTTGTCCTGATCGCTCTCTTTCCGTTCACCCGCCTGGTGCATGTCGTGTCGATTCCGATCACTTACCTGGCGCGACCCTTCCAGGTAGTGATCTGGCAACGGCGGGGGATGTAGATGGAAGGATGAAGGATGAAGGATGAAGAAAACCAAGGCATCGAGTTATCAGCAGTTCTCCTGACTTCTGTATTCCCTCAAGAGATTCAAAACCCGCCCCCCGCGACGGGGCCGGAAAAGGAGTATTTATGTCCTCTCGCTTGCTGACCGACTGGCATCCCGAAAAACCCGAGTTCTGGGAAAGCCAGGGAAAATCGATCGCCAGCCGCAACCTGTGGATATCCATCCCGGCCCTCCTGCTCGCCTTTGCCGTGTGGATGGTCTGGAGCGTGGTGGTCGTCAACCTGCCGAACATCGGCTTCGACTACTCCACCAACCAGCTCTTCTGGCTGGCGGCGCTGCCCGGACTCTCGGGCGCCACCCTGCGCATCTTCTATTCCTTCATGGTTCCTATTTTCGGCGGCCGGCTCTGGACCACCCTCTCCACCGCCTCGCTGCTGCTGCCGGCCATCGGCATCGGCTGCGCCGTGCAGAATCCGTTGACCCCCTACTGGGTGATGCTGGTACTCGCCCTGCTTTGCGGTTTCGGCGGCGGCAACTTCGCCTCGAGCATGTCCAATATCAGCTTCTTCTATCCCAAGGCCCAAAAGGGGACCGCCCTCGGCCTGAACGCCGGCCTGGGCAATCTCGGGGTCAGCGTCATGCAGTTCCTGGTGCCGCTGGTCATCACCGTCAGCGTCTTCGGGGGACTGGTCGGCGAGCCCCAGAGCTGGATGAAGGGAGGCGAGATCAAGCTGCTCTGGCTGCAGAACGCCGGCTTCATCTGGGTTCCCTTCATCCTCCTTTCGACCATTTCGGCCTGGTTCGGGATGAACGACATCGCCTCGGCCAAGGCCTCCTTTCGGGAACAGGCGGTGATCTTCCGGCGCAAGCACAACTGGCTGATGTGCTGGCTCTACCTGGGGACCTTCGGTTCCTTCATCGGCTACTCGGCCGGCTTTCCGCTGCTGATCAAGAGCCAGTTTCCCGCAATCGATCCCACCCGCTACGCCTTCCTCGGGCCGCTGGTCGGGGCCCTGGCCCGTCCGCTGGGGGGATGGGTCGCCGACAAGCTCGGCGGGGCCCGGGTGACCTACTGGAACTTCCTGGTGATGGCGGCCGCCGTGGTCGGGGTCCTCGTCTTTTTACCGGAAAACGGCAGCGGCGGCAGCTTCTGGGGCTTCTTCGCCATGTTCATGCTCCTGTTCACCACCACCGGGATCGGCAACGGCTCGACCTTCCGCATGATCCCGATCATCTTCATGACCCACCATCGCTGCGAGGACGTCGACTGCACCCCGGAGGAGCGGGCCCTGGCCATCAAGGAGGCCGCCAAGGAATCGGCGGCGGTTCTCGGCTTCAGCTCCGCCTTCGCCGCCTACGGCGCCTTCTTCATCCCCAAGAGCTTCGGCACCTCGATCACCCTGACCGGCGGCCCCGACGTAGCGCTGTACGGCTTTCTGGTCTTCTACCTGAGCTGCGTCGTGGTGACCTGGTGGTATTATTCAAGGAAGAACGCGGAGATGCCCTGTTGATAAAACAGGCGGAAGGTGAAAGGTGAAAGGTGAAAGGTGAAAGGTGAAAGGTGAAAGGTGAAAGGTGAAAGGTGAAAGGTGAAAGGTGAAAGGTGAAAGGTGAAAGGTGAAAGGTGAAAGGTGAAAGGTGAAAGG
>Ga0102953_1000893_pt1 | contig 19606 bp, 12 predicted proteins | sample SalPon2A_C_D2_MG_FD_78509 | JGI IMG/M metagenome (GOLD analysis project Ga0102953, IMG submission 78509) | Soil microbial communities from South San Francisco under conditions of wetland restoration - Salt Pond MetaG R2A_C_D2_MG | ecosystem: Environmental > Terrestrial > Soil > Wetlands | place... | reverse complement strand
TCTTGAAAAAGTTGAAGGTGCAGGATTCACATATCATTCCCCGAATTATGATATCCTCGCTGACTCGCCTATTGAAATCGGCAACCAGGATGTGATAGAGTTTAAAGCAGCCGAAGTAAATTATAAAATTGCAATGTACGGTGAAGGAAATTATCAACCCGATACTCTGAAAAACTATATGAAACAGGTAATTGAGGCTGAAACAAATGTATTCGGAGAGAATCCAAATAAAAATTATACATTTATAGTTCATAATCTTACAAGAGGCTCCGGCGGACTTGAACATTTAAATTCAACTACACTCGAAGTAAACCGATGGACATACCAGCCGGAAAGTAAACTACGAAGATTTTTAAGCCTTGTTGCACATGAGCATTTCCATTTATGGAATGTTAAAAGAATACGTCCGCTTCAGCTCGGACCTTTTGATTATGAAAAAGAAAATTACACGAAACTTCTTTGGGAAATGGAAGGTGTTACGAGTTATTATTCAAATGTTATTTTAAGAAGAATTGGAATTTACACTCCAGATAATTTTCTCGGAAATATTGCCGGGACAATTTCAGGTGTTGAAAATCAACCCGGGAATGACGTGCAGTCAGTAGCTGATGCCAGTTTTGACGCGTGGATAAAAGCATATCAGCCGGATGAAAACAGTTACAACACGACAATATCATACTACAGTAAAGGGGCCGTACTTGGAGCTTTACTGGATCTTGTAATTCTAAACGCAACCAACGGTGAAAAAAATTATGATAATGTATTAAAATACCTCTACAATGAATATTACAAAGAGCTAAAAAGGGGATTTACGGAAAAAGAATACCAGGAAGCGGTAGAAAAAATAGCCGGCGAAAATCTCGACCAGTTTTTTGCAGATTATGTTAATTCCGCAATACAAATTGACTACAATAAATTTTTCAATTATGCCGGATTAAAGCTGGTTGATTTTGGAACTGACGATGTAAATTTCGGGGCAAGAACTACAAATAGTGTTGGAAATGTATTAGTAAGAAGTGTAAAAGTTGGTGCCCCTGCTTACGATGGCGGTATAAATGTTCATGATGAAATCATTTCAATTAATGGTTACCGTGTTGATCCGGATAACTTTGACAGGATTTTTAATCTATTTAAAGATGGTGATAATATTAAAGTTTTGGTTTCCCGTGATGATAAAATTAAAGAGCTTGATATTACACTAAAAAAGACTCACAATTTCCGTTATAAATTAGTAGAAATAAATAATCCAACTGAAAAACAACAAATGATCTTTAAAAAATGGCTGGCAATTAAATAATCCATTTCAAATTACTTAGATGGGCGGGTTATCACCACCCATTTCTTACCTTATTTTTTTTTAATTTTAACTTTCATTTAATCTAATTAAACGATATTAAAATGATTGATAAAATTAAACTCCTGGAAAAAGAAGCACGCAAATTAGAACCGGCTTCCAAAGAACGCGAAGGCATTCGCAATAAAGTTATCGATTACACTGAAAATTTCCTTGAAGATATTTACAATAAAAAAGCATTTGTTACTTCTAAGGAAAAAGGGATTGGCATTTACGATTCTCCCATTTCTGAAAAACCGATAAAAATTGAAAAAGCCTTAAAAATAATTGAAAAAAATGTCGATACACCTAATTTAAACCCTGCATCCGGCGGACACCTTGGTTACATTCCCGGCGGAGGAATTTATCTCTCTTCCCTCGGCGATTACATGGCAGATGTGACCAACAGGTTCGCGGGCATTTTCTTTGCGTCTCCAGGTGCAGTTCGAATGGAAAATATGCTTATCCGCTGGATGGCTGATGTAGTTGGTTATCCAAAATCTGCAGGCGGCAATTTAGCCTCGGGTGGAAGTGTTGCAAACTTAATAGCAATAACAACAGCGCGCGATGCTAAAAAATTAAAATCAAAAAACTTTCATAAAGCAGTAGTTTATCTCTCAAAACACACTCATCATTGTATTGATAAATCATTAAGAATTGCAGGACTTGGCGATGTTGTAAAAAGATATATTTCTCTCGATGAAAAATTCCGATTAATTCCCGAGGAAATTGAAAAAGCAATTCTAAAAGACAAAAAAACAGGGCTAATTCCCTGGCTCGTTATAGCGTCTGCAGGAACTACAGACATCGGCGCAATTGACCCACTAATGCCAATTGGGAAAATTGCAAAGAAGCATAATCTATGGTATCACATTGACGGAGCGTACGGCGGATTTTTTGTCTTATCTGAAACTGGTAAAAAGAAATTAAAAGGATTAAGTCTTTCAGATTCAGTTGTTATTGATCCGCATAAAGGTTTGTTTGTTCCGTATGGACTTGGAGTAGTGCTTGTTAAAAATGTAAAGCATCTAGCAAAATCACATTATTACCAGGCGAATTATATGCAGGATGCACTTTCAGCAACTGATGAACTTTCCCCCGCTGATCTTTCCGCGGAATTAACAAAACACTTTCGTGGATTACGATTGTGGCTCCCTTTAAAATTACATGGCTTAAAACCATTCCGTGCAGCACTGGAAGAAAAACTTCAACTTGCAAAATATTTTTATAATAAAATAAAAAACACTCCCGGATTTGAAACAGGACCGGAACCTGAATTATCCGTTGTAACTTTCAGGTATATTCCTGGAAAAGGAAATACAAACAAATTCAACGAACTACTAATTAAAGAGATACACAAAGATGGAAGAGTATTTTTAACCTCTACTATAATTGATGGCAAATTTACTTTTCGTCTTGCGCTTTTAGCTTTCAGAACTCATCTTGAAACCATTGATTTAACAATTAAAATCTTAAAAGAAAAAGTGAATTATTTGTTAAAAAAGCATAAAGAGTTTAAATAGTTTTGAATTTAGTTGTCATTCCCACGGAAGTTGGAATCCGTTACTTGGTTTAGCAGATTCCTGTTTTCACGGGAATGACATATTGAAAATTTAGAAGCATACTTACGTATAAAAAAGTGGGCACATTTTATTGACACTCAAATTAGTTTATACATCTATAATAGTATTAGTCTTCAACATCCCTTTTGGCTACTGGCGGGAAAGTGTTAAAAAATTTTCGCGCAGGTGGTTTCTTGCCATACACCTCCCTGTTCCTTTTGTAATCGGACTCAGATTTCTATTTAATTTAGGATTCAGGTTTGTTACATATCCCGTTCTCGTTGGTTCATTTTTTTCAGGTCAATATATCGGTGCAAAAATTTACTCGTATAGAAAATCAAAAGAAAAAACTCCGCTTACTTCCAATCTTTTTAGAGATATCATTTTTTCGCAGAAAGAATAGGATAATTCCTGAATTCACATTTTATTTCCTTATTTCAGCCAAATCCTCACAATGTACGTTGATTTCATTCTAATACAACAGTATTTTTTATAACTATTACTTTACCAGATATTATGAAATCAATAGTTCCTGTAATATTATTTTTCACACTGTTTTATGCTTCGGATAGCTATGCCTTTAAAACTGACTCGCTTGCAATCCAGTTTTATCAAAAAGGATTAGAGGCTTTAAACAAAAGTGATTCCACAATTGCAGAAAAGTTATTTGAGCAATCAATTAAAGAAGATGACAACGCTCCGGCACAGTTTGAACTTGCAAAACTTCTCGTCAGCAAAAAGACAATTCATGGAAGAGACCGCGCAAGAGAACTTTTAAGAGACGCAATTTTCAAAGATCCGAATAACATTGAATACAGGTTATTATTTGCCGCATTAATGGAATATTTCAGCAGCGGATTAGCATTTAAAGAATACGAAGAAATAATTGAAGAAGTTGACAGCACAAACGTAACTGCTCTTTTTCAACTCGGCAGAATTAAAGAAGATGATTTTAATGAATATAACCACTCCGTAACCCAGGACAATCCTGATGACCCAATGCTTAGCCTGGATGATTATGCAATGAAGCAATTCGATGAAGCTGAAAAGTATTTAAAGAAAGTTCTCGTTTTAGACTCAACAAATTCGCAAGCTATTTTGCATTTAAGTTTTTTATATGAAGATGTTGGTAAACCGGAAATTGCTGTGCCTTTACTGGAAAGACTTGTTTCTATAAACCCTGACAACAAAAGTGCACATCTTTACCTCGGATTAATTTATTATAAAACTTCAAATCTGTTTGGAGCATACAACCAGTACAAAGATGCTCTAAAATTAATGGATGATAAGGACAGAGAAGATTTTACTTTTAATTCAGTAAAAGAATTAATAGAACCCCTTTTCGGTGAAAAGATGAAAGACATTTCAGATATCCAGTTGAAAAGTTTGATAGATCTTTACTGGAGAGTAAAAGATCCCTTGAATCTGAGTGATTATAATGAAAGGCTGCTTGAACATTATTCAAGAGTTGCTTATTCAAATTTGAGATATGGTGTAAATAAGCTTGATTTAACAGGATGGAAAAGTGACCGGGGAAAAGTTGTATTGCGTTTTGGTGAGCCGATTAACAAAATTCGATTCAGGCCTTCAATGAACAGTGCTGGAGGGAAAGCACAAATAAAATTAAAAACGGACGTCTGGTTTTACAGCGATATGATATTTGGATTTTCAGATGATTTTTTTAACGGCGAATACCGTTTTGCGCAACCTTCGGGGGACCCGAGATATATTTCTCAATACAGGGGTGATTCATTTGAATATTATAACTATGTAAAACGTGTGCGGAACGAATATTACGATCCCAAATTCGAAGGGCCTAAATTTTCTATTCCGTATGAATTAGCACAATTTAAAAATATAAATGAGTCCGGCGCAGGTACTGATATTTATGTCAATTATGGAATTCCTTTTGCTGACAGTTTACTGGAAGGGAATGATTTTGTCTATTCACATAAAACAGGGTTCTTTGCATTCGACAAACTATTCAACCCGATTTCAACAGTAAAAGATTCCATTATTTCTCTGCCCGTTTCAAATGAAATTTCAATTAACGACACCAGCGATTTTATTGTTAACTCGCTACATTCAAATTTAGATCCGGATTCAGTCTATCTTTCATTTGAAGTTATAAGAAGTTCAGACAAAGGGGTTGCATCAAATCATTTGCCTTTTGCGGTTCGTTCGTTTAATAAATACAGTCTTGATATGAGCGACCTGGTTTTTGCGAGCAAGATTTCCGATGATAAACAGAATAACTATCCTTTAAAAAGAAGAGAGATAAGCATACTTCCGAATCCGGCTTCTATGTTTTCAAATAAGACCGATATATTTATTTACTACGAAGTTTATAATTTATCGCTAGACAAAAACGGGCTAGGGAATATTGAGCAAAAACTTACAATTAAAAATATCGATGAAAAATCCGGACTTGGTAAAGCTGTAAATTCATTTCTTGGTATTTTCGGTCTCGATTCAGAACCACAGGAAGTTACACTAACCACAGACTACCAGTTACACGAAAAAAATCCGCAATTATATTTCCAGCTTGATATGAATAAATATGACCCCGGTAAATATTTACTCACAATAGAAATTATTGACAAAGGCAATAGTTTAAAGGTAAGCTCATCAAAAGAACTAACCAAGGAGTAGGAAATTTTATTTATTCTTACACAGCAATAGACTAAATTTAAATAATGATCAGGCGATTTAAAATATTAAAAAATGAATATGAATTTAATTTTAAATTGAGCCTTATAGCTAGTCTGTTACTTTGTATTTCCCTTTTTTTATTTTTCCCTTACATTACACCCCCTTCTCCACCTCCAATGGAATACCAGTCACTTATGTTTACAATAAGTGATGTAACTCCGAGCACAACACAGCAAAGGCCGGCAAATATGCGTCCGCCCATTCCCAAAATTTACGTACCGGATGATGTGGAAGAGCCGGTAATTTTAAGTGATGTGGAAATAGCACCTAAAGGAGATGAAGGAGATAATCAAAAAGAAGGAGAGGCGAATAACAAAACCGGAACCGGTGTACTTGATGTTCCTGAACTCCCCTTTGTACCAAGGCAAATTCTTGAAGTGCTGCCTAAAAAAATTGATGATGATGTAAAAGGTTTTGTAAATCTTCAGCTAAAGATAGGAACTGACGGAAAAGTAATTGAATACAAACTAATCAAAAACACCACCGGGTCAAATGAAATACTTCAACAGGTAATTGATGCAGCCTACAAATCAAAATGGGAACCAATAAAAATTAAAAACAATAAAGTTGTTTACTGGGTTGAGAAAACTTATAATTTTAATTGATAATAACTTCAAACCCCTAATTGCAATTCCTACTGCGTTCTAATTTTTCATATCTTTGTAAATGAACGAAAAAAATAAATTCCAGACAGGAAATATATTATTAATTGCATCAGCACATTTTGTTCACGATGTTTATTCAGCATTCCTTGCTCCTATACTTCCGTTATTAATAGAAAAATTTAAGCTCTCCTATTCCTTAGCAGGATTATTGACTGTAATACAAAACCTGCCCTCTTTGATGAATCCACTGGTAGGCCTAGTTGCAGACAAAATAAGCTTAAGGTATTTATTAATTATTGCTCCTCTTATAACTGCAACATGTATGAGTTTACTGGGTGCAGCACCAAGTTATACTGTAATTGCAATTCTGCTTTTTGTCATGGGAATCAGCACTTCTATGTTTCACGTTCCAGCGCCGGTAATGGTAAAACATATTGCAGGTGTTAGAGTAGGAAAAGGAATGAGTGTATTTATGCTTGGGGGTGAAATAGCACGGAGTATAGGTCCTCTTGTAATACTTGGCGGAATTTCCATCTGGGGACTAGAGGGAACTTTCCGGCTTTTTCCTTTCGGATTAGCTGCTTCAATTTTTCTTTATTTCAAATTTAAAAAGATAAAGATATCACAGGAATTAAAAACTAACAAAATTGACTCAGGTATTTTACAGACATTCCGCGAACACTCTGGTGTTTTCATTAATATGTCCGGTATTTTATTGTTCACATTAATTTTAAAAAGCGCTCTCACAGCATTTCTTCCCACGTATCTATCGTTAAAAGGAGAAAGCCTCTGGATGGCTGGAATTTCATTATCGGTTCTTCAATTGGCTGGTGGAGCAGGAACTTTCTTTTCAGGAACTATCTCAGACAGGATAGGGAGAAAAACAACTCTACTGATAATGTCATTATCAATACCGGTTTTAATGGCTGGATTTTTGTTGCTGGAAGGAGCCTGGGCCTTCCCGATCCTTATTTTAATAGGTCTGGTTTTATTTGCAACAAACCCGGTTTTGCTGGCAGAATTGCTTGAAATAAAATCGGAAAGGCTCTCTTTCATAAATGGAATTTTTATGACAATAAATTTTCTGATCACTTCTTTAACAACTTTTCTTATCGGAGTATCAAGTGATTTAATCGGTATGCAAGATACTTACATTGCTGCGACAGTTCTTTCTATTTTTTCAATCCCGTTTATATTGAGACTGTCGAATATTAAAAATTAGATTTGAAATTTATAATGTACGATGTATAATTTATAATGAAAACAGGTTGGAATTTCGGTTTGAGTAATTAAAAAATATGATTTCAAAAATTCTTATTTTAATGCCGGATTATAATAAAATTGTAAAATGATTGAAATTAAAAACCTTCATAAAAGTTTCGGAAACAACAAAGTTCTGCAAGGAGTGGATTTGGAAATTCATCCCGGTGAAACTATTGTAATTATCGGCAGAAGCGGCTGCGGGAAAAGCGTTCTGTTAAAACATATTGTTGGACTTCTTCATCCCGACGCAGGATTTGTAAAACTTGATGGTCTTTTGATTAATGATCTCTCAATGAAAGAATTATACGAAGTACGAAAGAAATTCGGTTTCCTTTTCCAGGGAGCAGCTTTGTTCGATTCTATGACGGTTGCGGAAAATGTGGCTCTTCCCCTTATTGAGTCTAAAAACGGGCAATCGAAAAAAGAAATTGAAGATATAGTAGAAGAAAAACTTGAGCTGGTTGGTTTATCAGGAAGTCAAGATACAAAACCTGCCGAACTTTCCGGAGGGATGAAAAAGAGAGTCGGATTGGCAAGAGCTTTGGTTACAAATCCTGAATATATTTTATACGATGAACCCACAACCGGTCTGGACCCGATTATGTCCGATTCAATAGATGTTTTAATAAAAGACCTGAGCGAAAAAATTAAAGTCACTTCTGTAGTAGTGACCCACGATATGTACAGTGTGAAAAATGTAGCCGCTAAAGTTGCAATGATGCACGAAGGAAAAATCCATTTTTACGGAACTCCTGGGGAGTTATTGAGGTCTAACGACCGGATAATTGTGGATTTTATCAAAAGGACTGGTGCATAGACTTAAATCCTCAAAACATTCATTTTTAGCTTAGAATAGCATAAAACCAAATATTGGTGAGAATAGTTAGACTTAAAATTGCACTATTAAATTGCTTATATTTAAGTTTACAGTTTTTCAAAAATCCGGGTAAAATTTGTCTAAAGAAAAAATACTTGTAACATCAGCTCTTCCCTACGAAAACGGTCCAATCCATCTCGGGCATTTAAGCGGTGCATACCTTCCTGCGGATATTTATGTCCGTTTTAAAAGGTTACAGAAGGCAGATATATTATATGTTTGCGGTTCCGACGAACACGGTGTTCCGATAACCATTACTGCTGATAAAGAAAGCGTAAAGCCAAAAGTAATAATAGACAGGTTTCATAAAATAAATAAGGAAGCCTTCGAAAAATTCGGGATGAGTTTCGATATTTATTCAAGAACAAGCAATCCGATTCATCACGAAACAGCAAAAGAATTTTTCCTTGAATTTTATAACCGAGGAATTTTAAACGAAAAGAAATCCCTGCAGTTTTATGATGAAAAAGCGAAGATGTTTCTGCCCGACAGGTATGTTGAAGGCACCTGCCCTAATTGCGGAAATGAAGAAGCAAGAAGCGATGAATGTGAAAATTGCGGTGCACTTTATGATCCTTCCGAATTAAAAAATCCGAAGAGTAAAATTACAGGTGAAACCCCTGTGTTGAAGGAAACATCGCACTGGTTCTTTCCACTGGGCAAATACCAGGCTGCACTTGAGAAATATATAAATGAAATGAATGAAAAATATGGCTGGAAGGAGAATGTCCTTCAATACTGCCGTGGTTGGTTTAAAGACGGGTTAAAAGATCGTGCTGTAACAAGAGACCTGGATTGGGGAGTAAAAGTTCCGCTTGATAATGCAGACGGAAAAGTCCTTTACGTATGGTTCGAGGCAGTTCTCGGATATATTTCTGCAACAAAAGAACTTTCGCAAAAATCGGGTAATGAAAATCTCTGGAAAGAATACTGGCAGAATAAAGAAACAAAATATGTGGCATTTATCGGTAAGGATAATGTTGTTTTTCACTGCATTGTTTTTCCAGCAATGCTGATGGCATGGAATGAAGGAGAAAAAGAAAAATTTATTCTTCCACAAAACGTTCCTGCAAATGAATTTTTAAATTTTGAAGGAAAGAAATTTTCCAAAAGCAGGAATTGGGGAATTGATGTAATTGATTTTCTTAAACTATTTCCTGCTGATCCATTACGTTATACGCTCGCGGCAAATCTGCCAGAAACAAGAGACACTGATTTTTACTGGCGGGAATTCCAGTTAAGAAATAACAGCGAGCTGGCGGATATTCTTGGTAATTTTATAAATCGTACTTTCACATTTGTACACAAACACTTTGAAGGAAAGGTACCTGCGAAAGGAAAGCTTGAAAAAATTGATGAAGATATGCTGAAATTATTAGCTCAGTCTCCTACAAAAGTTGGCAGATTTTTTGAAAATTATAAAGTTAAAGAGGGTGTTTTTGAAGCCATGAATCTTGCAAGATCCTGCAATAAATATTTTAACGATTCTGAGCCCTGGAAAACTATTAAATCAGACAAAGCAAAGTGCGGAACAACTTTATATGTAAGCCTTCAGGCAATATATACACTTGCTGAAATATTTAATCCTGTTATTCCCTTTTCGAGTGAAAAGATATTTAAAATGCTGAATAAAGAAAAAACTGACTGGGCTGATTGCGGGAAAGAAAATTTAACAGAAGTGCATCAATTAAATAAAGCAGAAATAATATTTCCAAAAATTGAGGATGAAATGATCGAAGAACAGGTTAATAAAATGAATGGTAATGAGAAAAAAGAAGAAGCTAAAAAAGATGATACAATAACAATTGATGATTTTTTTAAAGTACATTTAAAAGTTGCACAGGTTATTGAAGCAGAAAAAATTGAAAAAAGTGAAAAACTATTAAAACTAAAATTAAAATTAGATTCTGAAGAAAGACAGGTAATTGCCGGGATAGCAAAGCACTATCAACCGGAAGAACTTATAAATAAAAAAGTTGTATTTGTAGCAAATTTAAAACCCGCAAAATTAATGGGACTGGAATCCCAGGGCATGGTGCTTGCTGTGGAAGATGAAAACGGGAAAGTGAATCTTTTATCAGTAAATGACAATGTTAAAAACGGCACTCGTGCAAAGTAAAATTAATTGCCTGAATTATCTGAAACACAGCGTCCAACGCTAATATTTACCTTGATTTTATAAAAGGCTATAACTAAAATTATCGGCTAATATTGCAAAATTTTCAATTTAAGGAGCTAGTTTTTATGCGATTTAGAATATCTACTTTTATATTGTTTTTATGTTTACTCATTAGTTCAACCTATGGACAGGAAAATAAAGATGATATAGTGTTGGCAAAATTTGATGATCAGAAGATTACAATAGGTGAATTTAAGGACGCATACAAAAAAATGGGTGCCGGCAGTGGTTATGCAGAAAACGATTCAATATCATACCTGAATAATTTCATGAAACTTTATATGAAATCCCGTTTAAAGTTGAAATATGCAATGGATATTGACCTGGAAAATGAGCCGTCTGTTAAAAATAAAATTCAAAATTTTAAAGATGAACTTATATACAATTATTTTGTAAAAAAATATGTAACAGAATCCAGACTTCACAAAATATTTGACAGAAGGAAATGGGAATTAAGATTAAGCCACATTTTGTTTGTGCCTCAAAAAGGAAGTGAGGATGAAACATTAAAACAAGCACAGGCTGTTCTCAACAAGTTAAAAAATGGAGCCGACTTTGGCGTAATGGCAGAAAGATACTCACAGGATCCAAATTCAAAATATGATAGTGGAGATATTTATTATTTTACATCCGGAATTTTACCCATCGCAATTGAAGATGCAATTTATAACACAAAAGTAGGTGATATCTATCCACATGTAGTAAAATCAAAATTTGGTTATCAAATATTCAAGGTTACCGAAAAAAAAGAAAGACGGAACAAAATCAGGGGCAAACAATTATTAATAAAATATGAATTTGACGGTAAACCCGATACTGCAAGGGCACTTGCAATAATTGACACTGTTTATCAGAAACTTAATGCAGGTGCAAATTTTGACACTCTGATAAGTAAATATTCAATGGATGAAAATGTTGATAAGAATCAAGGAGATCTAGGATATGTATCCCGAAATATGTTAATAAGACCTTTTGATCAGGCTTTATTCAAACTAAATAAAGTAGGTGAGTTTTCGGAAATTATAAAATCTCCATACGGATTTCATATAATTCAATTAACCTCTGTTGCACCCGAGCCAACTTTTCTTCAAGATCTGAAAGAGATTAATCAATTATTTGAAAAAAATCAGTTTGATGAAGCTCTGGAAATGACCATTGATTCATTAAAAAAGGATAATAATTTTGCACTCAATAAGGAAGTTCAAAAAGAAATTGATACCAGGATAGATACAAGTAAAAATGGATTTGATATTAATGCATTACCCCAAAGTATAAAGGATAAAACTATTTTTTCATATACTGGCAGAACGGTTACTGTGGGTAATTTAATAGAGATTATTCAAAACTTAAGATATGATGTAAACAAAGAAATAACCGGATTATCATTTAATGAAGGAGTTAATAGAATTTCGGGCCGGCTGCTGATTTTAAAAGACGGCAATCAGTACGAAGATAAAATTCCAAATTATTATGATCTTGTTTCAGATTTCACAAATAAAATTCTAGTACCAAGTGTGGAAAAGAAAGAAGTAACTGATAAAGTTATTGAAGATTCGGTAAATCTTCATAAATACTATAATGAAAATAAAAATAAATATATGTGGCCTGACCGCGTTGAGTTTACAGAGATTTATTCAACTAGTGAACCAGTGATCAAGAAATATCAGAAAATGATTAAAAATGGGGCAAATTTTGACTCACTTTGTGCAAAATATACTGAAAGGCCCGGGTATAAAAAATTAGCAGGTCACTGGAGTTTACGGGATAAAAATTTCACTGAAATGCATAAAAAAGCTTGGACCATAAAAAATATTGGAAATTATTCAGATATTTATCCAAACTTTAAAGGATATTCAATTATCAGGCTGGACAATAAAGTGAAATCAAAAACTAAAACTTTTGAGGAAGCTTTACCAGACCTAAAGGAAGACTACAATAACAGCGAATTATTGAGACTAGAAAGTAAATTTCTGGATATGCTAAATAATAAGTATAATCCTATTATCTATTACGACAAACTTGCAGAGGTAAAAAATTAAGTAATATAATAATTTAGTTAAAGCATTTATTCTATTCAAAAGCAAAATTATTTATATAACAGTTGCAAAATAATAAATAAGATTACCCGGCAAAATAAAAATTGCCGGGATTATCGCATAACCAAAATTCCAGGAGTCAGAATGCATCTACGGAAAACGATTATTTTTCTTTTTGTATTTGCTTTTTTCAGCATTTCATTTGCACAAAAAAATCAAAAATCAACAGTTATTGCTAAATTTGGCGGGAAGAGTATAACCTTGGATGAATTTGCAAAGGCTTATACTAAAGACGAAATGAATAACCGGGATATTTCACAAGATAGCCTGAAGAATATTAAAAGGTTTCTTGATCTTTATGTAATATTCAGAATGAAACTTGAATACGCCCATGATATGGGATTATATAGTAATCCGGAAATATTAAATGAAGTTAAAAATTACAGGGAACAGTTAATAAACAAATTTTACCTCCAGAAATATGTAACAGAACCGCATTTAAGACAATTATATGAAAGAAGAAATTGGGAGATACGCTTAAGTCATATAATATTTATCCCACAAAAAGGAGATGCAATTTCCACTGAAAAATTAGCTAACGCAATAATTGATAGTATTAGAAACGGATCTGATTTTTCAGAAATGGCGAAAAGATATTCACAAGATAATACCTCAAAATATGATGGAGGAGATATTTATTATTTTACAGCGGGTCAATTACCTGTAAATCTTGAAGATGCAATGTACAATACACCGGTCGATAGTGTAATTCCAAAACTAGTAAAATCAGAACAGGGATTTCATATTTTCAAAGTTACCGACAAAAGAAAAAGGATTCCGGAAATCAGGGCCAGCCATATACTAATTGGCTATAAAATTGATGATAAAATTGATACCGCAAAAGCCAGAGAACTTATAGAATCAATTTATAAAAAAGTAAAAGCGGGTGAAGATTTTGGCAAATTAGCTAAAAAATATTCTACAGATACATATTCCGCAAAAAATGATGGTGACCTTGGGTTTTTTAATAGATCAGCAATGGTAAAGCCATTTTCTGAAGCAGCATTTAACCTGAAAAAAATAGGTGATATTTCAAACATAATCCAAACGCAATTTGGCTTCCACATAATAAAACTGACCGGAATAAAAGAATATCCTTCATATGATAAAGAAAAGGATGAACTATTTAAAATATTTAAATTCAATGGAATGGATCAGGCTAAAAGAGACGCTATAGATTCTCTTAAAAAAGAATACAAATATGAAATAAATAATAAAATCCTAAATGAAATTGTTACTCGAATTGACACTACTAAAAATGGTTTTAATATTACTATGCTTCCAGATTCCATAAAAAAAGCAACTTTCTTTACCATTAATGGCAACAATACTTCAGTAAATAATTATATAAATATTGTTTTGAATCTAGATCCGCAGGAAAATCAGGAACTACTAAAAATGCCTTTTGAAACAAGTGTAGCTAATATAGTTGCAAGACTTTTAATACTAAACAAAAGCGAAGAGGTTCAGGATTCGATAAAAAATTATTCATCGATAATGAATGACTACATTAATGGAGCTGTTATTTTCAAACTTCAGCAAAACGAAATCTGGAATAAACTTGTAACTGACTCAACGGAATTATATAATTATTATACAAAGCATAAAGATGATTTTAAATGGCCTGATAAGGTTCAGTTTACTGAGTTTTATACCCTTAAAGACTCAATGCTAAATGTTATTTTTAATGGAATTAAAAATGGTATTAGTTTTGATACACTTTGTACAAAATACACGGACAGAGCTGGTTATGGCGCAAAAGGTGGTAAATGGGAATTAAAAGATAAAAACACTAATATTCTATACCAAAAAGCCTGGGCAATGCAAAATACCGGGGATATATCTGATACAATTAGTTTAAAATTACCCCGACCAGTAAATGGCAAAACAGCATATGCGTATTCAATTATCAGGCTTGACAAAAAAGTACCTTCTCATTTAATGTCATTTAAGGAAGCTAAAACCAAAATTATTTCCGCTTATCAGGAAAAAATGATTGCAAAATTAGAAGATGAATTTGCTGCAAAGCTTAAAGAAAAATATAAACCAGTAATTTATTACAATAAACTTGAAAATATCAAAAAATAATATAACGCAATATTCAGTATTTATTTTGACTATTATCCTGTTATCAGGTTGTTCTAAAGAAACACAAAAGAAAGATTATGTGGCCAGAGTAAACAACGAATACTTAACCGAAGGGCAATTAAATAACCTGATGGACACTTCCAGAACCCAGTTCTACTATAAAAATGAAATTATAAGGAACTGGATAAACCAGCAACTTATTTACCAGGAAGCAGCTAAAGAAGGGATAACTGACAATTATGAATACAAAAGACTGATAGAGGATTCAAAGAAAAAATTAGCTGTAACTCTTTATATAAACAAATTATTTAAAGATAAAAAATTTAATGTTGATAATTCGCGGGTAGAAAATTTTTACAACTCTAATAAAAATGAATTTAGCTTATTTTATGATGCATATATGATTAATTTTATCCAGTTCAATAATGAAGAAAAAGCTATAAAATTTCGTTCAACCCTTTTAGAAAGTGGTTGGAACAAAGCAACCAATGGATTTAAAAACGATTCATCTATTGTAAAAATAGTAAGCAGTAAACTTAGCTATGATTTTGAAATTCAGCCGGCAGCCGTAATTAGGATAATAAAAGAATTGAATCAAAATGAAGTAAGTATAGTATTGAGTGATTCAGCAGGGGATTATTCATTAGTACAATTGGTTCAAAAGTTTAAGACCGGTGAAGTCCCGCCTTTTGAATTCATTAAAAGCCAGGTAAAAAAGAGATTGGTTGCCCAAATGAAGGATGAGTTTCTTAAAAATTACGTAAATGAACTTTATTCAAATAACGATATAGAGGTTAAAAATTAGGTTTAATATGAAACATTATATTTTAATAATTATTTTATTTTTAGCATGCAATATATATTCACAAGAAGTAATAGATAAAATTGCAGCAGTAGTTGATAATGAAATAATAATGGAAAGTGAATTAGATTACCAGATTCAACTTGTAGCTGCACAAAGAAAGATAAACCCTGATGATCCGGAATTAAAAAAGCAGGTTTTAAATTCAATGATTGAAGAAAAGCTTGTATACGCACAAGCAAATTTAGATTCCATTACAGTAACGGACGATGAACTAAACCAGAGGGTGGAATACCAGTTAAATTATCTATACCAGCAATATGGATCAAAAGCAAAAGTAGAACAACTTTACGGAATGAGTTCCGAAAAAATAAAAAGGGTGCTTCGTGAAAATGTTAAAAAGCAGGCAATGATTCAGAAACTTCAGGCCAAAAAATTCGGTAGTGTGGAATCTTCACGAAGAGAGGTTGAGGAATTCTTTAATACTTATAAAGATAGTATTGGAGTAATTCCGGAAAAAGTTACAATTTCTCATATTTTGCGATATCCTATTGCATCCGAGACAACAATTGAAAAATATAAAAAATTTGCTGAGTCGATTCTTGACTCAATTAAAGCAGGTGCAGATTTTTCGGAAATGGCGAAAAAATACTCCGAGGATCCCGGTAGCGCTAAAGAAGGGGGAGACCTTGGCTGGGTAAAAAAAGGTGTCTTTTATCCAGAATTTGAAGCGGCTGCATTTGCTCTTCAACCAGGAGAACTTTCCGATGTTATAGAATCACCTGTCGGATTTCATATAATTCAACTTCTTGATAAAAGGGGTGAATCGATTCATACAAGACATATCTTAATCAAGATAAAAAAAGGTGAAGACGCTGATCTTAAAGCAATTGAATTTTTAAGCGAACTGCGAGACAGTGTAATTAATGATAAAGGAGATTTCAGTCAATACGCCAAGAAATATAGTGAAGATAAAGAAACAGCTCCTTTCGGTGGAGAACTTGGTACATTCTATTTAAACCAACTTGATAAATCCATTCTAGAATTAGTTTCAAAAATGAAAGAGGGAGAAATAAGTTTCCCTAAAAGAATTGATCTTGGAAACGGTACTTACGGTTATCATATAGTTTACCTGGAGAAAAGAATTTTGCAACATCAACCAAGTCTAAAGACCGACTACAATGAACTTCAGGATCTTGCAAACAATTTTAAAAAGCAGCAAAAGTATGAGGAATGGATTAAAGAGCTAAAATCTAAAATTTATTGGAAAGTAAATATCTAAAAAAATCCTGATGAGCAAAAATTTGAAATCAACAGAAAATTCGACGGAAGATGTTCAATTAGTTGAGAAACTGAATGACTCAGTAAAAAAAATTAAATCAGAGATATCCAAAGTAATTATTGGCCAGGAAGAAATTATTGATCAGTTACTAATTTCATTATTAGCAAGAGGACATTGCCTGCTGGTTGGCGTTCCGGGCCTCGCAAAAACATTATTGATAAAAACTCTTTCGGAAGTACTTGATTTAAAATTCAGCCGAATACAATTCACACCCGACCTGATGCCCGGAGATATTACAGGAACAGAATTAGTTGAAGAAGATCCTGTTTCAAAAAAAAGAAGTTTCAGATTTATCCCTGGTCCGATTTTCGCGAATGTAATACTCGCAGATGAAATAAACAGAACTCCGCCTAAAACTCAGGCCGCCTTACTGGAAGCAATGCAGGAACACAAAGTTACAACAGCAGGGGTTACATCAACTTTGTCAGAACCTTTCTTCGTACTCGCTACACAAAATCCAATTGAGCAGGAAGGGACCTATCCCCTTCCTGAAGCACAGCTGGACAGGTTTATGTTTAATCTCTGGCTCGATTATCCGACTATTGATGAAGAAGTTAAAATAGTACAATCGACTACAAGCGAATACAAAGCACAAATAAATAAAGTGATAAAGGCAGAAGAGATTATTGAATTTCAGGATCTCGTAAGGAAAGTGCCTGTAGCTGAAAATGTTGTAAAGTTTGCTGTAGATATAACAAACAAATCACGTCCTTCTAATAGTTCTGCACCGGATTTTATAAAAAAATGGATAAGCTGGGGTGCAGGACCAAGAGCATCGCAATACCTGATACTCGGAGCAAAGACCAGGGCAATTATTCAGGGAAGATTTACGCCAAACATAGATGATGTAAAAATTTCAATGATGCCAGTTTTACGTCACAGGATAATTACAAATTTCAACGCAGAAGCAGAAGGAATATCTTCTGTTGAGATTATTAAAAGATTAACAGAAAATTAATTATTTACGATCAAGTTTAATCTTCATAAAAACTATATATTAACCGAAAGAGAAAAGAACTGAATTTGCCATTATAATTGGAAGTGCGCCAAGAGTAATTCCATAAACATCCCCCAAGGCAACCCCGAGTGACATTAACAAAAAACATTCCAAGCGAAATATCTTCTATTTTTTTTGTTTGATATACTTTAAAAGCCTGCGGAATAAATGAAACAGTCGTGAAAATTGCGGCTAAATATCCTACAAAATTGTTCAAAGGATTTCTTTTTAATATTAAATTGGTTGGTTAAAAATAATCAATAAAAAAATATTAATTATTAGAATTTAAGCTGAAACTAAACAAACTGCTTTGAAAGAAAAACGGAAATACGTAATTTTACACCGCACCCATAGCTCAGTTGGTAGAGCATCTGACTCTTAATCAGCAGGTCACCGGTTCGAGCCCGGTTGGGTGCACAAAAGGTGCTAAAATTTAATATTTTCAGCACCTATTTTCTGTGCAAAATGAGATTTGACTTAAATTGATCTAAAATGGTCTGGGTAGAACCGATCGGCGGTATTTGAATGTTCGTGACCGATCAACTCTCGGACAGTTGAGGCATCCATATTATATTTGCTTCTGCAAAGTGTTATAAATGTTTTACGAAAGGTTCTTGCTGTATACTCCTTTCTTAGTTTAAGTGTTCTGACATATCTTGTAATCGCTTTTCCAAGGTTTTCAACGCTAGAATATTCCAAGAGTTTAGCTTCGTTTACAAGCGAAATACGGCTTTCAAGAATAGGCGCAAGGTCCTTATGAAAAGCTATCTCCCTGAATTTTTTCCGATTGGGGGAATGGTAATTAAGTGTCCTGCTTTTCAAATCAATATTATCTGCAGAAATTGTCAGAATATTTAAAGGACGTAACGCCGTATAAAACAGTAAATATATTATGGTTATAAAATTGGAATTTTTATCATTTAATTTGAGAAACATGGATTTAATATCTTCATCCATAAAGATAATCTTCTCTTTGATTTCCGGCTTTGTTTTAACTTCCTTATTAATTTTGAATACAGGTGTAATAAATGTTTTAGGCCTGGATAAACCCGACACGAGCGAGGCGGGTTTTTTATTCTAAAAAGTGATTCTCAATTCTCTCCTCCTTTCATTTTAATCTTCACTATATTAGCTGGGGCGGGGAATGGAACGGATATCTTAAACCCATAAAATTCATTAAGAGAATTACAGGAACATTGAAATTCAACGATGAATTTTCAGGGATAAATTTGAAGAACCAGAGTTTTTATGATCTGCAGCATTGTGAGGGGAGAGGGTAGGTTAATAATGATAATTTCTGATATTTGATATATATTTGGATAAGATTAATAAGAGAGGGTGAAATGGGCTCTTTTAATGATTATCCCGTCAGACTTACAATTGATTACCCTGAACGGCTGGAAAAAATAAGTACATTCTTCAGGATACTTTATGCAATCCCGGTTTTTATTATTTTGTCACTAATCTCGACATTCTTATTCCCGGCAGTTGCATTCATAATTCTTTTCAGACGCAAATACCCCAAATGGTGGTTCGATTGGAATGTAGCTTACACTGCTTTTGCCACAAGAGCAAAGGCATATTTATTTTTGTTGAGAGATGAATATCCATCAGTGGATGAAGAGCAGGGAATACATTTTGAAATGGATTATCCTGATGTAAGAAATGACCTGAATCGCTGGAAGCCACTGGTAAAATGGTTCCTGGTAATTCCGCATATTTTTATTTTATCATTTTTAACCAGCATAGT
>Ga0102953_1000890_pt1 | contig 19629 bp, 5 predicted proteins | sample SalPon2A_C_D2_MG_FD_78509 | JGI IMG/M metagenome (GOLD analysis project Ga0102953, IMG submission 78509) | Soil microbial communities from South San Francisco under conditions of wetland restoration - Salt Pond MetaG R2A_C_D2_MG | ecosystem: Environmental > Terrestrial > Soil > Wetlands | place... | reverse complement strand
GCCATGGTGGCGGTCAAGAGCAAGGGGACCGTTCTTATTATTCTTTACATCGCTGCAGCGTTGATGGCGGTGCAGTCCTTGCGGGCACAGCAACCTGTCATCCGTCATGCCACTGGCCATACGGAACAAGTGCAGGTGCCCACAGTCTCTCAGGCATGGGGCTCAACACTCGCCGCATCCGCTCCCGGCAAAAAGAAACGCCAGACTCGCTTTATAGGTCACTACCCGGGATTCCGCGCCGCGAAGAAAGCAGCCAACCAACGGGTCACAGGCCGAACCACCAGCCCGTCACAAAGCACAACAACCCAGACATTGTCGCTTGCGCCTCAGGCCCCCAGTACATCCACAGTGGTTTTCGACGGCCCCGGCGAGTCCGATACGCCTTACATTCCTCCCGACTCTCAGATTGCCGCCGGTCCAACCTACGTGGTGGCGGTCATCAATTCCCTGATGGCGATCTATGACAAGACCGGCGTCCAGCAGGGCGGCTTCCAGCAACTCAGCTCATTCTTCAGCAGCCTGGGAGTCAATGGTGAGATTTTCGATCCGCGCATCATTTACGACCAGACAAACAACCGCTTCATCCTCTCCGTTGCGGAAGTTGACATGACCAATTTCACAAACGGTCATGTGCTGATTGCCGTGTCGCAAACCTCCGACCCTCGAGGGGTCTGGAACAAATTTGCAATCAACTCTATGGGGCGCAATCTATCGAACACGGCCAACACATTTCCCGATTACCCGGCCCTGGGTTTAAGTTCTTCCGCAATTTACATTACGACCAATCAGTTCCAGCTCACGCAAAACTGCCTTTCGACCGACGGTTCGGGGTGCCGGTTTTCCGATGCGTGGATTGACGTTATTGGGCTCCCGCAGCTCTTGAGTTCTACACCTCCGTCGACCTTGACCATCACCACTTTCAAGGATCTGACAGATGCTTCCGGGCGACTGGCGTTTACAATCCAGCCGGCACTGACGTACGGGACGCCCGGCTCAGAATTTCTGGTAGGAGCCGATTTTTCCTCTGACCCGAGCTCAACACTGAATGTGTTTGCAATTCCAACATCCGGAACGCCGATTCTGACCGAAGCAGACCTCACAGTCCCGTCTTTTTCCATGCCGCCGAACGCCGTCCAGGGAGGCAGCGGCTCTCTAATTGACACTAACGATTTCCGCCTGCTGAATGCAGTTTGGGCCAATGGGTCGCTCTGGTGTGGACAGAATGTTGCTGACCCCTCGGGAGAAGGCGCTGGCGCGCGCTGGTATGAGATTACGATCTCCGACCTTTCTTCAATGACGCTTGGCCAGTCGGGAACGGTTTCAGGAAGTGGCGAAGCCTATTTCCCTTCTCTTTCCACTAAAGCGGACGGGATGGCGGCAATGGCCTTCTCCACTTCCAGCAGTTCGCAACCTGCATCAGCCGCATACACGGCCCGTGAACCCGGCGATGCCGCAGGTACCATGCAAGGGTTCACCGTTTACCGGCCGGGGGCTGGCCCCTACGATGAGTCAGTCGGCAACCGCTGGGGAGACTACAGCGGAATTTCTGAAGACCCCGATGGAAGCAGTATCTGGATGATTGAGGAATTTGCCGGCGCCCCCGATCCAAATTTCGGGACAGGGATTGCAGAGGTTACCGTTCCCCCCACCCTCACGGCAACCCCCCTCAATCTGGATTTCGGGCCGGTGCTGGTAGGACAGACTTCCCCTGCCCAGACGGTCACAGTAAAGAACATCAGCAGCAATGCCACTTCAATAGGGCAAATTACCCCGGCAGGCCCGGATGCCGGATCTTTTTCAGCGACGGCCGATCAATGCTCCAACACTTCTCTGGCGGCCGGGCAGACCTGTCAGGTTTCTGTCACCTTCAGCCCGTCCAGTACAGCCCCTGGAGTCGCCGCGTATCTGTCCATACCCAGCGTGACAGGTGGCACAACAACCGTAGGGCTGACAGGCAGGGGTATCGTCACCGGCGTCCTTTCAGTCACGCCCCTTTCCCTGACGTTCCCGGCCACCGTCCAGCAGGGTTCCAGTGCGCCGCAGACGGTCACGGTTTCCAACACCGGGAACGCTACGGCCACGATCACGGCCCTGCGGATCAACGGGGATTTCACTGAAACCAATAATTGCGGGAGTTCGCTGGCGCCGGGCGCTTCCTGCCAATTCAGTGTGACGTTCCGGCCCACCGCCGCCGGCACTTTTCAGGGCAGCATCGAATTCGACTCGAACACGCAAGCCGTGTTCTATTCGATTAGCCTTTCCGGGGTAGGCATCTCCGCTCCGGATGCGTTGTTCTGTCCTGACTCGTTGAACTTTGGCAACCAGGTGGCCAACACATCCAGCAGTTCCCAAACCGTCATTTTGACGAACTCCGGGAGCGACCAGCTTACGGTCACGGGCACTTCAGTTTCAGGTGATTTTTCTGTAACCAGCAACTGTCCCGGCAGCATGGCCCCACACTCCACGTGCACGCTGAATGTGACTTTTACACCTACCACAATGGGCACGCTGAAGGGGGCGCTGCTTGTTTACGATAACGCGCAGGGCAGCCCGCAGACCATCCCGTTGACCGGTGCGGGGGTAAGTTCAACCGCGCAACAACTGCTGCATGGCAACAGATTCGATAAGGTGGCAAGCAGTGGAGGCAGACAGGGTGCCACCCTGGGAAAACCCGCCCAAATGGCATCCGCCACCCCCCAAGCCGAATTCAAAGCCTTGGCTTCACATAAGTTCACGCGGCACAGAATTCGGGCAGGAAAAGCTTATGCAAGCCTGCCGCTGACCTTCGAAGCCAACATGGGGCAAACAAACCGCCAGGCCCAATTCATTTCTCGCGGGGCCGGATATGCCATGTTCCTGACGGCCCAGGGTGCAGTTCTCGAACTGGCGGGAAATAAAGTTTCACCCGGGGGCTCTGAATCATCCGATGGGAAACGGAAGTCCAGGCACCGGCCGTCGCGAGTCACTGCGGTTCTTCAGATGAAATTTCCGGGTGCGAACTCCAGGCCGAAAGTGCTGGGGCTCAACCAATTGGCTGGCAAAGCAAACTACTTTATCGGCAATGATCCGTCAAAGTGGCATACCAACGTGCCGCTCTATGCCAGGGTAAAGTTCAGGGATATTTATCCCGGCATTAATCTCGTCTATTACGGCAATCATAGACACCTGGAGTACGACTTTGTGGTGGCGCCCGGCGCTGATCCGGGCAGGATTCGTCTCAGCTTTCACGGCCAGTCACACCTGCGGCTGGACCACCAAGGCAACCTGGTTCTTACCACTCCTGCCGGCCGGGTTCGCTTCCACAAGCCGCTCGTTTATCAAGGAACCGCAGGCACGGCTCTAGCAGGGCAAGTCCTCCACAGAAGCCACCCCAACAACCGGACGCGCCTCAGCGGAGCCTATGTTCTCTTGTCCTCAGATCAGGTCGCTTTTCGCCTGGGACCCTATGACCATCGAAAGCCGCTGGTGATTGATCCGGTTCTGAGCTTCTCAACCTATCTGGGAGGTTCGGGCGGAGACGCAGCCAATGCAATCGCTTTGGATTCGACTGGAAATGTGTACATTGCCGGAAAGACTGAATCGGTGGATTTTCCGCTGACCGGTAGCGCGTTTCAGACCAACTGTGGCAGTCAGAACTACCCTTGCGCTTATCCCTTCAGCTACAGCGCATTTGTGGCCAAGCTGAGCCCGGACGGCTCGAATCTGCTCTATGCAACCTACTTGGGCGGTAGTTCTGTTACCGAAACTGAGGCTAATGGGATTGCCGTGGATTCCTCCGGGAACGCTTACATAGCCGGTTCGACCTATTCCAACGACTTCCCGACAACCTCCGGGTCTTTTCAACCCCAGCCCCCGGGAACACTGCAGGACCCCAGTCGCAGCAGCGCGTTCGTGACCAAGCTGAACTCAACGGGTTCATCGCTCATCTATTCCACCTATCTGGCAGGAACTCCAGGGGCTTCTGGCGGGCCTGTCTTTCCAGCTGACAGCGCGAAGGGTATCACCCTCGACGCCACAGGCGAGGCCGTTTTGGTGGGTACGACTTCTGAATCCGATTTCCCCACCACGTCCGGGGCATTTCAAACCAGGGGACCAACTACCGGCGACGTCATCGGTTTTGTAACCAAACTTAATTCGACGGGCTCCGGTCTGGTTTTCTCCACTTTTCTCGGAGGTACAAGCAACGATGAATTGAATGCTGTTGCCTTGGACTCCTCGGGGAACATCTACGTGGCTGGCACGGCGAATTCTCTTGATTTTCCCACCACTCCCGGCGCATTCCAGACCGGCGCTTACTCCTACGCAGGATCAGACACTTCCCCTGTGGCTGCTGGTGTAACAGCAAAGTTCACTCCGAATGGAAAGATCGTTTATTCAACCTATCTCGGGGGCGGCGGTTCTGCGATAACGGTGGGGCCAGGCGGGGCCGCGTACGTTTCTGGACCGGCCGACCAATACTTTCCAGCCACTCCAAATGCTCTGAGCACTACTTATAGCTCCTATTCCGCTTTTCTCGCAAAGCTGCATCCAGCTGGGTGCGCGCTTCTTTACGGAAGTTTTCTGAACTCGCCAGCGTTCGGCGCCACTGAGAACGTGAAGGCGGTTGCCCTGGATGCTTCCGGAGACATCTACCTGGCCGGCGGCATTACGGGTGCTCTCGCGGTTCCCTCTTTCGGAGTCAACGCCCTGCAACCCGGTTTGCAGATTTCCCCCGGCTTCATCAGCGAACTGGACCCCACCGGCACGAAGGTGCTGTTCTCCTCCCCCCTGGGAGGGAGCGGAGAGTTTGCAACCAATAACTTCGGTGACGAGGTGCGGGGAATGGCATTAGACGCGGGAGGTGATGTCTACGTCGCAGGAAAAACCTACTCCCAAGACCTTCCTGCCGCCAATGCTTTTGAGGCGGTCACACCGGGACAGAATAAGAACGGCACCGGATTCGTCGCCAAAATCAGCCCGGGCCAAACGACAGGTGTAACGTTGACACGGCCCTCCCTGACCTTTTACCCGTTGCCGGTTGGCTATACCGGAAATCCGCAGATCCAGGCCGTGGGTTTGCAAAACCAGCAGACCACCGCCTTAAACATTTCCTCTGTTGCGCTTAGTGGCAACGGCTTTTCCATGGCAAACGTCACTTCTCGTCCACCTTCGTGCTCAGGGTCAATTGCAGCCGACGCAGGCTGCGGGGTGCTCATCCAGTTCGTGCCGACAACCATAGGTCCCGCAACAGGAAGCGTGACCATCAACGACGACGGACCGGGAAGTCCACGGATAGTGCAACTGAATGGTGAGGGCATTGCCGACTTTGCATTGGAATTGAACGGAAGCACCGGCGTTGTGGGAGGACAGGCACAATACACAATCTATGCAACTTCCGTCTATGGGGCTCCTGTGGGAACAGCTACTTCTAACATCGACTTGAGCTGTAATGGAGTTGGTCCGGCAACGTGCTCATTTAGCAACAACCCAATCGCCATCAACGGCACTGCCCCCAACACCACTACTCTGACTGTCAGTAATCTTTCGGCCGTCAGCGGCACGTCACTTTCGTTCTCAGTCGTGGGCACACAGGGCACGCAGACTTACTCGTTGCCAATCAGCATTTCACAGATCCCCCCAGATTTCACCCTTGGCCTTGTGTCCGGCCAGGCGTCAAGTGAGACTGTGACGGCAGGAGGCTCTGCAAGCTACAACCTCAGCATCAGTCCACAGGGAGGCTTTAATCAGGCTGTTGCATTCTCCTGTGCGGGCGCACCGGCGCAGGCGACGTGTTCGGTTTCACCCAGTCCCGTCAGTCTGAATGGGTCAAACAGCGCGACCACAACGGTTAGCATAAAGACAACCGCTCGGGCGGAAGCGCCCGGGGCATACCGGCCTGATGGACCACGCGGGCTAGGAGTGGGCGGCCGGCGATTGCCCCTTGAATTGCTCCTTCTGCTGGTGGCGCTTATGGCGGCGCTCATGATCTCCGGGCGGCTTGTGCCTGCACCGGGCCGCAACCAGAGGGCGCTGGCTCGATTTTCGATGATTGTCCTGCTGGTGCTGCTGTGGGCGACGTGCGGCGGCGGAGGTGCTGTCAGCGGAGGCGGTGGCTCTTCGCAGCAGACAGGGACTCCGGCAGGAACCTACACAATTTATGTCACAGGCTCATCGGGGAATCTCAACCACACCATGACACTCAAACTCACTGTGCAGTAATGCCGATGCCGGCGTTTCCCATCCCTCCACCACAGCTTTTCGGGTGTGCGGTGTAGAAGACTGTTCTATCAAATCCATAAGAAAAAATGATGCCAATGCGGCAGGGATATGTGAGAATATACCGGATTACTTTTAAGCAAGGCAGTCACAGGTGCCGAACTTCATATTCATTCTCAAGATCAATAACGCCATGATCTACACTCCCGGCGTACCCATCAATGGGAAATAGCACTTCAGACCATCCGTCTCCCCAAAAACGAGTGGTGACGCTGCCGCGCGTTATGGTGGCCACCACGGCCATGCTGACGTTTATCTCTTTCTGGCGGGCAGCGGCCATTGTTCTGAATGACCTGGCTTCTTCCGCTTTCTACGCCGGCGGCATTGCCGAGCAGGCGATTGGACCCTCGGCGCCATGGTTCATCCTGGCCGTCATGCTGTTTGCATATGCAGTGGCCCAGATGTACGTGGAAAGCTGCAGCATGTTTGTCCGCGGAGGCGTTTACCGCGTGGTCAAGGAAGCCATGGGCGGGACCCTGGCCAAGGTTTCCGTCTCGGCGCTGATGTTTGACTACATCCTGACGGGCCCGATCAGCGGGGTTTCAGCCGGCCAATATCTCGTAGGCTTCGTCAATGAACTTTTGCAGCATGCTCACATCAACGCTTCATTGCCTACCAATTCCACTTCGGCCATTTTTGCAGCGGCGGTGACCCTCTATTTCTGGTGGGAAAACATCAAGGGCATTGAGGAATCCAGCGAAAAAGCCATCCGCATCATGGAGTTCACCACCATCCTGGTGGTCCTGATGATCGGCTGGTGCGGTTACACGCTCTGGGTGAGAGGCGGCCACCTTCCCCCTGCTCCCATACCTGCCAACCTTCACTTTTCCGTGGATGCCGAGGGATGGCTGCGGTCCAGCCACTTGCCGGAAATCATCGGCGTAGTCGGCATTCTGGTGGCCTTCGGCCATTCCGTGCTCGCCATGAGCGGGTTGGAAACGCTGGCACAGGTCTACCGTGAAATTGAGCACCCCAAGCTGCCCAACCTGAAGAAGACCGCTTTTATCGTCTTTATTTTCAGCATGCTTTTCACCTCGCTAGTTTCCTTTTTCGCCTTCATGATCATTCCGGATGCTCACACGCGACTCAGCTTTAAAGACAACCTGATCGGCGGCCTGGCCATGAATGTGGTGGGCCCGTTGACGCTCCGCCTGCTTTTCCACGGCTTTGTGGTTGTCGTAGGCATCATGATTTTGGCGGGAGCAGCCAATACGGCCATCGTGGGTTCCAACGGCGTTCTCAATCGCGTTTCAGAAGACGGCGTTCTGGCGGACTGGTTTCGGCAGCCGCATCCCCGCTATGGGACTTCGCACCGCATCATTAATCTGGTGGTCGGCCTGCAACTGCTGACCATCTTCCTCAGCCGCGGCAATGTCATCCTGCTCGGTGAAGCTTATGCCTTCGGGGTAATCTGGAGCTTCGCCATGAAAGGGCTGGGCGTTCTGGTACTACGTTTCACGCGGCCGGGGCCTCGCGAGTTCCGGGTGCCCGTGAATCCAAAGCTGGGCCGTCTGCAACTTCCGCTCGGCCTCGTGTTTATTACCCTGACGCTGTTTGCAGTCGCCATCATCAACCTCTTCACAAAGGAGATCGCCACCGTCACGGGGGTCACCTTCACGCTATTGTTCTACGCGCTTTTCGTTATTTCAGAAAAACACAACCTGCGCAGAAGGGCCGCCGAAGGCCAACTGGACCAGTTCAATCTGGAGCCCAGTGAGGAAATCACGGCTGAGGGCGTCGGTTCACGGCCGGGAAACATCCTGGTGCCGGTCCCCGACTATTTCAAGCTTTACCACCTGGCGTCGGTTCTGGAACGGGTCGACATTGAACACCAGGACGTTGTGGTCCTCCACATTCGGGTTCTTCTGCGCGCGGGTTCCGGCGAGCACGGCCTGGAACCGGAGCAGTTATTCACCGTATATGAGCAGGAGCTGTTTACGCGGGCGCTGGCATTATCGGAAAAATACGGCAAGAGCGTGAAGCTGGCTGTGATTGCGGCAACGGACGTCTGGGACGGAATCCTGCGCGCGGGCCAGAACCTGCAGTCGTCCACCATTGTGCTCGGTTCATCCACCAAGATGTCTGCCGCGGAAGAGGCTCGAAGGGCCGGCCTGGCATGGGAAGGATTGCGCAGTCCCAAGCCACAACTGACGGTGGAAGTCTACTCGCCGCGCGGACGTGAAGAGGTTTATTACCTGGGACCGCATGCCCCGCACCTGACTCCGAAAGAAATCGACCTCCTGCACAAAATCTGGCTCGATTGCAGCAAACGCCTGGAACCGGAAGAGGTCCATCACCATGACATCGTCCACTTCGCGCTCACTGAAATCCAACAAAAACTGAGGGAAGAGCACGACGGCGAAGTCCTGGAAAGATTGAAGCAGCACCTGGAAGAAATGAAGTCCCGCCGCATTCCTCATTTGTAGCAGACTGATTCCACACCTTCAGCAATCTGGTCAGACTTATCAGCGGGAATGTCCCGGGCCGGCAAAGTCCGCCATGCCCACACGAACGATGGTATGGTGCAAGGGACTTTCGGCCCTGTGGCCGCTGTGGTGCGGACGCTCTTCCGTCCAGACTCCGTAAACCCGTCCGCCCAGGGCCGCGATCCCGGTGTAATCGCCGATAAAATCGTTATTGGGATCAAACGCCTTGCTCGTCCACTCGTAGTTGTGAAAGGTACGGCCATGATCGGTGGAACGGGCCAGGACTACAACCGCCTTGTTGTTTTGCGGATCATCCCGCCTGTCGTAAAACACCAGATTTGCCGCACCCGTCGCCGGATCAACCGCCAGCCACTGGAAAAACTGGTCGGCCCCGTTGTGGATGGGGTCTGAATTGACGCGAACCGCCGGCGACCACGTCCGGCCACGGTCGGCCGAAGTCGAGCAGAAGACATCCACGTCGCCGTTGCGGTAATCGCTCCAGGTGACGTAGAGGAGGCCGGAACCATTGCCGCCGTGAGGGTCAATCGAAATCACTGGGAAGCCGTCCGTCCTGTCAACGTCGGTGATGTGAAAATAAGGCGGCCCAATGGGGATAACGCCACGCGAGGGCGCAAAGGTCTGGCCGCCGTCCCGCGACGATGTAAACTCCACGTGAGTGCCGCTTGCCCACGCCACATAAAGCGTACCGTCCGGCCCCACCGTGCCCGTAAATCCTTCCACGGCGCCGTTGTCATCACGAGGCAGCCCGGCCTGGGTGCTGATCCGAACGGGCTTTGACCAGCTCACGCCGTCGTCTGTCGATCGCGAAAAAAGAATGACGGATTGAGAGAGTGTAAACTCGGTCCAGCCGACGTAAAGGTTACCTGCATACGGACCACGGGTATTGTCGGCTACGATGTAAGGCTTATCCTCAAATGGAATGTCGGGCTTGGTGACGTGCTTGACGACCGGCACGGGAGACTGTTTCCAGGTTTTTCCGCCGTCAAGCGACCGCCGCACAAAGATGCCGTTACGGGTGGCGTTGTGTCCCCAGTATTCATCGGTCCCCAGCTTGTCAAAGGCCATGTAGCAAAGGAAAGCGTGGCCGCTGTTGTCATAGGCCACGGAAACGTCGCCAGAGACGGCATAGTTACCGGGCATGGTGTTGGACGCTTTTCTCCAGCTCAGGCCGGCGTCCTGTGAATAGGCAATCCGCGCGCCGGTCTGGTAGGCCACCACCACCTGCTGCGGATTACGGGGATTGATGGCCACCGAAGGTTCGTTGAAATAGCCGCGATGACGCGTCAGCGTTACGACCTTCGCACCAGGTGGCCGATGCATGGAAGGACTTCGCCCATCCGCTGCCACAACCACAAAGGCCAACACGCAAAAGGCAACACCAGCCCGCCAAAAGAGCCGCCAGAAGCTCACCCATCCACTTTTCAGTATTCGCATAGCAATAGGAACATCAGCCAACTTCAACCAATTGTTTAACACTGTTCCAGAACTCAATGTACCGCAAGCGGTTTCAACATCTTATCCAGATAATCTGGACGCCCGGCTTCCCGGACCAGGTGTGGAAACTTTTCGCCGCCATGGTAATCAATCGTGCAGGTCTTGTAGTAGCCGTCATTTGAGATCCGCAGGCTGAGGGCCGCTTTGGAGGTCACACCGGCCTTGAGTGCCAGGCGCAGCACCTGTGGCGAAAACCCACGCCCGTCCACAGAAACCACTTTCATGCCTGGCGAAATGCCTGCTCTATATGCGGGCTTGGTCACAACGGAATCTTCCACCGTGCCATCGTCTTCCAATAAAAGCCCGATCGAATACTCCTCGTTTATGTTGTCATGGACCGCCTCAGAATTCTGCAGCAGGGCGGGTTCAACGCTGGTGTAAATCACCTTCCAGCCGCTGTTCTCGATGCCGCCGAGCGGCGCTTTGGGAGAGGTTGAATCCAGCCGCTTGTGGAAGTAGCCCGCCCAGTCGTATGGAGCAATCTTGTTGAGCGCGTCGACCAGGTCCTGGAAAGTGTAGGTCTTCAATTGCGGCCCGTCGTTCGGTCCCCCGTAAAACAGCCGGCAGAAATCATCCAGAGACTTCTTCCCGTGCGTCTGCTGGTGAATAATACTGTTGACTTCCAGCCAGATCAGCAGCCCCTCGCTGTAGAAATCCACGCCCCGGCGCCAATTGCCCCACTGACCGGGCGCAAAGTAAAGGATTTGTGCAGCCGCCGCCGTATCCAGCAGCGGGCGCCAGGTGCGCCCGGGCCGTGCCGGTCCCAGGCTTGCAGCATCCAACGCCAGGCTCTGGCGGTAATCATCCGGGGTCCACAGGCCGCTGCGTTCCGCCAGCAGTTCACCCAGATATTGGGTGAGCCCTTCATAAACCCAGAGCATGTCCGTTTTCATGGGCTGTTCGTAGTAAGGCGGGCTCAGGTCTTTCGGCCGCCGGAACTTACCGTTCCAGGAATGAACAAATTCATGCGGCAGCAGCGTGGCCATGTTGAGGCGGAGGCGAGGATCAGTCAGTGAAAATTCTTCCACCCGGCTGTCGTCGGACTCATGATGTTCGAGGCCAAAGTGAGCGACATGATTGCTCAGGGTCAGCAGAAAGTGATAGTCGCGATAGTGGCGCGCCCCGAACAGCTTTCCCGTCTCGGCCACCAGGTTCGTATAATCCTGCTTCAGTTGCGGACTCATCTTGAGCGCGGCTTCGCTGTCCGCTGCAATGTCGATCTCATGGTGGATGGGCTCGCCGGGCGGAGTTACGTTCACCACGCGGTAGAACTGGCCAGCGCTGACCGGCGAATCAACCAGGCGATTCAATGAACAAGGTTTGAATTCGATTTCGTTGCCTTCCTGGCGTGCAACTGGAAGTGCGGTCCCGAACTTCCAGCCTTCGGGAAGCTTCAAACTCGCTTTGAGAATAATGTCCTGCGCCCGCCGGCCCGCTGGATAGAGAACATTCTGGTTCCAACTGATGACCACCAGCTTGTCCGTGGCCGAGGCGCCGGCGGTGAATCCGCTTGTAGCTGTGGGCTCCACATAATCGAACTTCACATCGAGGACGCTCACTCCCTGAGGGACGTCAAGGTGAAAGGTGAACATGTCTACCAGATCGCGCCGCCACGGAATCGTCTTGCCGTTGCCGCTGAATTTCAATCCCGTTAAATTCACAATAGGACCATCCGGCGCATGTTCCCCCGGAATCCATTTGGGATAGTAAAGCGTCAGGGGTCCCGGCGAAACAGGGATGGCCATATGAGTGTGGATAATCCTCTGCGGCGCCTGGGTAGCGTCAACCTCCAGTGTGATGGGGGGCTGAGCCCCCAAAGCGAAGGCTCCCATCAGTAAGACGAACACACAGGCCATATAAATCCGATAACGCGAAATGTTCATTGTATTTGTCCTCGACTCGAATGAATTCGACGGGAACGCAGGCAACCGGGGATTCTTTCCGGGTTAGATCGTCAACAGATTGCTGGCGCACCCCTTATGCAAGAAGATGTGGGCAGCGGGGCAGAAATGTCCCTCTGCAAAATTACGATCATATCGCGGTTTTGTCGGCCATTCCAAGCCACCGCCCAGGCCCAGAAAGCGCAACCAGATATTGGAGCAGGGCCTCGCAACATTAGAATCCAGGCCTCCCTGCTCCGCCCTGGCGTCATAAGCCTGGGGTGGTTTTGGGGCGCGGATTGAAATCATCGGGGATCTTATTTTTGATGTGGAGCCGGCGGTCCGTGGTGACGATTCCCAAGTCCGTGCAGCCGTAGCCTGTTTGCTGTGGCAGATGGTCGATCAGCGAGTCTGGAATTTCCACGTAGCTCGCAGGCAGTGGCGCAGCTTTTCCCAGCAGCCGCGCCGGGCTGAAGGCCTCAGTCAGGTTACCCACTCCCGGCGTGATGGCGTCCTCGGGCCCCAGCCCTTTCTGGTGGAACTCCTTCTCGCCCAGCTTGCGTCCGCGTTCTTCGTCCGGCAGAAACGCCAGCGGCGGCAGACTGAAAACGGTGTCGACAAACTTCACCACGGAAGCCTGGTTCCCCTGGGCATGGGCAACGTAGCCGGTGCGGGCGTAAGGTGAAATAAGAATCAGAGGAACCCGCGGGCCGTCGCTAATGACCGAGCCGTCCGGGCCTTTTGCCAGGATGGGCGGCGGCACATGGTCGTAATCACCTTCCGAATCGTCCCAGGTGATGATGATGGCGCTTTCCTTCCAGTAGGGGCTCGCAGCAATCGCATTCACCGCCTTGGCCACCAGTGCCTCGCTGATCTGCGCATCAGAGTATGCAGGGTGGTCATCGTCACCTTTGAAGTTCTTCTGCACCCTTGGATCGGGATCGGCCGGCTTGATGCCAAATATGTTCCTGTAACCGCCCTTCACAAAAAAGACCCCGCCCTGCTTGGGCAGAGTTTGCTGCTTCAGAGCGTCAAAAAAGGCATGCAGACCGTGGAGTTGCTTTCGCATCTGGGGATTGTTTGAAATGTACCCGAAATACTGAGGCCCGTTGTGGTGCGTGATGTAGGCCGCGTGAAGTCCGGAGGCGTCCTCCGGGCCGTCGTCCATATCAACCTTTCCCGAACCGTAGCCTTCCTCATACCAGCCGAAACCCACCGCAGCCTGATGGCGCTTGGAAATAAAAGGAATGTCGTGCCGGACGTCGGCCAGGTCGCGCTTGGGATCACGGTCCTGCCGGGCGACGGATTTCAGCCGTTTCCCCTGCAGGGTGAGTGGAAGCGAGGCGAATGTCAGGTTGATCTGCGTGTGGGGCTTGCTTTCGATCCCAAAATCATGCGGATTGACGGGCATCTTCTCGGCTTTTGGAGTCGGGTCCAAAGGCGACCCCCAGAAGGGGTCGTTATCGTTCATCACAGGGACACCGGGTGAGCGAGCTCCATCACCCTTGTAGGCCTCCTCCGGATGCAGTGCCCACTGCGTCTGGCCCGTCTGCGCGGCAATGATGGCAATGTTGCCCAGCGTTGAGGGGCCCGTCATCTCCTGAAAGACGTGGTCAAACAGCACAAACCGGCTGGCATAGCGCCACAACAGCGGAACGGTGTTACAGTCTTCGTAGGCCATGGCCAGTTCGCCCATCTGTTTGGCCACAAGCGACGGCTTGCCCTTCTTCATATACTTCCGTTCTTCCTCCAGCGCGAACCGGTCCATTTTGGGCACTCCGTCCTGAATGTCCATCTTGGAGACAATCATCGGGTGCGAATGGTCAACGTCATCCGTGTCGGCCGCGTACTGCTTTGGGCCAATGCGGAAAGGTTGAATGGTCCCGGTGGTTCCATTGGTGTTAATGATGGGCTGTTTGAAGCCCGGAGTCTCGTCCGGTTTGCGGCTGAAGATGCCGTCCGCGCCCGGGTAGGTGCCGAAATAGGAATCGAACGACCTGTTTTCCTGGTAAAGAACAAAGACGTATTTGATTTTCTTCCGCAGCAGTTGGGTCATTTGCTTCGGCGAAAGGTGGGGTTCCTGACCAGCGGCAATCTGATATTGATGAATGGCTTGTTGATTGGCGCTGGGACCTGTGTTCGGATGGATTGCCTGCTTCGTCTGGCACGCAGCCAGCAGCAATACCACCGATACAATCAGCGCCGTACGAAAATTCGAAAAAGGGTGTGAGCTCATGGCGCGGATAGTTTAATCCGAAACCGCCCGCGAGAGCCACCATTGATAGCGTCTTACATATATTTTCAACGAATTGGCCGGCACATCGGCCCGGGAATGGAGCACCGGTTCCAAATGAGCGTGGACATTCTACGGGCCAATGGGCACAATAAAACTCCTGGCTGGCAACAGTTCTTCTGGCAAGGGGCCCTGCGATCGGGACTCTTTGGGAATCAAACGGATGGGCCTCCTTCACCAAGCTCTATCTCGCCGAACCCCGCTGTGCAGGAAAGCGGCTTTCCTTGTTCTGTCGCTCTTTTTACTCGCTGGCTGGGGACGGGCACAATTTCCTGAAGGGGACTTAGCCGGGACAGTTCAGGATTCCTCCGGAGCTCGCATCCCACGGGCCCAAATTCTGGTCCGCTCCACGGAGTCCCCTGTCGAGCGCAGGGGCGCCTGCAACAGCAAGGGGGAATTTCGGATCGATTTTCTGCCACCGGGCGGCTATCGCGTTACCATCAGCGCGGCGGGGTTTGCGCCGGCCAGTTCGAATGTCGTCGTCCGAACAAACACGGTGCGGCAGGTTGCCGTCGTTCTCCAGGTGGCCGCCCACCCGCAGTCCACGACCGTTCTGGGAGATTCGTCCTCCATTACAACCCAGCCCATTAATACCTCCAGCGCCGTACTGGAAGGAGTTGTCACGCGCCAGGACCTTACCAGCATCCCCCTGGCCGAGCGCTCGTTTGCCAACATCGCTTATCTCGTTCCCGGCACCGAACCCGTCGAGCCCTCCGACCCGACCAAAGCACGTATCACGGCGGTTTCATTTGGCGGCAGCTCAGGGCTGAACGACAAGCTGACCGTGGATGGCGCGGACGATTCCGATGACTATATCGGAGGATTTCTCCAGAATTTTTCTCCCGATGCTATCCAGGAATTCGCCGTGAGCACCGCGCAGGAAAACGCCGACACCGGCCGGACAACGGGCGGTGCGGTGGCCATCACCACCCGGCGCGGCACCAATCACTGGCACGGCGACACAGCCATTTACGAGCGTGCAGCGGCTCTCAACGCCCGATTACCCATTGACAATCCCACCCCCAATCCCAAGCGGCCGTTTTCCCGCCAGAATTATGTCGGCTCCATCGGCGGGCCGGCGATGAAAAACAGGCTCTGGTTCTTCTCTTCTCTGGAGTACTCGCATGAAAACTCCAGCATTGCCTACAGCCCGTCCAGCGAGTCGGAGTTCAACGCCCTGGCTTCATTGGCTTCGCAGGGTCTGATCCCGAGCGTTCGCTCGATCACCGTGCCGGGCACTGTTCCGGTTCCTTTCCGCGACATTCTGGCTTCAACGCGCCTCGACTGGTCACAATCCACCCGTTCGCAATGGTTCCTTCGCCTCGCCGCCGACAATTACACTCAGCGAAACGATCTGGTGCAGGAGGCGACACTACCTTCGACGGGGGCCGCTGCGCATTCGAGCTATTGGAACCTGGTTCTTCATCAGCAGAGCGTCTTCAGCCCCACCTGGCTCGGCTCGCTCACGCTTGGCGCGAGCTATCTGCACCACACCGAGAGACGCAATGTCAACCTGGGGTTTGCGCTGGCTTTCCCTTTCAGCTCGACCTCCAGAACCATCTCTGGCTTCGAAACTTTTGGCGACAACCAATTCGTCACTCCCATCACCGCATTTCCGGTGGACCGCAATCAGGAAAAGTATGAATTCCGCTACGACGTAAGCCACGTGGCGGGTGGCCAGGCCCTGCGGTTTGGCATAGACTTCATTCATGAGCCTGTGCTGAGCGGTGCACTTCCAAGCTCGGCGGAGAATCTCACAGTCTTCGCCCTCGACCCCGTGGCTTACCTGAACGACCCGCAGCAGTTTTCCGTGGACCTTACCTGCACGCCCACCTCCGGGCGGTCCGTCACGCCGGGAACGGATTGCCAAAGCACGCCGGCCACTGACGGCAGCTTTTCCCAGAATATCCAGCGCCTGGGACTTTATGCGGAAGACGGCTGGCGCGCCACCCCGAATCTCACACTGACGCTCGGCGTGCGGTACGACACGACGTTCGGGCTGTTCACCGCCTCCGGTCGAACACAGGCGGCCAATCCCGCTCTGCAGACGTTGCAGGCACTTGACATACCGCTGGCCCACTCTGCGCCAAACGATTATCGCGGCGCCATCGCTCCCCGCCTGGGCGTGGTCTATTCGCTAGGATCATCGCGGCGCTCCGTATTACGAGCCGGCTTCGGACTTTTCTATAATGACCTCGCCCAGAATGGCTGGGTGACGGCGTTTCAAGCGGTGAACACGCAGGAGGCCGTTTGTCTCCATCCGGGCAATGCCAGCTGCCTTCCTGGAGCAGCGGCGGGCGGCGCAGGCTCCATCATTGACCCGCACTATAAAACCCCATACGCGGTGCACGCCACGGCGGGATTTGAGCATGCCATCAATTCGCGCTGGACGTTTGAAGCTGACTTCACACACGAAGAGGGCGTCCACTCCTACGCGCGCTATCAATATCAGGCCGGGTATACGCTGTTTTCGCCGCTGTTCCCTCACAACATCACGAGCCAGAAGAACAACGTCCCTGACATCACTGTCTTCCGGTCAGACAACAGGTCGCGTTATGACGGTTTGACCCTCCATCTGCAAGGGAATGCATCGCGGCAATTTAGCTTCATTACCAATTACACGCTTGCAAGCGCCAAAACATGGGGCTGCGTGCTGGGCGAGCTTTTCGATTACGTGAACGGTGTCTGTGACCCGCTGCACGCCTTTGGCAAGGGCGATTTTGGCCCGTCGGGCGAAGATGTAAGGAACCGGCTGGTTCTGGCGGGAATCGTTCATTTGCCTGCCGGATTCGAGGTTTCGCTGCTTGGCCAGGCGGAGAGCGCACGCCCCTTTACCCTGACCACTCCTGTTGACGTGAACGGCATGGGAGACCCGCTGAACGATCGCGCCGTGATCAATGGAACTCAGACCACCCTGGATCAGTTCCGGGGCACGCCCTACATTCAGTTTGACACGCGGATCACCCGCCCCTTCCATTTCCGCGAACGCTGGTCGGTAGCGCCATTCGTTGAATTCTTCAACCTTTTCAACCGCAACAATCCCGGCGCCAATTACGTCACCAGCCTCGCCGCGCTGCCCACGCCTGTCAATAATCTCTACAACGCAACCGCCTTCTGCGAGAATGCGGCCTGCACACAAACTGTTCCCATAACGGATTTGAACCAACTGCTGGCGCCGGCCGGTGCGTTGGGTGACTTTTTCGGCCCGGGAACCACGGTGGGGATACCGTTTACAGCACAGCTTGGAATGCGAATAACATTTTGAGTTGCTCTTGCTCAAAGTCCGGACCGCAAGCAAGCCTTGCGAAACTAATCACGCGCTGGCCTGGCGGATCACTGCCCCCGTCCGCACAGGGCCTGACTCTGCGCCCTCAACGGTGCCCCGCCAGCTATCTACAGAAAAGTGATCTATATTCACGGCTTGACACCCTCTACACGCGGCACCACAATAAGAGCCTACACAAAGGAGCAAAGCATGCGCAGAACACCCTTGCAGGCACTTATACCCCGCTTGACACGCCGGGAGATGCTTCAGGCCACGGCAGGGCTCGGCGTGGCAGTGGCGCTCGACAAATCCGGCGTCGCTCTAGCCGCTGGGACGACCGGTCCGATATCGCTCGATTTGGGTGGTGATATGTGGGCGTTGAAGGAAGCAGGAAAGCCCGAAAGCGTCCCGGCTCTGATACCTGGCAGCACTTATACCAATCTACTCACAGCCAAAAAGATTCCCAATCCTTTCTTTGGCGAGAACAACGGAAAGGTCCAGTGGGTGGCGGAGAAGAATTGGTTCTTCGAGCGTACCTTTGAAGTTCCTAGCTCGGTGCATGACAAGCAGCACGTAGAACTGGTTTGCCACGGGCTCGATACGCTCGCCACGCTCTGGTTGAACGGACACGAAATCGGCAGCGCAGACAACATGTTCCGCACCTGGACCTTTGATATCAAGCGGCACCTGCGGCGGGGAACGAACCATCTTCGCATTCGCTTTGATACCCTGGCCCCTTACGTCGAAAAACTGCGGGCGGCCTACAAGCAGAAGTATGGCATTGACCTCAAGAACCAGCGCTCGTGGGTTCGCAAGGGACCTTACATGTGGGGCTGGGACTGGTGCCGTCCCGTCCTGACGCAAGGCGTCTGGAAAAAGATCGAGGTGCTCGGCTACGATTCCCGCATCGCTGACCTGGGCGTCCTTCAGAGCCATCAGCCGGACGGCAGCGTTCAACTGGAAATCCATACCACGGTGGCGGGCCAGACTTCCGGGGCCACCATCAAGACGCAAGTTTCGCTGGCCGGCGATGTGGTAACCCAGGCCAGCGGCCCCGTCACGAATGGCACAGCCACGTTGCAGGCGACAGTATCCAAGCCGCAACTCTGGTGGCCCAACGGCATGGGCAACCAACCGCTCTACACCGTGACGGCGCAATTGACGGACGAGAAGGGCCAGAACATGGACACGGCGAGCCGGCGCGTTGGCCTGCGAAAAGTGGAAGTTCTGCCGCCCACCGAGGGCGTGGCCATGCACGTTCAGGTCAACGGCGTGCCGGTGTTTGCCAAAGGCGCGGACTGGATCCCCGCTGATAACATGCCCACGCGCGTCACTCCCGAAATCCTGCGCTACTACATGACGAAGGCCGTGGAATGCAACTTCAACTTTATCCGGCTGTGGGGTGGAGGCTATTACGAAGAGGATGAACTGTTCGACCTTTGCGACGAGATGGGCATCATGCTGCAGTTTGAGTTCAAGTTTGCCAATGCCGCTTATCCAGTGAACGATAAAACGTGGATGGACAACTTGCGAACGGAGATCGAACAGCAAACACGGCGATGCAGGAACCATCCTTCCATCGTGATCTGGAGCGGGAACAACGAAATTCAATATTTCAAAGGCTACAACCACATTTTCAAGGACGTGATCGGCGGCATCGTGAACAAGCTGGTGCCCGGAGCATTTTATGAAGTGGGCAGCGGCGCGCACGGCAGCGGCGACATCCACACCTGGGGCGTCTGGCACGGGAACAAGCCCGTGGAGTCTTATCGTAAGATCGAAGGCTTCGTCACAGAATTCGGCATGCAGTCAACGCCTGCTCCGATGACCGTCGATGCGTTCACTGAGCCCTCCGGCCGCCAGATATATTCTCCCGTGATGCGCTACCACGAGCTGGACGGCAGCGGCCACGGCATGAAAATCATCATGCACTACACCGAGGAAGATTTCGGTAAAGCGCCGGACAATTTTGACGACAAGCTGTGGCTGACCCAG
>Ga0102953_1000889_pt1 | contig 19638 bp, 22 predicted proteins | sample SalPon2A_C_D2_MG_FD_78509 | JGI IMG/M metagenome (GOLD analysis project Ga0102953, IMG submission 78509) | Soil microbial communities from South San Francisco under conditions of wetland restoration - Salt Pond MetaG R2A_C_D2_MG | ecosystem: Environmental > Terrestrial > Soil > Wetlands | place... | reverse complement strand
TGGGCGAATGGCTGGATCTGGGCGACCTTTCCCGTCAGGGGAACGACGACGGCTCGACGGTGTCTCGTCATACGGCCTCGCATGGCGAGGAACGACGCAATATCCTGTTGAAGGTGGAAGAGGTCCGCTAGCGGCCTGCATTAACTTGAATGGATGGACGATGAACAATTTTCGACTGGTCTGCATTGCAATCATCATCAGCCTGCTGGCCGCCTGCGGCAACAGCTCGCCACAGGACAAGACGGAGAATACCGCGCTGAAAGCAGCACAGAAGTATTACTACAAGGGCGAGTTCAAGAAGGCGGCGCCCCTGTTCCAGGCACTGGCCGAGCGCGGCAACGTGCGCGCCGAATTCTTTCTTGGCGGCATGTACCTGAGCGGTACCGGCGTGCCGCAGGATTACGCGCAGGCACTGAAGTGGTCGAGTGCGGCGGCCAAGCGCGGCAGCACCGCCGCACAGTTCAACCTTGGGAAAATGTACGAGCAGGGTTTGGGCGTGAAGCAGGATATTGTGGAAGCGCATATGTGGTACAGCCTGAGCGCCTCGTCCGGAGACGAACAGGCGACCCGGCAGCGCGATGAAGTGGCGCACCGGATGAACTACGACCAGATCCAGGAAGCGCGCAAGCGTGCCAAGACTTGGCTGCAAGCGCATAACAGCTAGTATTCGTCGGAGAAAAGTATGAAATTGCTCGGCACCAACACCAGCCCCTATGTGCGCAAGGTTCGGCTGGTGCTGCTGGAAAAGCACATCGCACACGACTATATCGTCGATGCCCCGCGCGAGCCGGGCAGCCAAGTGGCGCGTGTCAATCCGCTGGGCCGCATCCCGGCGCTGATCCTGGATGACGACACCTGCATATTCGATTCGCCGGTGATCGCGGAATATGCCGATTCGCTGAACGATACGCCCATCCTGATTCCGCGCGGCGATGCCTTCGCGCGCATGCGCGTCAAGCGCTGGGAAGCGCTGGCCGACGGCATCATGGATTCGGCGGTGGTGGTGCGCATGGAGCGCATCCGTCCCGAGGAGAAGCAGGAGGAAGGCAACATCACCCGCAACAACGACGCGATCAGCCGCGCGTTGGCTTATGCCGCACAACTGCTGGGCGAACGGGAATGGTGTGAAGGGAATGCCATCAGCCTGGCCGATCTGGCCATGACAAGTGCGCTGGTCTATCTCGATCTGCGCCAGCCCGAACGCGACTGGCGCGCCGCACATCCCAATCTGGCCGCCTGGTTTGCGCGTTTAAGCGAACGGCCCAGCGTGCGGGCTACCATGGCCGATTGAGTTGTTTGTCGCTCCAGGCGAGCAGTATCAGTGCGAACACCGAAAACAGCACGCCGGCATAGAAGGTGAAAGACGCCCCCAACTGGTCCCACAATTCACCGGCCAGCACGCTGGCAACCAGCATGGCGATGCCGCAGCACAGATTGAAGAAGCCATAGGCAGTACCGCGCAGTTCGGCGGGTGCAGTATCGGCAATCATTGCCGCCAGCAAGCCCTGGGTCAGTCCCATGTGCAGCCCCCATAACACGATGCCGATAAACACGGTGGTCAAGTGGTCGTCCGTGGCCAGGAACAGGTCGGCGCCGATCAGGGTCCATATCCCGGTCTGGAGCAGGGTGGTGCGGCTGATGTTGTCGGCCAGCTTGCCGAACGGGTAGGCAGAGAGCGCGTACACGATGTTCATCACCACGAACACCATCGGTATCCATGCCATGGCGAGCCCGCTTTGCTGCGCGCGCAACACCAGGAACGCCTCGCTGAAGCGGGCCAGACTGAACACCGTGCCGAATCCCACCACCCACCAGTAGGCGCGCGACAACTGCCGCAACTTGTCCCTGCGAATCGGATTGCTGCGCTTGCCGTCGAGATGATGCTCGGGTTCGCGTACGCCGAACAGCAGCAGGGCGACCGCCAGGAACGCCGGGATCACCGCAAGCCAGAACACGGCCCGGAAATTGTCCGCCCACAGCAGCATGAATATGATTGCCAGCAGCGGGCCGAGAAAGGCGCCGACGGTATCCAGCGACTGGCGCAGTCCGAAGGCGGCGCCGCGCAGGCCGGGCGGTGCCAGGTCGGCCACCAGTGCGTCGCGCGGTGCGCCGCGGATTCCCTTGCCGGTGCGGTCGATCAAACGCGCAAACAGCACCATGCCGGAACTGGCGGCGAGCGCGAACAGCGGTTTGGACAGCGCGCCCAGCCCGTAGCCGGCGACTGCCAACACCTTGCGCTTGCCGAGGTAGTCGCTCAATACGCCGGAGAAGATTTTGACGATCAGCGCCAGGGATTCCGCCGCGCCTTCGATCAGGCCGACCACCGTGGCGCTGGCGCCGAGCACGCTGACCAGGAACACCGGCAACAGGCTGTGGATCAGTTCGGAGGAAACGTCCATCAGCAGGCTGACGAAGCCGAGCACCCAGATGGCGGGGGGGATGTGACGCGTTACGCTGTTCGCACTTTCCTTTATGTGACGGGCGTTGGTCTGCTCGGGTTTAGTCATGCGGATTCCAGCGCTTGAGCAGCAGTGCATTGCTTACCACGGATACCGAACTCATTGCCATGGCGGCACCCGCGATCACCGGGTTGAGCATGCCCAGCATGGCCAGCGGGATGCCCAGCACGTTGTAACCGAAGGCGAAGAACAGGTTCTGGCGGATTTTTTTCAGTGCCGCGCGCGACAGGTCGATGGCATCGACCACGCTCATCAGGTCGTTGCGCATCAGGGTAAGGTCCGCCGCCTCGATGGCGATGTCGCTGCCGCTTTTCATGGCAAAGCTGACGTTGGCCGCGGCCAGCGCCGGCGCATCGTTGATGCCGTCGCCGACCATGCCGACCAGTTGTCCCTCCGCCATGAACGATTGCACATGACCGGCCTTGTCCTGCGGCATCACTTCGGCGCGGAAATCGTCGATGCCGGCCTGCTGCGCAATAGCCTGCGCGGTGGCGGTATTGTCCCCGCTCAACATCACCACGCGGATACCCATGGTTTTGAGGCGCTGTACGGCACGGATGCTGCCCGGACGCAGCGTGTCGGCAAAGGAGATGGTGCCGAGCAGCACGCCGTCACGGGCGATGGCGATGACCGATTTACCCTGTTGCTGCAGTGCGCCAATCTGGGTTTCGTCCAGTGCGATGCCGCTTTGGGAGACGAACGCGGGCGAGCCGAGCAGGCAGGGTTTGCCGTCGACTTCGGCGCTCAGGCCGCTGCCGGACTGTTCGTGGAATGCCGTGGCGGCAATCGGGGCGACCTGCTGCGTTTCGGTATATTCCAGCAGCGCGCGCGATAGCGGGTGGGTGGAGTTTTGCGCGAGGCTGGCGGCGATCATCAGCAACTGGTCCGCATTGCTGGCCGTTACTGGCAACAGGTCGGTGACGGCGGGCCTGCCCTCGGTCAGCGTGCCGGTCTTGTCCAGCACCAGCACCTTGAGTTGGTGCGCGCGTTCCAGCGCGGCGGCGTCCTTGACCAGGATGCCGAAGTGCGCGGCGCGGCCGGTGGCGACCACCACCGCGGTGGGCGTGGCCAGCCCCAGCGCACAGGGGCAGGCGATGACCAGTACCGACACCGCATTGATCAGCGAGTTGGAGAAACCGCTGCCCAGCAGCCACCAGGCGATGAAGGTGAGCATGGCCAGCGCCAGCACGCTCGGTACGAAAATGCCCGAGATATTGTCGGCCAGGCGCTGGATTGGCGCTTTCGAGCCCTGTGCCAACTCCACCAGGCGGATGATTGCCGCCAACTGGGTATGCGAGCCCACGGCCAGCGCGCGGCAGCGCAGCACGCCCTGCTGGTTGATGGTGGCCGCGTAGACCTTGTCGTCGACCAGCTTCGGCTGCGGCAGGCTTTCCCCGGTGAGCATGGCCTCGTCCACGCTGGAACTGCCTTCCAGCACCACGCCGTCCACCGGCACACCCTCGCCGGGATAAACCACGAATATTTCATCCGGGCGCAACTGGCCGACCGATACTTCGATCAATTTGCCGTCGCGTTCGGTGTGCGCCCGTTTGGGCTGCAAGTTGATCAGGGCTTCCAGCGCGGCGGAGGCCTTGCTCTTGGCGCGCGCTTCGAGCAGCTTGCCCAGCAGCACCAGCGTGATCAGCGTGGCGCTGGCCTCGAAATAGACATGCTGATCCAGATGCAGCAAGACTACCGCACAGCTCAGGAAATAGGCGGCGCTGGTACCGAGTGCGACCAGCACGTCCATGTTGGTGCCGCCGCTTTTCAGGCTGCTCCAGGCGCCATGGTAGAAACGCCAGCCGGCCCAGAACTGCACCGGCGTGGCGAGCAGCCATTGCAGCCATAACGGCAGGGTGGCGGGGCGGCCCGCGAACATCAGCAGCATTTCCAGCAGCAGCGGGGTGGTGAGCAGCAACGAGATGACGAACAGATTGCGCTCGTGCTTCCAGGCAAGCTCGCGCTCGCGTTTTTCCGAGGCGAAGTCGCGCACCGGATGGGCGTCGAAGCCGGTGCTGCGCACGGTGGCGATCAGCTTGTCAATGTCGGCATTGCCGGGACTGAACGCGATGCTGGCTTTCTCGGTGGCAATGTTGACCACTGCTTCCACATCCGGCATCTGGTTGAGTGCTTTTTCCAGTCGGGCGGAGCAGGAGGCGCAATGCATGCCGGTGACCTGCAATTCGGCATGTAGTTTGGATTCGGACATGGTTTGCTGCACTCGAAGACAACAGGCCAACGATATGCGAGAAAGCTGCCGACTTCAAGCACTTTGGGCTGGGCTGCAGAGAAACGCCAGCACGCCCGGCAGTTGTTTCAGGCTGCCGGGCAAGGCGGGGAGGGCGGCTTGGTTCAGCCCTCTTTTTTCATGGGGCAGGTATTCAGGCCAAAGATGGCATATGCCGGGCAGAATTTGATCAGGCCGGTAGCCAGGGGGATTACCCCGAGCCAGCCCCACACGCTTACACCTGATACCGCTACGCCAATCAGCGCCAATCCGACGATGACCCGCAAGACTCTGTCTATGGTACCTACGTTCGCTTTCATGATGTCCTCCGTTTAATTAGTGACTGTTGCGACGATGACTGTAGCCTAAAAGATAGTGGCTTGTCTGTCTGTGAGAAAAGTCACAGGGTTATTTGTACAATAACTTGGAGTATTGCGAGACAGATTGGTGCCCGGAGCCGGAATCGAACCGGCACGAGGGGTTAAGCCTCGACGGATTTTAAGTCCGTTGTGTCTACCAATTTCACCATCCGGGCAGGGCAAGGCAAGGCAAGGAAGGGGTGTTCAGCGAACGACCGCACGGTGCGGATTATACAGAGGTGTGCTTCGTAATGGCGAAAACGGAACCGGATTTTCGTGGTCTGTTCTGGGCCGTAGATAAGCCGTCTTTCTTGACACAATTGTTAATATCCATATAATGCGGACTTCGTTTTTTGCGGGAATAGCTCAGTTGGTAGAGCGATACCTTGCCAAGGTATAGGTCGCGAGTTCGAATCTCGTTTCCCGCTCCAAATTGCCGGGGAAAGCTTTAATGCTTTCCCTTATTTTTCGCAGTAAGCTTTTCGCCTATTGGCGCGATAGCAAAGCGGTTATGCAGCGGATTGCAAATCCGTTTAGGGCGGTTCGACTCCGCCTCGCGCCTCCAGATCAAAAAAACCGCCGGAATGGCGGTTTTTTATTTTATGCTGTAAAACCAGCTACTTGTTGATCCGTTCGATGCCCAGCGCTTTCAACACGTATTTCTCATAAACCGGCTCGGAAGACCCGGTTTTCATCTTGCGCATGAAGTATTTTTCGAATGCGATCTTGGCAAAATGCACCCATTTTCCTTTTTTCGCCCAGGTCAGATTGCGCGGCGGAATCTGCGGTAGCGCGACGAAGGCGACGCCGGTATCGCCCATATCGGTCAGGCAGATGGTGTTCCATGTGCCGGTGGTGACGACCGGCTTGCCGGCCAGTTCGTCCCTGATGTTGTGCACGATGGCTGAGACCATGGATTCGATCATGTAGCCGGTTTTCGGCGTGCCGGTGGGCACCGGTGTCTGTTCCACCGGCGGGATCGCGATACATACGCCGGCCGAAAAGATGTTGCGGTATTTCGGGTTGCGCTGGTATTCGTCCACGATCACGAAGCCGGCCGGATTGCACAGGCCTTCCACGCTGGCCACGGCATTTACGCCGCGAAACGGCGGCAGCATCATCGAATACCGGTGTTCCAGCACGTGTTCCCGGATTTTTTCGCCGTGATTGTCGTATTCCTCGACATGCATCTTGCCGGGCTCGACGCGGACGGTCCTGGCGTTGGTGATCCACTTGATGTGGCGCTGGCGCAATTCGTTTTCCAGTAGTCCCTTGGAATCGCCCACGCCGCCCAGCCCCAGATGGCCGATATAGGGCTCGGGGCTGACATAGGTGATCGGCACCTTGGAGCGCAGTTTGCGGCGGCGCAGGTCGGTTTCCAGCGCGAGCATGTATTCGTAGGCCGGGCCGAAGCAGGAGGCGCCCTGGAAGGCGCCGACCACCACATGGCCGGGGTCCTTCAGGAATCTCTTGTAATCGTCGTGTGCCCTGACGGCATGGTCGACGGTGCAGATCGAGTGGGTGTTGCCGTTGGGGCCGGCGCCTTCGATCAGGTTGAAAGCCAGGCGCGGACCGGTGGCAATGACCAGATAGTCGTAATCCACCGTTTCGCCGTTGAAAAGGTAAATCCTGCCGGCCTCGGCATCGATCTTCTCGGCCGCCAGCGCGATAAATGCGATTCCCTTTTTTTCGAGATAAGGGCGCAGCCTGAAGGTGGTGTCTTCAGGCTTGCGCCAGCCCAGCGCAACCCAGGGGTTGGAGGGAACGAACTGGAAGGTGTCGCTGGCATTGATCACGGTGATCCTGTGTTCCTTGTCCAGCGCCTCGCGCAGTTCGTAGGCGGCAGGCAAGCCGCCGGTACCTGCGCCCAGGATGACGATATGTGCCATGCTCTCCCTCCGAAGGTCGGGCTGCGTCGTTTAATGGTGGGACTTCGCCATCAGCTTCAGCATCTTCATATTGATCACCATGAAGCGCACCGCCTGCCAGAGCAGGCACGTACGCATGAAGCGGGTGAACCCGGTCGGTGCGGGCGGGTAGTAAGCCTGCTGGTAAGGCTCGCGGTTGATCGGTTTATTCGACATTGTTTGCTCCTGATAATAATTTTCGTTGATGACGCGCGCCTAGTCCGGAATGAACGTCCAGCCCGGCTTCAGCTTGGCCTGGTAGATGAACGCATGGTGCAGCAGGTATTTCATCCAGTGGCCGGCCAGGCCGATTTCGCCGAAAGTCAGTTCCATGTCGCGGCCATACTCCGGGTATTTCTCGAAGTCCGGTACGACCGGGTAGACCGTCATCGTGGCGGCAGTGCCTTTGAAGAAATCGGCGCCGGTCGATGCCACGCAGGCTGCGCCCATTTCGCCCATCGAGGCGGTATGGGTCGGCTTGTCGGAGCCGTTCAGCATGTCGCGCACGCTCATTGCCACTGCCTTGGCCATGGCTGCAGACGGCATGCCGGTGCGCGGCGGCGTCGGGCTGATCATGGTGCCGTTCGCGCTCTTCATCGGCTTGCTGATCGGGTGCGGCGGGGCGAACGCGATGCCGACCGCGAACATATTGCGCCAGGTCGGGTTCTGATAGGTCCTGGGCCAGTCCTGCGCGCTCCATTCCTCATAGGGACGCGCGGTGTAGTCGGCGTCGACCTTCATGAAGCCGTTGGGCGCGAACACCTGGCTGGTGATGTCTTCGCCGGCCTTGTCGTATGCCTTCAGGCCCACGCCGGCGAACGGCGGGATCAGCATGGAGAAATCGAATTCCAGTTCGTGGAAGCTGCCGTCCAGGGTTTCATAGTGAATCTTGCCGGCCTCGACTTTCTTGACGTGGGCGCGGGTGATCCATTCGATGCCGCGCTCGACCATCAGCGATTCGGCAAAGGTCTTGCCGTTGGTGACGTAGCCGCCGCGCGTGATATGTACGCCGCCCATGCCGAAGTCGCCCACTTCGTATTCGTTGCTGATCCAGACCAGGCGCGCCTTGTCGCGCACGCCGGCTTCGCGCAGGATGTGGTCCACATTGTAGATGTACTCGAACGCCGCGCCCTGGCAGGTACACATGCCGTGGCCGGTACCGATGACAATGGTCTTTTGCTCATCCTTGCGCAGTGCATCGATGGTTTCCTGAAGCTTGTGGTTTGCCTCGATGGCATGGCTTGCGGTGCACACGGAAACCGTATGGCCGTGCTCGGGCCCCAGTCCTTCGGTAGCCCCGAAATTCAGCTTCGGGCCGGTGGCGTTGATCAGGTAATCGTAGTTGATGTTTTCCTGCTGGCCGGCCTTGTCCGCGCGGGTATATTCGACCGTCACGAACGGGGAGGCCAATTCGGCGCTGCCCTTGGGGTTGACCGAAACCGCCTTGGCCTGGCGGAAATCGACCGAAGTCTTGCCGTATACCTCGGCCAGGTCGAAAGTGACCTGTTCCTCGTTCATGTGGCCGACGCCGACCCAGATGTTGGAAGGAATCCAGTTCCATTTTGCATTGGGCGACACCACCACGATCTCGTGTTGTCTGCCGACCCACTTGTTCAAATATCGGGCTGCGGTATGACCTGAAATACCTGCGCCGAGAATAATTACTCTTGCCATTACATGCCCCTGTCTTTAAATGAATTGTGAATTTGTTTTAATTGGTTGATGAAATAAACCGCTAGCCGTTGCCGTAGCGGTTCGTGTCCGTGTGCAACGGCAGGCCCCGGGTGCGCCAGGATTCGATGCCGCCGGCCATGGATATCACGCCCTTGTAGCCCAGGCGCTGCAGGTTGAGCGCAGCCAGCGCCGAGCGGCCGCCGGTCTTGCAATAGACCACGACCGTGCGCTCCTTGTTGGCAAACTCCGGATGTTCGCAGATGCGGAATTCCAATACCCCGCGTGGAATGTTGATCGATCCGTGCAGACGCTCCGTCTGGTGTTCTCCGGTTTCACGCACGTCGAGGCAAAGCGCGCCTTCCTGCAGTAGCATGGCCGCCTCGCTGGAATCGATTTCGCGGATTTGCGCCCTGGCCTCGGCGACCAGATGTTGCGCCGTCATCAACGCTTCAGTTCTCCTTGGTATCAACATCAAAATCTCAGCCGCGCAGGAACAGCAGCAGGCCTGCCGCCAGCAGCGGCCAGGCCACCCATGGGCCAAACAGAATGCGCCAGACCTTGTGTTCCGGGATGAATCCCACGCCGTGCACGAAGCCTGCGCTGACCCCGAGCATGACCAGCGACAGCAGGCCATGCCCGGCGTGGGCAAATGCCCTGGGGTAGGTCAGGATCAGGCCGGCCAGGGCGAGTGCCAGCAGCAGCGAGATCATGCGCGGCAGCGTGGCGTAGACGCCGCCGTGCGTCGGCAGGGTCATGGCTTGTCGCACGGCTCATCCTTGGGGGCGCAAGCCTGCGCGTCGCACATCATGGTGTTGACGATAGCCAGCAGCACGGCCATCGAGACTCCTAAAATCCAGGCGAAATACCACATGTTCGTCTCCTTTTTAATATGTCGATTTGTCGTTGGCGTTGATGAAGGCTTCCGTTATCTTGCCCGACATCATTTTGTACGCCCAACTGGTGTAGATAATGATCAAAGGCAGGAAAATGATGGTTGCACCCAGCATCAGGCCCAGCGTCAGTTGCGATGACACGCTGTCCCATATGGTCAGGCTGGATTGCGGGTCGGAACTGGATGGCATGATGAACGGGAACAGCGAGACACCCGCTGTGCCGATAACACCCAGCATGCTTACCGAAGAGCCGACAAAGGCGGTCAACGGCTTGTCGAATTTCGCCGCGGCAATTGCCCACAGCCCGCCAAGGAAGGCTACTGCCGGCACCAGCATGGTGAGCGGATATGCGCTGTAGTTATGCAGCCATGCGCCAGCCTCGGTGATCACGGTCTTGTCCAGCGGATTGGGCAAGGCATTGCCATCGATGGGGCTGGTGATCACAAAGCCCTTGATGCCGTAGGCCAGCCAGACGCCGGCCAGGGCAAACGTGACCAGGGCCAGCGCGCCGAACACCATGGAGGCGGTGCGCACGCGACGGTACACCTTGTCCTCGGTGCGGATCATCAGGTAGTTTGCGCCGTGCGCGGTGATCATCGCGGTGCTGACCACGCCGGTGAGCAGGGCGAACGGGTTGAGTAGCTGCCAGAAGGTTCCGGTGTAGAAGCTGCGCAGGGTGTCATCGAAATGGAATGGCACGCCTTGCAGCAGGTTGCCGAAAGCCACGCCGAAGATCAACGGTGGTACTGCCCCGCCGACGAACAGCCCCCAGTCCCAGGTCCTGCGCCAGTTCGGGTTCTCGATCTTGCTGCGGTAATCGAAACCGACCGGGCGGAAGAATAGCGCCCATAGTACCGCCAGCATCGCCCAGTAGAATCCCGAGAATGCCGTGGCATACACCAGCGGCCAGGCGGCGAAAATGGCGCCGCCGGCAGTGATGAACCAGACCTGGTTTCCGTCCCAGTGCGGTCCGACAGTGTTGATCAGGATGCGGCGCTCCACGTCCGTTTTTGCGGCGAAAGGAAGCAGGGTGCCTACACCCATATCGTGGCCGTCCATGATGGCGAAGCCGAGCAGCAATGCGCCGACCAGCACCCACCAGATGATTTTCAGCGTTTCATAATCCAGCATGCTTATCTCCTCGTTCAGATAGTGGCGGTTGCGGTTTTTTCGGCGTCATAGCGTCCGGTACCCAAGCTGCTCGGTCCCTTGCGCGAGAATTTCACCATCAGGTACATCTCGATGACGAGCAGGCCGGTATAGAACACGATGAAGCCGGTGAGCGACCCGTACAGGCTGCCGACCGACAGGCTGGAAGCCGACAGGTGGGTGGGCAGCACGCCGTAGATGGTCCATGGTTGGCGTCCGTACTCAGCCACGAACCAGCCCAGCTCTGCAGCAATCCACGGGGTCGGAATGAACCATACCGCCCAGCGCAACAACCAGCGTTGCTTGATGAAGGTGCCGCGCACGGTGTGGTACAGCGACAGCGCAAACAGCAGGGCAAAAGCGAAGCCCAGTGCAACCATCACGCGGAACGACCAGAAGATGGGTGCGACGCGTGGCACGGTATCGTCCACTGCATGCTGGATCATTGCCGGTGTTGCCTGGCTTACGTCCTCGGTATATTTCTTCAGCAGCAGGCCGAAACCGAGGTCATGCTTATGCGCCTCGAACACCTGCCTGGCGGCGGCATCGTCCTTGTTTTTGCGCAGTTCCTCCATTGAGGTCACCGCCAGCATGCCGGACTCGATGCGCTTGCGGTTCTTTTCCTTGATTTCGTCGATGCCGGGGATTTCCTTGGTGAAACTGCGCGTGCCGATGATCCCCATGACGTAGGGAATCTTTATCGCGTAATCGTTGTGTTGAGTCTGCGCATTGGGCAGCGCGAACAACGTCAATGGCGCCGGCGCCGGTTCGGTATGCCACATCGCTTCCATCGCCGCGAGCTTGGTCTGCTGCGATTCGGTAATGGTGTAGCCGGATTCGTCGCCCAGCACGATGACCGACAGTGCCGAGGCAAAGCCGAAGGCTGCGGCAATACGGAAGGAGCGGCGCGCGAACTCGAGGTCGCGCCCCTTCAGGATGTACCAGGCGGAAATGCCCAGTACGAAGATCGAGGCGGTGACGTAGCCCGCGGACACGGTGTGCACGAACTTGGCCTGCGCAGTCGGGTTGAAGATCACGTCCCAGAAATTGGAGAGTTCCATGCGCATGGTGGTATAGGAGAAAGTGGCACCCACCGGGTCCTGCATCCAGCCGTTGGCGATCAATATCCACAGTGCGGAAAGATTGGAACCGATCGCAGTGAGTACGGTGACCATGAAGTGCTGGCCCTTGGACAACCGATCCCAGCCGAAGAAGAACAGGCCGATGAAGGTGGACTCCAGGAAGAACGCCATCAGTCCTTCGATTGCCAGCGGTGCGCCGAAGATATCGCCGACGTAGTGCGAGTAATACGCCCAGTTGGTGCCGAACTGGAATTCCATGGTCAGTCCGGTGGTGACGCCGAGCGCAAAGTTGATGCCGAACAGCTTGCCCCAGAAACGGGTCATGTCCTTGTAGACCTGCTGCCCGGTCACCAGGTAGGAGCCTTCCATGATGACCAGCAGGAAGGTCATGCCCAAGGTGAGCGGAACAAACAGGAAGTGATACATCGCGGTGACCGCGAATTGCAACCTCGAAAGGTCGACCAGTTCAGTGCTAATCATGCATCCTCCTCACGGTTTGGTTATATTGCTGGTTACTAAGGGGTGCAGAATCGCGTTGCTGACCTGGTTCGGCGTCAGGCTGTCATCGCTGGGGCCGCTGAAAAACAGCCACCAGATTGCCAGCAAGCCAAACAGCTTGATGACAGTCACGATGGCAATCTTTCTTGCCAGAGGCTGGTCGGAAAAGACTTTCATCTGCATTCCACGGTTCTGTACTCGCGCTTTCCTGTATGCAGTATGCGTGCCAGTTGTTATATGCTTTTTATTATCATTGTTAAATAAGTGTTTTTACTAATTTGATCAACTTTTATTACAGGAACTCGAACAGGTCAAAACTGTCAAAATTGGCGTAAAATTTTGCTAGAATGATTTTTAGTGCTGTCATTTTTGTCAGGTGATTGTGTGACTGATACCTCCTTAATCGAATTGATGTCGTTTCTGGACACTTTGCCCGAGCCGCGCATCGTGCTGGATCGCCGCTATAACATCCTGGGCGCCAATCGTGCCTACCTGGAGCACTACCACACGGGGGACCAGCCGGTGGTCGGGCAGCACTGCCATGAGGTTTCGCACCATTTTGCCAAGCCTTGCGACGAAGAGGGAGAGTCCTGCCCGCTGAGGAGCAGCCTTGCCAGTGGACAGCCGCATCGTGTGCTGCACATCCACCATACACCGCGTGGCGAAGAACATGTGGACGTGGAGTTGGCGCCGATATTCAATGCCGATGGCGGGATCGAGTATTTCGTCGAAATGATCCATACCGTGCGCAGCGCCAGTGCGACGGCAGAGGGCGAGCTGGTTGGACGTTCGCCCGCATTCAAGCGCATGCTGCAACAGGTCACGCGGGTGGCGCCGTCGCAGGCCGATGTGCTGCTGCTGGGCGAGTCCGGCACAGGCAAGGAACTGGTCGCGCATGCAGTGCACGCAGCCAGCCCCCGTGCTGCCGGGCCGTTCGTTGCGGTGGATTGTTCCAGCCTGCCGGAAAACCTGTTCGAAAGTGAATTATTCGGCTACGAAAAGGGCGCATTCAGCGGCGCTCACCAGCGCAAGCAGGGGCTGGTCGAAGCAGCCAACGGCGGTACCCTGTTTCTCGACGAAGTGGGCGACATACCGCTGGGGATGCAGGTCAAGTTATTGCGCCTGCTGGAAACTTCCACCTATCGCCGGGTCGGTGGTATCGAACCGCTACGCGCGGATTTCCGGCTGGTGGCGGCGACCCACCGCGACCTGAAACAGATGGTTATCGACGGAACCTTCCGCCGTGATCTGTATTACCGCATCAGCACTTTCCCGGTTCAGTTGCCCTCGCTGCGCGAACGGATGGAAGACCTGCCGCTACTGATGGAAGCGCTGCTCAAGCGCATCAGCCCCGACCGCAAGCTGACCATCCATCCGACCACGCTGCTGTGCCTGTCCAGATACGATTTTCCGGGCAATATCCGCGAACTGCGCAACCTGCTCGAGCGCGCGTCCCTGCTGGCTGACAGCGATACGCTGCTGCCGGTGCATTTTCCCGACCCGTGCGAGGAAATGGAATCGGTGATCCGCTCCGGACAGGGGTTCGGCGAAGAAATCATGACGCTGGATGAGATGGAGCGCAGTTATCTCGAATGGCAGATGCGCCATTCCGGGCTGGGGCGCAAGGAATTGGCCGAGCGCCTTGGTATCAGCGAGCGCACCCTGTTTCGCAAGCTGGGCAAACTGTCTTCCTGACATGGTGGCGACCGCCTGCCGTTCTGCGGCTGGATGACATATTTATAAAGCATTGCACCGTCAAAACGGGAGGAGTAGCATTAGCACTGTTAGAAATAATGTTATTCCAGAATGTTATAACGTTATAACGTTATAACCTGCATTTGCGGGAGGAGATGTGTTTTCAGTGGTTTTTCAGTCAGCCGTTCCCCTGTTGTCGCGCCCGGGTTCCGGGCAGCGCTCCCCATTTAGTTCATTTTTCCTGTTGTTCAAATTTTTTGGAGATTATTGATGTCGGCCAACAAAATCTGTGTGGTTGTAGTATCGGGTTCGCTTGAACGCCTGCAAATGGCGGCAATGGTGGCTTCGGTGGGAGCGGTCAGCGGACAGGACGTGATGGTGTTCCTGTCAATGAATGCCTTGCCGTACTTCGTCAAGAGCAACACCGACAAGGCGCCGCACGAGGGCGCGATGGGCGACCTGATGGCGGAAAAGAATGTGCCGGCGTTCAAGACCCTGTTCGAGCAGGCAGCGGAACTTGGCGACGCCAAGGTCTATCCATGTTCCATGGCCATGGACGTGCTGGAGGTCGAGAGCAAGGACCTGGACGACTATCTCGAAGAGGCGACCGGCCTGACCAAATTTCTGGATGATGCCCGCGACGGGCAGGTATGGACTTTTTAATTAGTGGAGATATTGAAAATGGCAGAAAAGAAAATCGTCGATGGGCGCGGCAGCTTTTGTCCCGGGCCGCTGATGGAACTGATTGCAGCATTGAAATCGTCCGAAGTTGGCGACGAACTGGAAGTGCTTTCAACCGACAAGGGTTCGGTAAACGATATTCCGGAATGGGTGAACAAGGTCGGTCATGAATACATATCGACCACTGAGGCCGACGGGGTATGGCATATCATGATACGCAAGGCAAAGTAGATAAAACAGCAGATAAAGTAGTCGGAGGTTCACGGTTAATCTAATCATTATAAGGAGAGGGCAACTATGAAGATACTGATTGTTGGTGGTGGTATGGGAGGCACGATTCTGGCGAACAACCTGGCTCGGCGCCTGACAAACGAACTCAAGACCGGCAAGGCAAAGATCACCATGTTGTCGGCCTCCGAAAAACACATGTACCAGCCCGGCCTGCTCTATCTGGCGGTCGGCCGCATTACTCCCGACGAGCTGTACCGCGACCAGGCCAGCCTGCTCGAGCCGGGTATCGATTTCCACGTCGATCCGGTCGAGGAATTCATGCTCGACAACAACCAGGTAAAAACCAAGAGCGGCAAAACCTTCGATTACGACATCATGGTCATCGCCACCGGTTCGCGCATGTTCCCGGAAGGCATCCCGGGCATGGTGGAAGGTGCAGAAACCTTCTACACCGAAGAAACCGCGCTCAAGATGTTCAAGACCCTGAAAGACTTCGAGGGCGGCAAGGTGGTGATCACCGTCGGCGTGCCGCACAAGTGCCCGATGGCGCCGCTGGAAATCACCTTCATGCTGCACGACTACTTCAAGGATCGCGGCATGCTCGACAAGGTGCAACTGCATTACACCTACCCGATCGGCCGTGTGCACGCACTGGAAAACGTGGCCAAATGGGCGGCGCCGGAAATGGAAAAGCTGGGCATCAAGTACGAGACCTTCTTCAACATCAAGGAAGTGGATGCCAAGAAGAAGGTGCTGAAGAGCGAAGAGGGCGTCGACATCGACTACGACCTGCTGATCACCATTCCCACGCACAAGGGCATGGAAGTGGTGGAGAAGAACGGCCTGGGCCAGAACGGCTGGATTCCGACCAACAAGACCACGCTGAACATGGAAGGCCGCGACAACGTGTTTGTCGTTGGCGATACCACCAATATCCCGATCAGCAAGGCCGGTTCCACCGCGCACTTCGAGGCCGACACGCTGGGCGAGAACATCGCCGCCATAGTCAAGATGGGCACGCCGGTCAGGGAATACGACGGCAAGGTGTTCTGCTTCATCGAGGCCGGCAAGGACCGCGCCACCTACGCCATGTTCAACTACCAGAATCCGCCCGATCCCAAGGCGCCGACCAAGGCGGTGCACTGGTTCAAGATGGCCTATAACAAACTCTACTGGATCTCCGCACGCGGACTCCTGTAACGGGGAGGTATGCCATGAATGCTGAAAACAAGGATGAAGGCGCCGTACTGGAGCACGAAGTACAACGCGTGCTCTCTGCGGCGAGGGACTCGATGACCGACGAAATGGTCGGACGTCTGGCCGGTTCCGCGGCCGAGGCGCTCGACCTGGTTGACCAGGCCGGGCGTGCCGGATTGAGCAAGGCGATTCCGGCGCTGGCCGAAATGGTCAACAACGGCGACATGGACCGGCTGGTGCAACTTGCCCGCGTCTATCACGCCTCGCAGGACGCGCTGACCGACGAGATGGTTGGCCGTCTGAGCGAGGCGATGGGAGGCGGCCTGAGCCTGCTGGACCAGGTTAACCGCTCCGGGCTGGAAAAGGCCTTGCCGGCCATTTCGCGCATGGCGGAGGACGGCGACTTTGAGCGGCTGGCGCAATTGTCGCGTGTCTACAGCTCGGCCCAGGACGCGCTGACCGATGAAATGGTCGGCCGTCTGGCGGAAACCGTGGGCGAGGGGCTGTCGCTGCTGGACCGCCTCAATCGCGGTGGTGCCGGGCGTCTGGTGGAGATGATGGAACGCATGGAATCCACCGGCGCGCTGGAACGCATCGCCAACACCTTGCCTTCCCTGCTGGATCGCCTCGAGATGGTTTCGGGCATGCTGAGCTGTCTGGAAGATGCCGCCAGCAAGAGCAAGACCCAGCCGGCGGCTGGAGGACTTGGCAATATGTGGCGCATCATGACGGACAAGGATACGCAGCAGTCGCTGCAATTCCTGGTCGACGTCAGCAAACAGATGCAGGAGCATTGCGGCAAGCGCTGAGTCGTGGAAGTCTCGCTGTAACCGGCGGCAGGGGCACTTTGCTCCTGCCGTTTTTCTGGTGTGGCCGGAGAAAGTGTGCTGGCACAGGATGCCGGCAAAAACTTGACCGCACACCATATTTCGCTATAATGCGCGGTCCCAGAAACCTTGCTCCACCGTTACGCATGACAGGGGGCTTTAATCCAAAAGGAGATTTATGCGACATTACGAAATAGTATTCATCGTGCATCCCGACCAGAGCGAGCAAGTGCCCGCCATGGTCGAGCGCTACCGTACCCTGGTGACGTCCAAGAAAGGACACATCCACCGCATGGAAGACTGGGGCCGCCGCCAGTTGGCCTACCCGATCCAGAAAATCCACAAGGCACATTACGTGCTGATGAATATTGAGTGCGACCAGGAAACCCTGGACGAACTGGAGCATGCCTTCAAGTTCAACGACGCGGTGTTGCGCCATCTGACCGTCAAGACCAAGGCTGCGGTGACCGAGCCCTCGGCGATGATGAAGGAAGAAAAATCGCGCTCCCTGACCGGCGATGCCGCCAAGGACACTGCACCGAAAGACGCACCGAAAGACGCACCAAAAGACGCACCGGCCGAATCCGCCGCTGCGTGATGGAGTGAGTTGCAACCGGCTGGTTATCGACGGGCAACTGGTTGAGCTGGACAGTTTGCGATATACCCCGGCGGGGGTGCCGCGAATGGAAATGAAAATCCGCCACACCTCGACCCGAGCAGAAGCGGGCACGCAGCGGCAAGTGCAATGTGAAGTTCCTGCACTGGCGCTGGGCGAGGCGGCACAACATGCAGCCCAGCTCAAGCTGGGGCAGCAGGTAAAGGTGGAAGGATTTCTGGCTCAGCGCAGTTTGCGCAGCAGGCAGCTGGTGATGCACATCGATAAAATTACATTGGAATAGGAAATATCATGGCACGTTTTACGAACAAGAAGGACGACAAGAAAAGGGGCGGTTCGCGCAATCTGTTCAAGCGCCGCAAGTTCTGCCGCTTCACCGCCGAGAAGATCGCGGAGGTGGACTACAAGGATCTGAACATCCTCAAGGAATTCATCTCCGAAAACGGCAAGATCATCCCGGCACGCATTACCGGCACCAAGGCGCGCTACCAGCGCCAACTGGGCACTGCGATCAAGCGTGCGCGTTTCCTGGCCTTGCTGCCGTACACCGATTTGCACTAAGGAGCAGACCATGCAAGTTATCCTGATGGAAAAAGTGGTCAACCTCGGCCAACTGGGCGACGTAGTCAAGGTCAAGAACGGCTATGCGCGCAACTACCTGATTCCCACCGGCCGTGCCAAGCGCGCGACCGAGACCAACGTGGCCGAATTTGCGGAGCGTCGCGCCGAGCTGGAAGCGGCCGAGACCGCCAGACTGGCCGAAGCCAGGACCCGTGCCGAGAAGATCGACGGCCTGACCGTGCAGATCACCCAGATGGCCGGCGTGGACGGCAAGCTGTTCGGCTCGGTGAGCAATGCCGATGTGGTGGACGCACTGGCGCAGCAAGGTGTCGAAGTCGAGCGTTCGCAGGTGCGTATGTCTGAAGGGCACCTCAAGCAGGTCGGCGATTATCCCGTGGAAATCCAGCTGCACACCGACGTGGTGGCCAACATTACCGTTTCGGTGCTGGGCGAACAGAAGTAACTTCTTGTTTTCCGTGCAGTAGTAAAAAAGGGCTGGCAACAGCCCTTTTTTGTTGTGCGGGATGCTGTAGAATTTCCCTCCCGGACCAAGTCATCCATTATGCAAAACGCCACTGTTCCAGTTATCGATCCGGAGCTCAATGCGCTCAAATTGCCGCCGCACTCGGTCGAAGCCGAGCAATCGGTGCTGGGCGGCGTGCTGCTGGACCCGGCCGCCTGGGACAAGATCGCCGACCTCATCGGCGAACAGGATTTCTACCGCATCGAGCACCGCCTGATCTACCGCCATATCGAGCGGCTGTCCGACCAGGCCAAGCCGGTCGATGTGATTACCGTTGCAGAATCGCTGGAAAGCCATGCCGAGCTCGAGAAGGCCGGCGGGTTGACCTACATCGGATCGCTGGCGCACAACGTGCCGTCGGCGGCGAACATCCGCCGCTATGCCGAGATCGTGCGCGAGCGCTCCATCATGCGCAAGCTGGCCGAGGTCGGCAGCGACATCGCCACCAGCGCCTACAATCCCGGCGGCCGCGAGGCCGGCCAGTTGCTGGACGAAGCGGAAAGCAAGGTGCTGGCCATCTCAGAAGCGGGCGAGCGCGGTGGACAGGGATTCGTCGCCATGCCGCCGTTGCTGACCCAGGTGGTGGAACGCATCGAGACGCTGTATGCGCGCGACAATCCCAGCGACGTGACCGGCATCGCCACCGGCTTTACCGACCTGGACAGCAAGACCTCCGGCCTGCAGCCGGGCGACCTGATTATCGTGGCCGGACGCCCCAGTATGGGCAAGACCGCTTTCTCCCTCAATATTGCCGAACACGTGGCGCTTGAAGAAAACCGGCCGGTGGCGGTTTTCAGTATGGAAATGGGCGGCGCCCAGCTGGCGATGCGTATGATCGGCTCGGTCGGGAAGCTCGATCAGCATACCTTGCGTACCGGCAAGCTGGAAGACGACGACTGGTCGCGCATGACCCATGCGCTGGGACGACTGAACGATGCACCGATCTTTATCGACGAGACGCCGGGCCTGAATGCGCTGGAACTGCGTTCGCGCGCGCGCCGCCTGCACCGCCAGAACGATGGCCTGGGGCTGATCGTGGTCGACTACCTGCAATTGATG
>Ga0102953_1000888_pt1 | contig 19645 bp, 20 predicted proteins | sample SalPon2A_C_D2_MG_FD_78509 | JGI IMG/M metagenome (GOLD analysis project Ga0102953, IMG submission 78509) | Soil microbial communities from South San Francisco under conditions of wetland restoration - Salt Pond MetaG R2A_C_D2_MG | ecosystem: Environmental > Terrestrial > Soil > Wetlands | place... | reverse complement strand
TAGAAGAGCGCGGCAAATGCCGGCTCGATCATGCCGTGCAGCCAGAGCTCACCGACGCCGCGGATCGAAAACGGGTGCATCGGCCAGGGCCGGTGAAAGCTCGCCGCGTCCACCCAGGTGTTCAACGCGGTCATGGAGAGCACCCGCTCCGGGTTGCGGATCGCCCACTCGAACCCAACCGGCCCACCGAGGTCATGGACGACCAGATGGCAGCGCTCGATCCCAAGCGCATCGATCGCCGCGCCGGTCCAGCGCGCCAGCCCGCTCCACGAATAGTCGAACCCCTCCGGCCGCTCGGCCAGGCCCAGTCCCGGGAAGTCGAAGGCGACTCCCCGCAACCCCCGACTCGCCAGCTCGGGCAAGACCTTCCGATACAGAAACGAGCTCACAGGCACGCCGTGCAAGCAAACAACGGGATCGCCGTCACCCGCCTCCAGGACAAAGCTCCCAACACCGGCGGCCTCGAACCCCCGCCCCGAAGCTTGATGCGCCGAGATCACCTCCCTTGCGGTCATCGGGCGATGCTACTCTCAGCGCCGTCCTTTAACCCGGTCCCGCGAGGCCAGGAAGGAGCAAAGAGTGAGCGAGAAGGTCGTGCTGGAGCGCGACGACCTGCGGCGGACGCTACGGCGGATCGCCCATGAGATTGCCGAGGCCAACCCGGAGCCCGAGGGCTTGGCGATCGTCGGCATCCACACCCGCGGCGCCGTGTTGGCCCGCCGCCTGCATGTCCTGGTCGGCGAGCTGACCGAGGCCGAGACGCCGATCGGCGACCTCGACATCTCCTTCTACCGCGACGACGTCGGCGCCAAGGCCCCCGCCGCGCAGCCGGTCGTCCACGCCTCGCACATCGACTTCGACCTCGCCGGCCGCACCGTCGTCCTCGTCGACGATGTGCTGTTCACCGGGCGCACCGTGCGCGCCGCGGTCGACGCCCTCTTCGACTACGGCCGCCCGCAGCGGGTGCAGCTCGCCGTGCTCTGCGACCGCGGCCACCGCGAGCTGCCGATCCGCCCCGACTACGTCGGCAAGAACCTGCCGACGGCGCGCAGCGAGCGGGTCAACGTGCGGCTCGAGGAGACCGACGAGGTCGACCGGGTGACGATCTCCGAGCCGGTGGAGGTCGCCGCATGAAGCACCTGCTGGCGATCGAGGACCTCGACCGGGCCGAAATCGAAGCGATCCTCGACCGCGCCGAGAGCTTCGCCGAGGTCGGCCGCCGCGACATCAAGAAGGTGCCGACCCTGCGCGGCCGAACCGTGGTCAGCCTCTTCTATGAGGCGAGCACCCGCACCAGCGCCTCCTTCGAACTGGCCGCGAAGCGCCTCTCCGCCGACCTGATCTCGCTCAAGGCGGCGGGCTCCTCGGTCGACAAGGGCGAGTCGCTGAAGGACACCTGCGCGACGCTCTCCGCCTACGACCCGGCGGCGATCGTGATCCGCCACCCCTACGCCGGCGCCGCCCAGCTCGTCGCCGGCTGGAGCGAGGCGGCGGTGGTCAACGCCGGCGACGGCAAGCACGAGCACCCGAGCCAGGCGCTGCTCGACCTGTTCACGCTGCGCCGCCGGCTCGGCCCGGTCGAGGGCAGGCGGATCTGGATCGTCGGCGACGTCCTGCACAGCCGCGTCGCCCGCTCCAACCTGATCGCCTTTCAGGCGATGGGCGCCGAGGTCACGCTCTGCGGGCCGCCGGCGCTGATCCCGCGGGGGATCGAGCAGCTCGGCTGCGCGGTCACCCACTCGCTCGACGGGCTCGGCGAGGCCGACGTCGTCTACGCCCTGCGGCTGCAGCGCGAGCGCATGGCGGAGAGCTTCGTCCCCTCGATCCGCGAGTACGCCGCCCACTTCCAGATCGACTCGCGCCGGCTCGGCCGCAACCAGCTGCTGATGCACCCCGGCCCGGTCAACCGCGGCGTCGAGCTCTCCGGCGAGGCGATCGACTCGCCGCAGTCGCTGATCGGCGAGCAGGTGGCGTCCGGTCTGGTAGTGCGGATGGCGATCCTCTACGAGCTGCTGGCCGCCGCCGGCGGCGAGCGGCCTGCCCCGGCCGAGCAGGCCCCGACCCCGATGGGACAGCCGGCGTGACCCTCGCCGAGACCCTCGACATGCGCGCCGGCGAGGGCGCCGCGGTGGTTCTGCGCGGGGCGACGGTGCTCGACCCGGTGGCCGGGATCGAGGGTGTCCACGACATCGTCGTCCGCGAGGGCCGGATCGCCGAGCTCGCCGCCCCCGGCGCCGCCGTCGAGGGCCTGGAGGAGGTCGACGCCGCGGGCCTGCACGCCTTTCCCGCCTTCTTCGACCCGCATGTCCACCTGCGGGTGCCCGGCCAGGAGCACAAGGAGGACATCGAGACCGGCAGTCGCGCCGCCGCGGCCGGCGGCTACTGCGGGGTGATCGCGATGGCCAACACCGAGCCGCCGGTCTCGACCCCGGCCGACGTCGAGGCGCTGCGCGAGGCGGCCCGCGAGTCCGCCTCGGTCCCGGTCGGCTTCCTCGCCACGGTCACCCGCGCGATGGCGGGCGAGGAGCTGACCGAAATGGGCTCGCTGCGCGACGCCGGGGCGCTCGGCTTCAGCGACGACGGGCTGCCGATCCGCAGCGCCCGGGTGCTGCGCCGCGCGCTCCAGTACCAGCAGCTCTGCGGCGGCACGATCGCCCTGCACGAGGAGGACCCCGAGCTCTCCGGCGACGGCGTGATGCACGAGGGACCGGTCTCGGCGGTGCTCGGCCTGGCCGGAATCCCCTCGATCTCCGAGTCGACGATGATCGCCCGCGACGCCGCGATCGCCGGCTACGAGGGTGGCCGCATCCATGTCCAGCACCTCTCCGCCGCCGAGTCGGTCGAGGCGGTGCGGGCGGCGAAGGCCGTCGGCGTCCAGATCAGCGCCGAGGCGAGCCCGCACCACCTCTGCCTGACCGAGGAGGAGCTGCGCTCGCTCGATCCCCACCGCTTCAAGATGAACCCGCCGCTGCGCTCCGAGAGCGACCGCCAGGCGCTGATCGCCGGGCTGCGCGACGGCACGGTCGAGTGCGTCGCCACCGACCACGCGCCGCACGCGGCGGAGGAAAAGGACCTGCCGTTCGAGCAGGCCGCGATGGGGGTGACCGGGCTGGAGACCGCCTTCGCCGCGCTGCACACCGAGCTCGTCCTGCCGGGCACGATCGAGCTCGACCTGCTGGTCGAGCGCCTCGCCGGCGGCGCCGCGCCCTTCGGCCTCGAGCGGCCGACCCTGGCGCCCGACAGCGAGGCGAACATCGCCCTCTGCGACCTCGGCGCCGAGTGGACCGTCGGCGAGCAGGGCTACGAGAGCCGCTCGGCCAACTCCTGGTGCGCCGGTCGCAGGCTGACCGGGCGCGTCGTGATGACGCTCGCCGGCGGCCAGATCGCCTACCGGCTGCGCAGCTTCAGCCTCGGGGTGGCGGCATGACCGACGGCTACCTGCTGCTCGAGGACGGGACCCGCTTCGACGGCTTCGCCTGCGCGCACGACGGCGAGGTCACCGGCGAGGTCGTCTTCAACACCTCGATGACCGGCTACCAGGAGTCGGTCACCGACCCCTCCTACGCCGGTCAGATCATCGTCTTCACCTACCCGCTGGTCGGCAACTACGGCGTCTCGGCCGAGGCGATGGAGTCCGACCGCGCCCACGCCCGCGGCGTCGTCATGCGCGAGCCGAAGAACGGCGAGGACGTCGCGACCGCCGAGGGCGGCTGGCTCGACTGGCTCGCCGACTGCGGGGTGCCGGGAATCGGCGGCGTCGACACCCGCGCCCTGGTCCGCCGGATCCGCGACAAAGGGGCGATGCGCGGCGGCATCTTCTCCGCCTCTACGCCGCAGGCGGAGGCGCGCGAGCGGGTCGCCGCCGAGCCCAGCATGGACGGCGCCGATTTCGCCCGCACGGTGACGCCGCCCGAGCCGGTGCGCTTCGAGGGCGACGGCCCGCACGTGGTCGGCATCGACACCGGGATCAAGCTCAACATCGTGCGCGAGCTGCGCAGCCGCGGCTGCCGCCTCACCCTGCTGCCCTGCGCGTCGAGCGCCGAGCAGGTGCTGGCGACCGACCCCGACGTCGTCTTCCTCGCCAACGGGCCGGGCGACCCCGGCGCGCTCGACTACGTGGTCGAGACGGTGCGCGAGCTGGTCGGCCGCAAACCGCTCTTCGGCATCTGCCTCGGCCACCAGCTGCTCTGCCGCGCGGTCGGCCTGGAGACCTTCAAGCTGCCCTTCGGCCACCGCGGCGCCAACCACCCGGTCAAGGAGCTGGCCGGCGGGCGGATCGAGATCACCTCGCAGAACCACGGCTTCGCCGTCCAGGGCCCCGGCGGCGAGCCGCGGATCGAGGCCGACGAGCCGGTCCGCTGGGAGACCGACTTCGGCGCCGCCGAGCTCTCCCACCTCAACCTCTACGACCGCACGGTCGAGGGCCTGGTGCTGAAGGACGTCGCCGCGGCGACCGTCCAGTACCACCCCGAGGCCGGCCCGGGGCCGCACGACGCCCGCCACCTCTTCGACAGCTTCCTGGAGCTCGCCAATGCCTAAGCGCACCGACATCGAGAAGATCCTGCTGATCGGCTCGGGGCCGATCGTGATCGGCCAGGCCGCCGAGTTCGACTACTCCGGCGTGCAGGCCTGCAAGGTGCTGCTCGAGGAGGGCTACGAGGTCGTCCTGGTCAACTCCAACCCGGCGACGATCATGACCGATCCCGAGTTCGCCACGGCCACCTACGTCGAGCCGCTGCTGCCCGGGCCGGTGACGAAGATCATCGAAAAGGAGCGGCCCGACGCGCTGCTGCCGACGCTCGGCGGTCAGACCGCCCTCAACCTGGCGATGGCGCTGTACGAGGACGGCACCCTGGAGCGGCTCGGGGTCGAGCTGATCGGCGCCGACCACGAGGCGATCCGCCGCGCCGAGGACCGCGAGGAGTTCCGCCGCACGATGGGCGAGGCGGGGCTCGACATCCCCTGGTCGACCACCGTCGGCAGCCTCGCCGAGCTCGACGCCGGGCTCGCCGAGGGCAGCATCGGCCTGCCGGCGATCGTCCGCCCCGCCTACACGCTCGGCGGCCAGGGCGGCGGCGTGGGGGAGACGGAGACCGAGCTGCGCCAGGTCGTCTCCGAGGGCCTCGCGGCGAGCCCGATCAACCAGGTGCTGGTCGAGGAGTCGGTGCTCGGCTGGGGCGAGTTCGAGCTCGAGGTGATGCGCGACCGCAACGACAACGTGGTGATCATCTGCTCGATCGAGAACGTCGACCCGATGGGCGTACACACGGGCGACTCGGTCACGGTGGCGCCGGCGCAGACGCTGACCGACCGGCTCTACCAGGAGCTGCGCGACCAGGCGATCCGCGTGATCCGCGCTGTAGGCGTCGAGACCGGGGGCTCCAACGTGCAGTTCGCGGTCGACCCGCAGAGTGGCCGCGTCGTCGTGATCGAGATGAACCCGCGCGTCTCGCGCTCCTCGGCGCTCGCCTCCAAGGCGACCGGCTTCCCGATCGCCAAGATGGCGGCGAAACTGGCGGTCGGCTACGCGCTGGAGGAGATCCCCAACGACATCACCCGGGCGACGCCCGCCGCCTTCGAGCCGACGATCGACTACGTCGTCACCAAGATCCCGCGCTTCGCCTTCGAGAAGTTCCCCGGCGCCGAGGGCCGCCTCTCGACCCACATGCAGAGCGTCGGCGAGGCGATGGCGATCGGCCGCACCTTCCGCGAATCCTTCGCCAAGGCGATGCGCTCGCGCGAGCTCGACTCGCCCGCCGAGCCGCCGCAGTCCGACGACGGGCTGCTCACGGCGCTGGAGAAGCCCTGCGCCGAGCGCTTCGACCTGATCCTCGAGGCGTTCCGCCGCGGGCTCGAGGTCGAGGCGGTACACGAGCGCAGCCTGGTCGACCGCTGGTTCCTGCGCGAGCTGCGGGCGCTCGCCCGGGACGGCGACGGCGCCGAGGGCCTCGCCCGCACCTACAAGTCGGTCGACACCTGCGCCGCCGAGTTCGAGGCAGCGACGCCCTACTACTACTCGGCCCACGAGCGCCCCGGCGCCGACGGCGCCCCCGCCTCGGAGGTGCGACGGGGGGAGCGCGACTCGGTCGTCATCCTCGGCGCCGGGCCGAACCGGATCGGCCAGGGGATCGAGTTCGACTACTGCTGCGTCCACGCGGCGATGACCGCGCGCGAGCTGGGGCGCGACGCGGTGATGGTCAACTGCAACCCGGAGACGGTCTCGACCGACTACGACACCTCCGACCGCCTCTACTTCGAGCCGCTGACCGAGCAGGATGTGCTCGCCGTCTGCGAGCAGGAGCGCCCCGAGGGCGTGATCGTCCAGTTCGGCGGCCAGACGCCGCTGAAGCTGGCCCGCGCGCTGGAGGAGGCGGGGGTGCAGTTGCTGGGCACGCCGGTCGACGCGATCGACCTGGCCGAGGACCGCGGACGCTTCGGCGCCATGCTGCGCCGGCTCGGCGTCGAGCACCCGCCCTACGGCACCGCGCTCTCGGCCGAGGAGGCGACCGTGATCGCCGAAAAGGTCGGCTTCCCGCTGCTCGTCCGGCCCTCCTACGTGCTCGGCGGCCGGGCGATGGAGATCTGCTACTCGACCGAGGACCTCAATGCCTACCTGAAGGCGAACGTGAAGGCAGACCAGGAGCACCCGCTGCTGCTCGACCGCTTCCTCGAGAACGCGATCGAGGTCGATGTCGACGCGCTCGCCGACGGTGAGAGCGTCCATGTCGCCGGGATCATGCAGCATGTCGAGGAAGCCGGCGTCCACTCGGGCGACTCGGCCTGCGTGCTGCCGCCGCTCTCGATCGGCGAGCAGATGCTCGAGCAGATCCGCGCGACGACGGAGCAGATCGCGCTGGAGCTTGGCGTGATCGGCCTGATCAACATCCAGTACGCGATTGCCGGCGGGCGCCTCTACGTGATCGAGGCCAACCCGCGCGCCTCGCGCACCGTGCCCTTCGTCTCCAAGGCGACGGGCACGCCGCTGGCCAAAGTCGCCGCCCGGCTGATGCTCGGCGAGCGGCTCGCGGAGATGGAGCTGCGCGAGCCGCCGCGCGGCTACGTCAGCGTCAAGGAGGCGGTGCTGCCGTTCGCCCGCTTCGCCGGCGTCGACTCGGTGCTCGGGCCGGAGATGAAGAGCACCGGCGAGGTGATGGGCATCGCCGCCGACTTCCCGGCCGCCTTCGCCAAGGCGCAGGCGGCGGCGGGCGTGCTGCTGCCGACCGAGGGCAGCGTCTTCATCACCGTCACCGACACCGACAAGCCGGCGGCGACGCAGATGGCGGCGCGCTTCCACGACCTCGGCTTCGAGGTGATCGCGACCGGCGGCACGGCGCAGTCGATCTCCTCGATGGGGATCCCGGTGACGCGGATCAACAAGCTCGGCGAGGGCTCGCCGCATGTCGTCGACCTGATCCGCGAGCGCCGCTGCGACCTGGTGATCAACACTCCCACCGGCTCCGGCGCCCGCGCCGACGGCCAGGCGATCCGAACGGCCGCGGTCCGCCACGCGATCCCCTGCGTGACGACGATGACCGGCGCTTCCGCCGCCGTGCGGGCGATTGCCGCGCAGCAGCAGGGCGAGCCGGCCGTGCTGAGCCTGCAGGAAGTACACGAGACGACGGCAAAGGCCGAGCCCGCTCGATGACCGCCCCCTTTGGGCGCCGCGCCTGCGAGGTCCTCGACAGCCACGCCTCCGGCGGCTACAGCGTCTTCTCGCTGCTCGACCGCGAGGGACCCGAGCCCGAGCCGGGCCAGTTCTACATGCTCGCCACGCAGTCGCATTGGGAGGAGGCCGGAGGGCGCCCCTTTCTACCGCGTGCTCTCTCCGTCGCCGACGCCCACACCGAACCGCGGTCGAGGTTTGAGCCGCATGGCGAACCAAAGCTCGACCGCGGAGGGGTGCGGCTGGATTTCCTGATCGAGGGCGTCGGTCCCGGCACCGACCGCCTCTGCGAGCTCGAGCCGGGTGAGAACGTCTGGCTCAACGGCCCGCTCGGCAACAGCTTCTCGCCGCCCCGCGAGCTTTCCGAGAACGCGGCGGGCGCGATCCTCGTCGGCGGCGGCATCGGCATCGCCCCGCTGGCGCTCTGGCGCCGCCGGCTCGCCGCCCGCAACGTCCCCGCCCGCGTCCTGCTCGGCTTCCGCGACGAGGCCCACTCAGGCGGCATCGACGACCTCTTCGCCTGCTGCGAGGTCGCCCTGGCAAGCGACGACGGCCACATCGGCCACCACGGCTACGTCACCGACCTGCTCTCAACCATGCTTGACGGCGACGACGCCCAGAGCGCGGCCGTCTACGCCTGCGGCCCGCCACCAATGCTCGATGCCGTACAAGCCCTCTGCACCTCCAGGGAAGTCGCCTGCGAGCTGGCGATGGAGTCCCCGATGGCCTGCGGCTACGGGGCTTGCTACGGCTGCGCGGTGCCGAAGGGCGACGGCACTTACCTCCGCCTGTGCGTCGACGGACCTGTGGTGCGGGCATGATCGATTTCTGCGGCCTGCGGTTGGCCAATCCGGTGATCAACGCCTCGGGCACCTTCGACGCGATCACCGCCGGCCGCGTCTACGGCGACGCCCTGCTCGCCGAGTTTCCCTTCTCCGCCTTCGTCTCCAAGACGATCACCCTCGAGCCCCGCGCCGGCAACGCGCCGCAGCGGATCTGGGAGACGCCGGCGGGGATGGTCAATTCGATCGGCCTGCCGAACAAGGGCCTGGCGGGGTTCATCGCCGAGGACCTGCCGCAGCTCGGCGAGTTGCCGGCACCGCTGATCGTCTCGGTGATGGCGACCGGCCGCGATGACTTCGGGCGGATGGTCTCCGCCCTCGACGAGCGCGACGAGGTGGCCGCATTCGAGTTGAACGTCTCCTGCCCCAACGTCCACTCGGGCCTGATCGTCGGCGAGCAGCCGGCGGAGACGCTGGCGCTGCTGGAAGCGCTGCGACCGCTGACGGCAAAGCCATTGATCGTCAAGCTGACGCCGAACGTCGCCGACCCGGCGGCCGTCGCGGTAGCGGCCGAGGAGGGGGGGGCCGACGCGGTCTCGCTGATCAACACGGTCAAGGCGAGCGGCGGGCCGGTCACCGGAGGGCTCTCCGGCCCGGCGATCAGGCCGATCGCGATCGCCCAGGTGAAGGCCGTCGCGGCGGTCGTCGGGCTGCCGATCGTCGGTATGGGAGGGGTCTGCAGCGGCGCCGACGCGGCCGAGATGCTCGCCGCCGGGGCGAGCCTGGTGGCCGTCGGCACCGAGAGCTTTCGGGATCCGCGGGCCGGGCTGCGGATCGCCGCGTACCTCTCCGAGACTTCTGAGCGGTCGCTCTAGTCTCAACCTCGACTTTAGGTCCAGGTGAATTTGGGGAAAATGGGGTCGGTTTCCCTTGCACGCCCGTGAGCCGCGGCTATACTCGCCGCCGACATGCCCACCCCGGTCAAGACCTCCGCAGCGGCCCCCGAGAGGTCGCTGGACCAGCGAATGGACGCGCTCAAGCGGGCAAACGACATCCGCACCTCCCGCGCCAAGCTGAAGAAGGACCTCAAGGCGGGCAAGGCGAGCATCCACGCGCTGCTGATGGACCCGCCCGAGTACGTGATGACCGCGAAGGTCTTCGACGTTCTGCTCGCGGTCCCGAAGTACGGCCGCGTGAAGACCAACCGGGTGCTCAACCAGTGCCGGATCTCGCCCTCGAAGACGATCGGCGGCCTCTCCGAGCGCCAGAGGGCGGAGCTCGTCTCCCAGCTCCGCAGGTAGCGGCGGCTGAAGCCGACCGGTCCGCCGGTCAGTATCTCCGGCCGCCATGGCCAAAGTCTTCGTCATCACCGGGCCCAGCGGGGTCGGCAAGGGGACGCTGATCGCGACGCTGCGCGAGCGCGTGCCCGACCTCGAGCTCTCCGTCTCGGCGACGACGCGGGAGCCGCGCGAGGGGGAGGCCGACGGGCGCGACTACCACTTCCTCACGCCGGAGCAGTTCGACCAGCGGATCGAGCGCGAAGACTTCCTCGAGTTCGCCACCTACAGCGGCCACCGCTACGGAACCCTGCGCTCGGAGGTGCGCAAGCGGCTCGAGGCCGGCCACTCGGTCGTGCTCGAGATCGAGGTGCAGGGCGCCCGCCAGGTGCGGGCGGCGATGCGCGAGTCGATCCAGGTCTTCATCGCCCCGCCCGACCCGGCGGTGCTGCGCCAGCGGCTCGAGGCGCGCGCCTCCGACGCGCCCGCGGCGATCGACGCGCGGCTCGAGGTCGCCGAGCAGGAGCTCGCCGCCCAGGGCGAGTTCGCCTACTGCCTCGTCAACGACGATCTGGAGCGCGCGGCGGCCGAGCTGGAGGGGATCGTGCGTGGCGAGCTGGGCCTGCCTGTAGACTCCGCCGTCGAATGATCAAACCACGCGTTGACAAGCTCCTCGAGCACGCCGACTCGCATTACGCCGCAGTCGTCGTCGCGGCGAAGCGAGCGCGTCAGATAAACAGCTACTTCCACAACCTCGGCGAGGGCGGCTTCGGCGAGTACCCACCGCCGATGGTGGAGACTCGCGGCGACCGCAACTACCTCTCGATGGCGCTGGAGGAGCTTGCCGAGGGCAAGCTCAAATACGAGTACCGCGCCTAGAATCTCCTAAACATGGCCAGGATCCTGCTCGGCGTCAGCGGTGGCATCGCCGCGTACAAGGCGCTGGAGCTGGCCCGCCTTGCCACGCTCGCGGGTCATGGCGTGCGCGTCGCGATGACCGAGAACGCGCTCCGCTTCGTCGGCGCCGCCTCCTTCGAGGGCATCGCCGGCGCGCCGGTGCTGACGTCGGAGTTCGAGCGCGACCCGCTCGGCGGCGCCTTCCCCGGCGACCCGCGGCCCGCACACGACCCGATCGGCCACCTCGAGGTCGTCGCCAACTGCGACGCCTACCTGCTCGCCCCGGCCTCGGCCAACACGATCGCCAAGCTGGCCGCGGGGATCGCCGACTCGATGCCGACCACCGCCTTCCTCGCCTGCAGCGCGCCGCGCCTCGTCGCGCCGGCGATGAACGACCGCATGTACGGCGCCGCGGCGACGCAGGCAAACCTGGCGACGCTGCGCGAGCGCGGCGTCGAGGTGATCGAGCCCGGCGAGGGCGCGCTCGCCTCGCGCGGCGAGCACGGCAGAGGCCGCCTGCCGGACCCGGCTGAGCTGCTGGCGCGGGTCGAAGCGACGCTGCCGGCGGGCGAGCGCCCCTGGGACGGCCTGCGGGTGCTGGTCACCGCCGGCGGCACCCGCGAGCCGATCGACTCGGTGCGCTTCCTCGGCAACCGCTCGAGCGGCCGGATGGGATTCGCCCTCGCCGCCGCGGCGCAGCGGCGCGGCGCCGACGTCACCCTGATCGCCGCCAACGTCGCCCAGCCCACCCCGCCCGGTGTGCAGCGCGTCGATGTCGATACGACTGAGCAGCTCGCAGCGGCGGTCGGCGCCGAGTTCCCCAAGACCCACATGCTGTTGATGGCCGCCGCTCCGGCTGATTTCCGCGCGGCCGAGGTCGCTTCGGGCAAGCTGAAACGCAAAGGCGAGCTGAGCCTCCGCCTGGAGGCCACGACGGACATTCTCGGAAGCCTCGAGGCGAAAGAGGGGCAGACTGTGGTCGGCTTTGCCGCAGAACACGGCAACGACGTCGAGCGCGCCCGCCAAAAGCTCACCCGCAAGGGCCTCGACCTGATCGTCCTCAACGACATCTCGAACCCCGAGATCGGCTTCGACAGCCCGGAAAACGCCGCAACCCTGATCAGCTCCACCGAAGAGGCCCACCTCTCGCAAGCCTCCAAGGACGTAATAGCCGAGCAGATCCTCGACCGCGTGGATTCATTGCTCCCGGCGCGCCAGCCTGACGGGCTATACTGACGAAAGCTTTTTCGTCCCCATCCGTGTACGAGAAGTGGGCCTGGCCCACTTTTTTTTCGTCCCGAACCAGGCATGGCAGACCTCAAAGACAGCATCCAGCAACAGCTGATCGAGCTCGACTCCGAGCTCGATCTGGTCGCGCTCGAGCAGCCGGCGACCGAATCGCTGCGGCTCTACATCGACCACCCCGGAGGGGTCGATCTGGCGCTCTGCGAACGCGTCACCAAGCATCTCAACGAGCTGCGTGCCGAGTACGCGCTGGAGGTTTCCTCGCCGGGCCCGAAATACCGTAAGGAGCAGTCGTGAGCAAAGAGATCGTCGAAGCAATCAAGGGGCTCGAGCAGGAGAAGGGCATCTCCGCCGACAAGCTGATGGACGCGCTCGCCGACGCCCTGCTGTCCGCCTACAAGAAGACCCCCGGAGCGGCCAAATACGCCCGCGTCGACCTCGACCACGAGACCGGCGACTTCCGCGTCTTCGAACTGATCCTGCCCGCCGAGCTGGAGGAGAAGCTGCTCGCCGAGGCGGCCGAGGCGCAGGAGGAGGAAGAGCGCGAGATCGACCCCGAAACCGGCGAGCTGAAAGAGCCGGAGGACCCCGAGCTCGACCCGGAGATGATCGCCCCCTACGAGGACCAGATCGAGACCCGCGATGTGACGCCGGAGGACTTCGGCCGGATCGCCGCGCAGACCGCCAAGCAGGTGATCCTGCAGCGGATCCGCGAGGCCGAACGGATGATGATGTTCGAGGAGTACCAGGACCGGGTCGGCGAGCTGATCACCGGGATCATCCAGCAGTCCGACAAGCGCTACACGCTGGTTCAGCTGCGCGAGCGGGTCGAGGCGCTGCTGCCCAAGTCCGAGCAGGTCTACAACGAGCGCTACGACCACGGCATGCGGGTCAAGGCCGTGATCACCGACGTCTCCGACTCGACCAAAGGGCCGGCGATCGTCGTCTCGCGCCGCAGCCCGGAGCTGATCAAGAGCCTGTTCGAGATGGAGGTGCCGGAGATCGCCGACAAGCTGGTCGAGATCGTCGGCGTCGCCCGCGAGCCCGGCTACCGCTCGAAGATCGCGGTCGTCTCGCACACCGACGGCGTCGACCCGGTCGGCGCCTGCGTCGGCCCGCGCGGCTCGCGCGTCCGCATGGTCGTCTCCGAGCTGCGCGGCGAGAAGATCGACATCATCCCCTACAACGAGGAGCCCGCCCGCTTCGTCGCCAAGGCGCTCTCGCCGGCGCGCGTGCGCGAGGTGATCGTCGACGACGCGGAGCGCCAGGCGACCGTGATCGTCCCCGACGACCAGCTCTCGCTGGCGATCGGCCGCGACGGCCAGAACGCCCGCCTGGCGGCGCGGCTGACCGGCTGGCGGGTCGACATCAAGTCGGAGACCGAGTTCGCCTCCGAGGACGAGGTCGAGGAGTACGCGGGCGAAGAGCAGTCCGACGGGCACTGCATGGCGGTGCTCTCCAACGGGCGGCGCTGCCCCAACGCGGCGATCGGCGACTCGCACTACTGCGGCCTGCCGACCCACCAGGCGCTGGCCCGCTTCGAGACCAACCAGATCACCGTGCTCTCGCCGCTCGAGGAGGCGGAGGTGGCGATCCTCGCCGACCCGGAGGCCGATCAGGGCCAGGTATCGGAGATCGTCGCCAAGGCCGAAGCCGAGTTCGAGGAGCCGACGGAGGAGCCCGAGCCCGAGCCTGAGCCTGAGCAGGCGGAGGAGCCGGTCGCCGAGGAGGCTGAGCAGGCCTAGTGGCTAAGAAGCGGGTTCACGAGATCGCCAAAGCTCAGGGCGTGAGCAGCAAGGAGCTGCTCGCTGCGCTGAAGAAGGCCGGGGTCGAGGCGAAAGCCGCCGCGTCCAGCGTCGAGGAGGGCGAGGCGTTGAAGGCGCTTGGCAACGGGGCAAAGCCGAAGCCCGCAGCGCCGCAAGAAGCCGCCAAACCCGCCGCGAAACCGGCGCCGAAACCCGCTGCGCCGGGCAATAAATCCCCGGGCGGCGGGAAAAAACGGCGCGTCGTAATCGATTCGCAGGCCTCGCGGCGCGACCAGATGGGCGGACCGCCGCCGCAACGGCCGCCGCGGCGCCGCGGCGGCAGGCGGCGCCGGCCGATGCTCGAGGAGCCGCCGCCGAGGTCCGAGGCGCCGGCCGAGCCGGAGGCGACCAAGGTCCACTCCGGCGCGACCGTGCGCGAGGGCGCCGAACTGCTCGGCCTGGGCAGCGCCGAGGTGATCAAGAAGCTGATGACGATGGGGGAGATGGCGACGCTGACCCAGACCCTCACCGACGAGTCGATCAAGGCGATCGCCGACGAGTACGACCGCAAGGTCGAGATCGTCACCGCGGCCGAGGAGGAGCCGGAGGCGCCCGAATTCGAGGACGAGGCGGCGAGCCTGGTCGACCGGCCGCCGGTGGTGACGATCATGGGCCATGTCGACCACGGCAAGACCTCGCTGCTCGACGCGATCCGCGAGACCGAGGTCGCGGCGGGCGAGGCCGGCGGGATCACCCAGCACATCGGCGCCTACCAGGTCCACCACGAGGCGAAGACGATCACCTTCCTCGACACGCCCGGCCACGCAGCCTTCACGGCGATGCGCGCCCGCGGCGCCAAGGTCACCGACGTCGCCGTGGTGGTCGTCGCCGCCGACGACGGCGTGATGCCGCAGACCAAAGAGGCGATCGACCACGCCCGCGCCGCCGATGTGCCGATCCTGATCGCGGTCAACAAGATCGACAAAGAGGGCGCGCAGCCCGACCGCGTGCGCAACGAGCTCGCCGCCGACGGGCTGACGCCTGAGGACTGGGGCGGCGAGACGATCTACTGCGACGTCTCCGCCAAGACCCACGAGGGCCTCGACAACCTGCTCGACATGATCCTGCTCGTCTCCGAGCTCGAGGAGCTGGGCGCCAACCCAGGCGCGCCGGCGTCGGGCACCGTGGTCGAGTCCCAGCTCGACCCCGGCCGCGGCCCGGTCGTGACGATCCTCGTCCAGCGCGGCACGCTCGCCGTCGGCGACGCCCTGGTCGCCGGCCCGCAGTGGGGCAGGGTGCGGGCGATGCAGGACTTCACCGGCGCCCGCGTCGAGCAGGCCGCTCCCGGGATGCCGGTCGAGGTGCTCGGCTTTGACGGCGTCTGCGAGGCCGGCGAGCACGTGCGCGCGGTGGAGAACGACCGCCGCGCCCGCCAGCTCGCCCAGGAGCGCGGCAACCGCCTGAAGACCGAGGCGCTGGCCCGCCGCCAGGCGCGCAAGGTCAGCCTCGAGGAGGTCTTCTCACGCGCCCAGGAAGGCGAGATCAAGGAGCTCAACATCGTGCTCAAGGCCGACGTCGCCGGCTCGCTGGAGGCGCTGCAGGACGAGATCGCCAAGGTGCCGCAGGAACAGGTCGGGATCAACATCATCCACTCGCAGACCGGCGGCATCAACGAGTCCGACGTGATGCTCGCCTCGGCCTCCGAAGCGATCGTGATCGGCTTCAACGTGCGACCGCTGGCCGACGCGCGCAAGGCGGCCGAGCGCGAGGGCGTCGATGTCCGCACCTACTCGGTCATCTACAAAATCACCGAAGACCTGCGCAACGCGATGGAGGGCATGCTGGAGGCGGTCGAGGTCGAGCAGACGCTCGGCGAGGCCGAGGTCAAACAGACCTTCAAGGCCTCGAAAGTCGGCCGCATCGCCGGTTGCGTGGTCAACGAGGGCAAGGCCACCCGCGACGCCAGCGTGCGGCTGGTCCGCGAGGGCACCGTCATCTGGACCGGCAGGCTCGGCTCCCTGCGGCGCTTCAAAGACAACGTGCAGGAAGTCGAGCAGGGCCAGGAGTGCGGCGTCGTGCTCGAGGGCTACGCCGACGTCAAGGAGGGCGACCTGCTCGAGTTCTTCGAGACGAAACAGGTCGAGCAGACGCTGGAGTAGGATGGCCACTCCTCGCATGCGCCGCATCAACGAGGTGCTCCGCGAGGTGATCGGCTCGGCGATAGCCGCCGAGTTGAGCGATCCCCGCATCGGCTTCGTCACCGTGACCTCGGTCGAGACCAGTCCAGACCTCCGCAGCGCCAAGGTGTACGTCAGCGTGCTCGGCGACGAGGACGCCCGCCAGGTCGCGCTCGAGGGCCTGCGCTCCTCGCGCGGCGTCCTGCAGTCGAAGATCGCCGCCGAGACGCGGATGAAGCGCACCCCGACCGTGTCCTTCCACTACGACCCGACGGTCGAGCAGGGGATGAGAATCTCCCAACTGCTCGAAGATGAAGGGGAGCGATGAGCAAGACCACCGATATCGGCACCACGGCGCTCGAGCGCGTGGCGGGTGAGATCCGCAGCCGCGAGCGTTTCCTGCTGACCGCCCACGAGGGCCCCGACGGCGACGCGCTCGGCTCGCTGCTCGGCATGCACCGCCTGCTCACCCAGCTCGGCAAGGACTCGGTGATGTTCCTCGCGGCGAAGGAGTTCCCGCTGCCGATCGAGTACCGCTTCCTGCCGCTGGAGGAGGTCTTCCACGAGCCGCCGGCCGACATGGCCGACCGCGCCGTGGTCTATCTCGACTGCGGCAACATCGACCGCATGCCGGTCGAGTTCCTCAGCGACGCGGAGCGCTTCAAGATCAACATCGACCACCACCACGACAACACCCTGTTCGGCGACGTCAACCTGGTCGAGGTCGACGCCTCCTGCACGGCGGAGATCGTCTACGAGCTGGCGGTCCTGCTGGGGGCGGAGATCACCCCCGGGATGGCCGCGGCGCTCTACGTCGGCCTGGTCACCGACACCGGCAAGTTCATGTACGAGAGCACCAACGCGCGCACGCACCGGATCGCCGCCGACCTGATCGAAGCCGGGGTCGACGTCGACGAGACCTACCGGCGGCTCTACGAGCACGTGCCGCTGGAGAAGCTGCGGCTGCTCTCCCGCGCCCTGGAAGGGATCCGCCACTACTGCGAGGGCCGCCTCCTGCTCGCCTACATAACCGCCGCCGACTACGAGGCGAGCGGCGCCGGCGAGGAGATGACCGAGGGGATCATCGATCACCTGCGCTCGGTCGAGGGGGCTCGCGTGGCCGTGCTGATCCGCGAGCTCGGCGACCGCGGGCGGGCGGCGCGCAAGGTCAGCCTGCGCTCCAGCGACGGCGCGGTCGACGTCTCGGCGATCGCCCGCGTCAACGGCGGCGGCGGGCACAAGCGGGCCGCCGGCTTCTCGACCGACCTCGAGCTCGAGCAGCTCGTCCCCTTCCTCTGCGCCGAGGTCTCCGCCCAGCTGGACGGCTAGGCCGTTGACGGTGCTGCTCTGCGACAAGCCGGCGGGGATCACCTCGCACGAGCTGGTCCGGCGGGTGCGCCGCGAGCGCGACTGCAAGGCCGGCCACGCGGGCACCCTCGACCCCTTCGCCACCGGCCTGCTGCTGGTCATGCTCGGCGAGGCGACGCGCGTGCAGCGCTTCCTCACCGGGCTGTCGAAGACCTACCTGGCGACGGCGCGGCTCGGCTGGCGCTCGAGCAGCGGCGACCCCGACGGCGAGCTGACCGAGACCGGGCGGGTGCCCGAGTCGCTGCAGCTGCCGACCGGCACGGTGCGCCAGCGCGTGCCGATGACCTCGGCGGTGCGGGTCGGCGGCGAGCGCCTCTACCGCAAGGCGCGCCGCGGCGAGACCGTGACGACGCCGCCGCGCGACGTCGAGATCCTCCGGGCGGAGCCGCTCGGCCGCGAGGGCGAGCTCGTCCGCTACGAGATCGAGTGCTCCAGCGGCACCTACGTCCGCACCCTGGTCGAGACGCTGGGCGACGCCTACTGCGCGGCGCTGCGCCGCACCGCGATCGGCCCCTTCCGGGTCGAGGACGCCGGCTCGGAGGTCTCGGTCGAGCGGGTCGGCGAGTTGATCCCGGCGGCGGCGGAGGCGATGCGCTGATGGCGCAGATCGAGGTCACGAGGCTGCCCGACGCCGAGCCGCGCCCGCGCCGCGTCGCGATCGGCACCTTCGACGGGGTCCACCTCGGCCACCAGGCGGTGATCGACGAGGCGGACACGGTGCTGACCTTCGATCCGCACCCGCTCTCGGTGATCCACCCGGCGGCGCTGCCGAAACTGCTGATGCCTTTCGGGGTGAAGCGCGACGTGATCGAGGGGCTGGGCGTGCGCGAGCTCGTCGTCATCCCGTTCGACCGCGAGTTCGCCGAACGCTCGGCCGAGGAATTCATCGAGCGCGTGCTGATCAAGACGCTGGGCGCCGAGCAGGTCTCGGTCGGCGAGAACTTCCGCTTCGGGGCCAAGGCGAAGGGCGACCCGGCGATGCTGGGGTCGCGCCGGGAGTTCGAGACGCGGGTGGTGCCGCTGGTCGAGGTCGACGGCGAGACGGTCTCCTCGACCAGAGTCAGGGCTTTGGTGGCCGCGGGTGACATGAAGGCGGCCAGACACTGCCTCGGCGCGCCCTTCATGGTCGAGGGCACCGTGGTCGAGGGCGACCAGCGCGGGCGTGAGCTCGGCTTCCCGACCGCCAACATCGTCCCCGACGACGAGCTCGCCTACCCGGGCCACGGCGTCTTCGCCGGCTTCGCCGACGGCGTCCCCGCTGCGGTCAACGTCGGCGTGCGGCCGACCTTCGACAGCGGTCGCGGCGTGCTGATCGAGACCTACCTGATCGACCGCGACGAAGATCTCTACGGCCGCACGCTGCGGGTCGCCTTCGTCGAGCGGCTGCGCGGCGAGCGCCGCTTCGCCTCGGTCGAGGATCTGATCGCCCAGATGAAGATCGACGTCGAGGACGCGAAGCGAGTCTGTGCTAGCTTCACCGACGCGCAATGAGCCTGACCAAGGACAAGAAGGGCGAGCTGATCGGCAAGTACGGCCGCGCCGACGGCGACACCGGCTCGGCCGAGGTGCAGGTCGCCCTGCTCACCGAGCGGATCAACGAGCTGACCGAGCACCTGCGCACGCACGCCAAGGACCACCACTCGCGCCGCGGCCTGCTGATGCTCGTCGGCAAGCGCCGGCGCATGCTGCGCTACCTGGAGCGCACCGACCTCGAGCGCTACCGCTCGCTCGTCGCCGAGCTCGGCCTGCGACGCTAGCCCGATGCCGGCCGCGGTCGGGCCGGACGACCATGTGCGGGGCGAGGGCCCCGAGACCATCGTCTACCTCGACCTCTGCTGCCCGCACTGCGCCGCGGTCTGGCCCCGCCTGCGGGGGCTCGACGCGGGGCTCGTCCTGCGCCACTTCCCGGTCGTCGCCAAGCACCCGCGCTCGCCCGCGCTGCACGCCGCCGCCGAGGCCGCCGGCGCGCAGGGGCGGTTCTTCGCGATGGTCGACTCGCTGCTCGCCGACCCGGCGCACGTCGACGATCCGCACCTCTGGGAGCGGGCGCGGGCGCTGGAGGTCGACCTCGCCCGCTTCGAGGCCGAGCGGCGCTCGGCGCCGACCCGGGCGCGCGTCCAGCGCGACGTCGAGTCGGGCCTCGCAGCCGGAGTCGCGGACACCCTCGCGATCTTCCGCGACGGGGTCACAATCGATCTCGACGCCCTGTAACCTTCCGCGGGAAAGAGAACGAGAGTTCTGAACGCAATGGGTCGCCATCCGGGCGACCGGAGGTCAAAAACTTAATGAGCATGTTCGAAGTCAGCCGCGTGTCGGCGGAGATCGGCGAAGACCAGATCTCCTTCGAGACGGGCAAACTGGCCAGGCAGGCGAGTGGCGCGGTCGTCGTCCAGTCGGGCGACACGATGGTCCTCTGCACGGCGACGATGGGCAACCTGCGCGACGTCGACTTCCTGCCCCTCACCGTCGACATCGAGGAGCGGATGTATGC